>ENA-OQBT01000080-OQBT01000080.1-human-gut-metagenome-genome-assembly--contig:-NODE-80-length-62517-cov-6.343613_pt1 | contig 62517 bp, 72 predicted proteins | sample MGYA00242749_ERZ504557 | MGnify/ENA primary metagenome ERZ504557 (study PRJEB26092, sample SAMD00036243) | human gut metagenome | host: Homo sapiens | study: EMG produced TPA metagenomics assembly of...
CTCTGTAGCATAAGGCTCCCAGCAACACCAGTGCGATCACCATGATCCCCGCCATGCCAAGATAATTATATCCGATCCGTTTTTTTCTTTTCCATTTTTGGATTTTTCAATCTGCTGCTCCTTTTTTACACAATCTGATCTCTTTACCTTTTACGAGCTTATACATCCAAATTTTACAACTTCTTCAAAAAAATATCAACCGGTTTGCTGTCATTTTAGCTTTAATGGAACAGTCTTTTTAAAAGGGATCCTTCTTTTTTGTCCTTTTTCCTGCCAAGATAGGTAAGACTGTCGATTTTTCCCTCCAAGCTAAGCTGCCCGCTTTTCAGATCAAGATGTTTTACATGAAGTCCTTCGCCTTTTATGGATAACTTTCCTTCCTCTGTATGCAGCAGTATTTCTTTTTCATCGAAAGAGATCACCTCCCGGATTCCCGTTATGGTGCCGCCTTTCTGCCGCTCCAGCATCAGACTGTGAAATGCTGCCGGTTTCTTCTCGTCCAATCCATACCTCCCTGGGGATGATTTCTCTTTTATTTTATGAAAAATCCATCCGGAATAGACCATCACGCCCAAACGGCAGCTGTCCCTGCATCAGATATAGCGGAACATGCTTTCCACCTCATCCTTTTTTACCGTTTCCTTAACTTCCAGGACTTCAACCTTTACATTACGGCTTCCAAACTGGATCTCCACAGTGTCACCGGTCTTTACCTGTACAGAAGCCTTGGCCGGCTTGTCATTGACCAGAACTCTTCCTGCATCGCAGGCTTCATTTGCCACCGTACGGCGTTTGATCAGTCTGGATACTTTCAGATATTTATCAAGACGCATAATTTTTCCTCCTAAAAAAGCAGGGGAAACCAAAAACCGGTTTCCCCTGCCGTTATCACTCTGAACCAACAGATTATTTACCGTTGACAACGTCCTTTAAAGCTTTTCCTGCTTTGAACTTCGGAGACTTGGAAGCCTCGATCGTCATGGTCTCACCAGTCTGAGGATTTCTTCCCTCTCTTGCAGCTCTTGTGCTTACTTCGAAAGTTCCAAATCCAACCAGCTGAATCTTCTCGCCTTTTTTCAGTTCATCTGTTACAACATCGATAAAAGATTTCAGAACAGCTTCTACATCTTTCTTGGAAAGATTGGTGTCTTTCGCCATTGCTGCCACTAACTCTGTTTTATTCATGGTGTTTCCTCCTATAATTGATGTTCTCTTATTTTTGACTTTGCTTTATATATATACCGCTTTTGGCTTATAATGTCAAGGTTTTTCGCATATTACAGGCGGAATGTGACCATTTTATCATTTCATGGAATCAACCATTTCAAGAACAGCCTTGCCCATTGCATCGGATTTCTCGTCTGCATCTGCAAGAGATGTTCCCTTAACGCCATAATAGAATTTAACCTTAGGCTCTGTTCCGGACGGTCTTACGCAAACCCATGCATCATCGGTAAGCTCATAGTAGAGAACATTGGAATTCGGAAGTCCTGTCGGCTTCTTCTCACCTGTTGCAAGATCTGTGATCTCATCCAGCTTGTAGTCACGTACAGCAGTCACCTTATGTCCGGCAAACTCAGCAGGCGGATTCTGACGAAGTGTTGTCATGATCTCTTGGATCTTCTGAAGACCCTCGATACCCTTCATGGTAACTGCCTGAATGGCATCCTTATAGTAACCGAACTCCTCATACATATCGATCATTGCATCCCAGAGAGTCTTGCCCTGTGTCTTATAGTAAGCAGCAGCTTCGCAAAGTGCCATGGTAGCAACAATGGCATCCTTGTCTCTTGCATAGGTTCCGATCAGGCAACCGTAGCTCTCCTCAAATCCGAAAAGATATGTACCCTTGCCACTGTTCTCAAATCCGAGGATCTGCTGTCCGATGTATTTGAATCCGGTAAGTACTTCGATAAGATTCACGTTGTATCCCTTGGCAATGGCATCTGCCAGGTTTGTTGTAACGATAGTCTTTACAAGAGCTCCGTCCTCCGGAAGGCTTCCGTTTACAGCCTTTCTCTGGCTCAGCTCATAGTTTGCAAGAAGGCATCCGGACATGTTACCGGTAAGATCATGATACTCTCCGTTTTTATCCTTTACGCGGACGCCAAGACGGTCTGCATCCGGGTCTGTGGCAAGTACGATGTCTGCATCCACTTCCTTCGCAAGCTTCAGGCCAAGCTCAAATGCCTCTGCTGCCTCCGGGTTCGGATAGCTGACTGTCGGGAAATCCCCGTTCGGAAGCTCCTGTTCCGGTACTACATATACATTCTCAAATCCAAGCTCTTTAAGGATCCTTCTGGCCGGGATATTGCCGGTTCCGTGAAGAGGTGTGTAAACGATCTTCAGGTTCCTGCCCTCTGCCTGGATCGCATCCATATGGATGATCTGTTTCTTAAGCTCTGCCATGTAAGCATCATCGACAGCCTGTCCGATCACTTCGAAAAGTCCTGCCTTTACTGCGTCTTCCTTGTCCATGGTCTTTACGGTATTCCAGTCGGAGATTGCCTTTACCTCGCCCATGATACCGGAATCATGAGGTGGTGTGATCTGCGCGCCGTCCTCCCAGTAAACCTTGTATCCGTTGTATTCCGGAGGATTGTGGCTGGCTGTTACGTTGATACCTGCCACACAGCCCAGATGACGTACTGCAAAGGAAAGCTCCGGTGTCGGACGAAGTGTCTCAAAGATATAAGCCTTGATCCCGTTTGCTGCCAGGCAAAGTGCTGCTTCCTGGGCAAACTCCGGTGACATATGACGGGAATCATATGCGATAGCAACTCCCTGGGATTTCTTGTCAACCTTGGCAATATAGTTGGCAAGCCCCTGGGTTGCTCTTCTTACCACATAAATATTCATACGGTTGGTACCTGCGCCGATGATACCACGCAGGCCTGCCGTACCAAACTCAAGATCCATATAAAAACGCTCTTTGATCTCATTTTCGTCGTCTTTGATCGCTTTCAGTTCTTCTTTTGTCGCCTCATCGAAGTATGGGTTTTCAAGCCACTGATTATAGATTTCTTTATAATCCATGTTCCAAAATACCTCCCTGTTTCTTTATATAAGATACTTAATATTATATAACAATTTTCAGAAAAAGGGAAGTTTTGTTTTTGTCACATTCAGAATCATTACTACCTGAAGCACTGTTTTGAAAATTCCTCCCACTGTTTTTTCTGATGGATCAGGGTTCTCAGCTTTTCCACATTTTTTCCGGAGATCACAGCCTTGTTATGTGTATAATAATGGTTTGCCAGTTTCCAGTATTTTTCCGGATAACAGAACCGGACTCTCAGGTTCTGCCACTCAGACTCCGAGAGCGGCCGTACGGAATCATATGCAGAAAGCATCTTCTGCGCGAGGTGCAGATCCCAGCTGTATTTCTCCAGGATTTTCCGCATAAAGCGGTACAGATCTGCCATCTGCACATCAAAGCTCCAGTGACTGAAATTCGTCACCGCTGTGTTTTTCCCAAGTATCAGCACATTATGCTGATTATACTCGCCATGACAGATACTGCCGCTTTGAAGAGACTGCTGCCGCAGATTTTTATAATCCGTGGTTTCCAGCATAGCTGCCGCTTCTTCTCCTTTTTGCAGAAACCATTCCACGCTTTTCAGATAATCCTTCTCAAAAGAATTGACCGCTCCTTTTTTTCGGATAAAACGGCGTATTTTTTTCATTTCCTGATTATGCCGGATATATTCTTCCTGCAGATTTCTTCCCGCATAATCCATTTCCACAGGAAGCTGCATGATCTTGTGGATCTGTGCCAGAGTCCGGATGCTTTTTAAAATATCGTTTTCGGATCTCGTGTCACATTCCCGTCCCTCAAACCAGATCTGTGCAGTATATGGAACAGAATCTTTGTCCCTGCTTACCAGTACGCCTTCCCTGTTTCTGAGATAGGCGTCCACAAGACAGTTCTGTTCTTTCATTTTTTCAAGAAGCTGCTGCTGCATGGAAAGCTTTTTTTCCGAGCCATGAAATTCCCGGAGTATCACCGGACCTTTTTCTGTCCGGCACAGAAGTGCCCCCCGCACCCTGCCGGAGAATGAAGCCGTAAGCCCATACTGCTCCAGCACGCTCAACCCATAATCATACAAAAAAGTTCCCCCCTGCCTTATTTTACGTTCTATTTTATGCAGTGGGGATTTTTGTTATTCTATTCGGTTTTTATGCTGTCTTTTTCTGCTGTTTCAAGAAGTTTTTCTTTTGTATTAAGGGTTGGATCTTTCAGCACACAGTCAAGAAGTCTTTCGAGCAGTGCTCCCAGTGCCGGTCCGGCGGATGTCCTGCCTTTATAAGATCCTTTCCGGAAACTGCCAGGGTTTTCAGAGATGTACATTCACCTCTTTCAAGGATCCCCTGATAAGCTTCCGTCACACCGCTTAACCGTGCCAGCTTCTCCTCCCTCCTGTAAGTACTCTGGGATAAAAGATCTGCCTTCTGCACTTTCAGATACAGCGGAAAAAGCTCTTCTCCGATAAGATTCACAGCTCTCCGCACATCCTCGGCGTCCGGAGTGGGACGAAGATCATGATACCGGATCAGCGACAGGTATTTCGGATCGTTACATTATCAAATTTCAGACGGCGCAGGATCTTCCCCGCCAGCTTCTCGCCTGCAGGACCATGAGTCTTGAAGTGGTCTCTGCCATTCTCATCTGTCTTTTTTACAACCGGCTTGGCAATGTCATGAAGAAGCATGGTGATACGGAGAAGCCGGTCATTCTCGATTTCTGTAAGACTTTTCAGAATGTGCTCTCCCACGGTATAGCAATGATGAGGGGTATTCTGCTCGGTTTCCATACAGGCGTCAAATTCCGGAAGAAATTCCCGGGTAAGACCTGTCTCCCAGGCGGTTCGGAGATAATCCGGATGATCGGATACCAGAAGCTTTACAAGCTCTGTCTGGATACGCTCTGCACTGACATGCTCCAGGTTCCCCGACATCCGCGCCAGTGCCGCTTTCGTATTCTCCTCCACAGTAAAACCAATCTGTGCGGAAAAACGCACTGCACGGAGCATCCGAAGAGCATCCTCTGTAAAACGTTCCACCGGATCCCCGACACAACGGATGATCTTCCTATTGATATCCTCCATTCCGCCAAACAGATCCACCAGTCCATGCCCCGGATGATAAGCCATGGCGTTGATGGTAAAATCTCTTCGTTTCAGATCTTCCTCAAGACTCCTGGTAAAGGTCACGGCATCCGGGTGGCGGCCGTCATGATATTCTCCGTCCACACGGTAGGTTGTCACCTCAAAGCCCTCTTTGCCCATCATTACAGTTACTGTTCCATGCTGGATCCCCGTATCTACAGTTCTGTGAAAAAGCTCCTTCACCTGCTCCGGAAGTGCAGAGGTGGTGATATCCCAGTCTCCAGGCACCCGATCCAGGATAGAATCCCTGACACAGCCGCCTACAACATATGCCTCATAGCCGGCAGCATTCAAGGTCTTCAGTATCTGCGCTGCCTTTTGTGGTATATTAATCGTCATGATAACTCCTCTTGATGATCGCTGCTGTCCGTTCAAAACACGTTTACATTTCGCTGTATTATCTCCATGTCAGCAGCCGAATAATATTCTGATATGTTTTCCTTAACGCTATTATAACATAGATTCATAAAAACAGCGGAGCATATTTTGCCCCGCCGTTGTTTCTGCAATATGGTTCCTGTTCACTCCGTTCTCAGTAACACGCTTCGCGATGCACAGAATTTATGCTGATCGCATAAATTCGCGCGGTATGTCTCGGGTTTTCTGTGACCTTCGCTCACACAAAACACCTCGCGGGACATTACCAGTGAACAGTAACGCAATATGATCATCCCACTTTTTTGAAGTGGCCTGCTGTATTTTTTAGTATGCACGTCCCCAGTAAACCATTTTCTTAGCCGGTTTTCCGCAGCATACGCAAACGTCGCTTAACTGCTCCTGCTCAAACGGCATACATCTGGATGTTGCCTGGAAATCTTCCTTGATCTTGTCTTCACATGCACGATCACCGCACCACATAGCTTTGATGAATCCCGGTTTGCTGTTGATGATCTCACCGAACTCCTCATAATTCTTTGCTACGTAAGTATGTGACTCTCTGTGTGCACGTGCGCGCTCCAGCATATCATGCTGAATGGTATCCAGAAGCTCTTTTACCTTATCTGCAAGCTCCTCGAAGGATACTGTGTATTTCTCACGGGTATCTCTTCTGCAGAGAACTGCCTGACCGTTCTCGATATCCTTCGGTCCACATTCCACACGAAGCGGGATGCCACGCATCTCCTGCTCAGCAAACTTGAATCCCGGGCTCTTGTCTGTCGCATCAACCTTTGCACGGATACCTGCTGCCTTCAGTGCTGCAAGAAGCTCGTCAGCCTTCTCCATAACCCCTTCTTTACGCTGCTGGATCGGATGATCACAGTCTGTACCGGAGCGATCCTCGGAGGAAGAACAAGTCCGCTGTTATCACCGTGAACCATGATGATCGCACCAATCATACGGGTTGTCATTCCCCAGGATGTCTGGTGAACATATTTCAGTGTATTATCTTTATCTGTGTACTGGATTCCGAATGCTTTGGCAAAGCCATCTCCAAAGTTATGGCTTGTACCGGACTGGAGAGCCTTACCGTCGTGCATCAGAGATTCGATGGTATAAGTAGCCTCAGCACCTGCAAATTTCTCCTTGTCTGTCTTCTGGCCTTTGATGACCGGAATCGCAAGAACTTCCTCGCAGAAGTCTGCATAGATGTTCAGCATCTGGATGGTACGCTGCTCCGCTTCCTCAGCTGTTGCATGAGCAGTATGTCCCTCCTGCCACAGGAACTCTCTGGAACGAAGGAAGGGACGTGTTGTCTTCTCCCAACGGACAACGGAACACCACTGATTATATACTTTTGGAAGATCTCTGTGGGACTGGATCTCTTTCTGGTAGAAATCGCAGAACAGAGTCTCAGAAGTCGGACGCACGCAAAGTCTCTCCTGCAGCGGATCAAGGCCGCCATGAGTCACCCATGCAACCTCCGGAGCAAAACCTTCTACATGATCTTTCTCTTTATCAAGAAGAGACTCCGGGATAAAGATCGGCATGTAAACGTTCTCTACACCGGTTTCTTTAAATCTGCGGTCAAGCTCATGCTGGATATTCTCCCAGATCGCATAACCTGCAGGTTTGATCGCCATACAGCCCTTAACACTTGTATAACCACAGAGCTCAGCCTTCTTAACAACGTCTGTATACCACTGAGCAAAATCCTCATCCATAGATGTGATGGCCTGTACTAATTTCTTTTCTTTTGCCATGATAAATCTCCTTTTTCTTGTGATCTGTTACATATTGCCGACTGTCAGGCAGCCACAGCAATCCGGAATCCTTCCAGCTTACTCTTCTGTCCTATAAACCGTACACTGTATTTACAATCCCGTTTTACGGACAAAAAATAAGCCATCCAAATCCCTCACAAGGGACCGAATGACTTCGGCGGTACCACCCCAGTTAACAGCCTGAAAAGCTGTTCTCTCAACACCCGTTAACGCCGGAAACACACGCCACGCTTCAATCACGCAGAGCTCCGAGGCCGGTTCCACAGTTCACGCACAGGATCCTTCCACCAAAGCAGATCCCTCTCTGAGATAATTCCCTGTGTACTATTCTCATCATCGCCGTATCTTTGATATATTTTAGGCGAAAACCGCCTCAAAGTCAACCCCAAACAAAAAAATATAACAAGTCTCCCTGCTATAACTCCTATTCCTTCACAGACACAGCCGGCATCTCCAGATACCTGTTCAGATCTTCTGTGAGAATATGGAGCTTAGTTCTGGTATCCTGCTCCTGATAAGTCAGCCGCCCTGCGATCCTGGTGATATAATCCTCTTCTTCGATAATCTCACAGGTCTCAGGAAAATTGATATCATAATACTGTGCAAGATAAGATACCCAGTAATCCACCGGCACATGTCTGTCTGCGGATAACACGGATTCTCTTCTGAGACAGGACTCCCACACTGCCGGTGAGATCAGCCCTTCTCCTGCAGCTTTCTCAGAGACTCCCAGCATGGCTTCAACAGACGCTCCAGCTTTACTCTGCAGTTATCCAGCTTATCGGCATCCCGGATCAGTTTTGCATGGAAAAGTGTTCTTGCATCGTGGATTCCTTCCAGTTTGAAATCACTGTGCTTCCGAATTGCTGCATCGATCAGCTCATCAAATTTATCATCCTCCACGAAGCGCCGGATCAGCTTCTCCTCCCCGAAGAGAAGTTCTGCACCGAACACGGCATGATCCATGGTTCCCGGCTCAAAGCTGTGAAATCTACGGATCTGCTCAAAACGGCCAATATCATGAAGCAGACCGATCAGCTCCGCAAGTTCCACATCTTCACCGGAACATTCCATTTTTCTGGCGATCTCTCCTGCGTATTTCATCACTCCATAGGTATGTACGATCTTCAGACAGATCTGTTCATCCTCCCGGTCGTATTCATCCAGATATTTTTCGAATTCCTGTTTTGCATGTGCAATGTCGATCATTCTGCCACACCCCTTCTTCTTTTGTTCATTCTGTAGCTCTGTAAACACTCTGTATTTATTATATCGAAGGTCTCTGACAAATTCTACTGTATTTCCCGGAATTTCAAATCTTCTCTCTGCCGCCGAATGACTTCCCTGCTCAAGGAGCCAATTATACCTTCGTTTCCGGAAATGATATCCGGAACAACATGGGCAACACCGCCCTCCTCTGTCTGGTCTGCCTCCACATCACGGAGCCATTTTCGATAGAAGGAATAGGTATTTTCAAGGAAGCATGCCGTACGGCAGAAGATTTCTGCATCACCGGTCCATCCAAGACGCTCATCTCCCTGTGGTGTCTCAAAAATATTTTTTGGTTTTACTTCCTCCATAAGGGAAACCTGTCCGGTAAACCGTTTTTTCCGGTTTCATCTATTCATACTTTACGATTTCTTTCCGCAGCCGCTTCATGATCCGCTTTTCCAGGCGGGAAATGTAGGATTGCGAAATTCCTAAAAGATCCGCTACCTCCTTCTGTGTTTTCTCGCTTCCTTCCCGATTTCCGATGCCGAATCGCAGACGGATGATCATCTGTTCCCGCTTTGTCAGTTTGCTGATGGCTTTTCCAAGAAGTGCGATCTCCACCTCATCTTCAGACGTCTGGAGATCACATCGTCATCCGTTCCCAGGATATCCGAAAGCAGCAGCTCATTTCCATCCCAGTCCACATTCAGCGGCTCATCAATGGAAACCTCCATCTTTGTTTTGCTGTTTCTCCTCAGATACATCAGGATCTCATTTTCGATACATCGTGATGCATAGGTGGCAAGCTTGATATTTTTTACCGGATCAAAGGTATTGATAGCCTTTATGAGCCCTATGGTTCCGATGGAGATCAGATCCTCCACACCTACCCCTGTATTATCAAATTTCTTTGCAATATAAACCACCAGCCGTAGATTATGCTCGATCAGAACCGACTTTCCCTCTTTTTCCTTTTCTGTTCCCAGCATTTCGATCACTTCAGCCTCCCGTTCCGCTGACAACGGCGCCGGAAGGATATCATTTCCACCAATATAAAAAACCTCTCCCGGACGATTGAACATAAATTTCCGGATTACCTGAAACGGATAGGATCTTGCAGCTGCTCTGTTCATAACATAAGCCCCCTTCTCAATTTAATAGTCTGGAATTCAAAAGTATCTCGTACTCTTCTCCCAAAGCTGAGGCTCGGATGTTATGGCAAGCACCGGTTTTCCTACATGTACCACCCTTTCGGGAGTCTGGATCAGAATTTCATCAAGGATCACTGCCAGCAGCAGTCCTTTTTTTCCATCTGCGGTATGACAGCTCAGAAAATGCGGCTGCAGACTGACAAATCCTGTATTTTCCAGTGCCTCTGGTTTATCTTTAATATCCATCAGTTTTTTCACCTGCTCTTTCGATATCAGGCTTCCCAAAAGTTCCTGTTTGATGATCGATACCGGCTGTTTTTTCACAGGATCCATAAGGAGATTTCCGGTATCATAAAAGCCGTATGTCTGCTGCAGCTTCCCCTGATATTTCAAAGTGACCGGAAAAATATTTCTTCTTCCAAACCGGAAGGTCTCGGTCACACATCCCAGAGTATAAAGTGTGCCATAAATCCCTGCCAGAAAAAGCAGAAATATTTTCACCGTCATGGTTCTTTCCGTTTCCAGTGCCTGATAGATCCCGCCAACCACAAAAGCTGTGAAATACAGAGCCAGAATGGTTTTTACAAGAAGGCCGCCTTTTTTCAGTCGAAAAGCAAACGACGCCATAAAAAAAGCGCAGCCGCCATGAATCAGTACAGCGGCAGGAAAAATGATCTTAAAAGGTACACATACAAGCAGGCAGGATACAAAAGATCCAAAGGCAGCGGATATCACACATCTTCTGCGTTTCCCGTCAAGATGCAGAAATTTTCCCACAAGTCTTAAAAGCATGTAATCCATAAGGAAATTCGTCATAAAAACGATATCTATGTATATCCTCTGATACATAAGCTTCCCCCACTGCTGTTTCGTCTGCCATCGATTCTCAACTTTGGTAAGTGTATTTATTATAGGGCAGGCTCTTTGCATATTTTGTCAAATCCGGATGTCGATTCTTCTAACTTATCGGGTCGTTTCTGTCTGTCTCGACATTTATAGATTTTTTCTATGAATCGGCGACAAAAATGTATAAATTTCCGTACAATATTTGTATTTGTTGATTTTCGTACTTTATAGTGCTAAAATATTTTTTATTATATTTCGTAAAGAAATTCTATTATATGAGATACAGGAGGGAATCGAACAATGATCAATATTACCGGACATACCGGGCTTACCGGCCTTCTGGGAAGCCCCGTGGCACACAGCGTATCACCTTTAATGCACAATGAGGCATTCCGTTATCTTGGACTTGATTATGTGTATCTCTGTTTTGATGTAACAGAGGAGACCCTTCCCCAGCTGTGGAAGGACTGAAAGCCTGTGGGATCAAGGGCTTTAACCTGACCATGCCAAACAAGAATAAGATCGTGGAGCTTCTGGACGAGCTTTCTCCCACTGCCCAGCTGATCGGAGCGGTAAATACCGTACGCAACGACAATGGAAAATTAAAGGGGTTTAATACTGATGGTTATGGATTTACCCAATCTGCCAGAGATGCCGGCTGTGATGTAAAAGGACGCACCATCACCGTTATGGGCGTCGGCGGTGCCGGAATGGCGATCTGCGGCCAGTCCGCCCTGGAGGGTGCAAAAAAGATCCATGTTTTTGCACGTCCTACCAGCCGTTACTGGGAACGTGCTGCTGCCATGGCAGAAAAAATGTCTCATATGACAGAATGTGAGATGATCCTTCATGAGATGGATGATCACACTGCGCTGAAGGACGCACTGGAGGAAAGCAATCTCCTCATCAATGCAACTTCTGTGGGAATGGTTCCGGATGTGACAGGCACCGTGATCCCGGACAAGGCTCTGTTCCATCCGGAGCTTACCGTAGCCGATGTTGTATATGAACCAAGAGAAACAAGACTTCTCAGGGAAGCCCGGGAAGCCGGATGTCCGACCTTTAACGGAATGTACATGCTGCTCCACCAGGGTGTAAAGGCTTTCCACATCTGGACCGGACTGGACATGCCGGTTGAGCTCGTCAGGGAGAAATATTTTAAATAAAAAAATATCCGGCAATACTGACCGCCTCCGCATCACAGCGTGGCCTCAATATTGCCGGATCAAAAATAAAGGCGGCCCGCCTATCACACGGGTCGCCTTTTATTTATCCGTCAATCATCTGTTTTGTTTATTTCTTCTCTTCCTGAACCTCGATCTTACGGATCGTCTTGTTCTTGATCTCTTCTTTGATGAAGTCAATGAACTCACCAAGCTCTTTCATTCCCTCATCGCCAAGATAGCGGCTTCTTACGGAAACCTTACCCTCTTCTTCCTCTTTTGCACCAACGATAAGCATGTAAGGTACTCTCTCAAGACGTGCCTCACGGATCTTGTATCCCATCTTCTCGGAACGTCCGTCCACAGAGCAGCGGATTCCAGCTTCTCTCATCTGAGCTTCAACCTTCTGTGCATAATCGTTGTACTTCTCGGAGATCGGGATCACACGAACCTGCTCCGGGCAGAGCCATGTCGGGAACATTCCTGCGTATTTCTCAATGAGCCATGCCAGTGTTCTCTCATAGCATCCCATGGATGTACGGTGGATGATGTACGGACGCTGTTTGTCGCCATTCTCATCGATATAGTACATATCAAACTGCTCTGCAAGAAGTGCATCCCACTGGATCGTGATCATGGTGTCTTCTTTTCCGTATACGTTCTTTGCGTTGATATCAACCTTCGGTCCGTAGAAAGCAGCCTCGCCCACATCCTCTGTGAATGGAATGTTCAGCTCCTCAAGCATCTGGCGGATATGCCTTCTGTCTCTTCCCATACCTCCGGCTCACCGATGTATTTCTCTTTGTTTGTCGGATCCCATTTGGAAAGATGATAGGTTACATCTTCCTCAACACCAAGTACCTGCAGACAGTACTGAGCAAGTGCGATACAGTCTTTGAACTCTTTTACCATCTGGTCCGGTCTTACGATCAGATGTCCCTCGGAAATAGTAAACTGACGAACTCGTGTCAGGCCATGCATCTCTCCGGAATCCTCATTACGGAACAGTGTGGAGGTCTCGCCGAGACGGATCGGCAGATCACGGTAGCTGTGCTGCTCTGCTTTGTATACATAGTACTGGAACGGACATGTCATCGGACGAAGTGCATAAACCTCTTTGTCCTTCTCCTCATCACCAAGTACGAACATACCATCTTTGTAATGATCCCAGTGTCCGGAGATCTTGTAGAGATCGCTCTTTGCCATAAGAGGAGTTTTTGTTCTTACATATCCACGCTTTGTCTCCTCATCCTCGATCCAGCGCTGAAGCTCCTGCATTATGATCACACCGTTTGGCATGATAAGCGGAAGTCCCTGTCCGATCACATCTACAGTTGTGAAGATCTTCATCTCACGGCCAAGCTTGTTATGGTCACGTCTCTTTGCTTCTTCCATCTGCTCCAGATGCTCTTTCAGCTCATCCTTTGTAGCATAGGCTGTTCCGTAGATACGTGTGAGCATTGCGTTTTTCTCACTGCCTCTCCAGTATGCGCTGGAAGAAGAAAGAAGCTTGAATGCCTTGATGCCTTTTACACTCATCAGGTGCGGGCCTGCACAGAGGTCTGTCCAGTCTCCCTGTGAATAGAAGGAAATCTCTTCTCCCTCCGGAAGATCCTCGATCAGCTCAACCTTGTATGGCTCATTTTTCTCTTTAAAGTATGCGATGGCATCCTCACGGGATTTTGTAAAACGCTCGATCTTTGCGCCTTTTTTGATGATCTTTTTCATCTCTTTCTCAATGGCGTCAAGATCCTCACGTGAAAATGGCTCGTGGTCGAAATCATAGTAGAAGCCTGTATCAATGGATGGTCCGATGGCAACCTTTGCCTCCGGGTATAAGTTCTGTACAGCCTGTGCCATTACGTGAGATGCTGTATGACGGAGAACTGCAAGGCCCTTCTCGTCTTTCGCTGTAAGGATATTCAGCTCACAGTCGCTGTCAAGAACTGTACGAAGATCTACGACCTCTCCGTTTACTTCTCCTGCACATGCAGCACGTGCAAGGCCTTCGCTGATGTCATATGCGATATCGATCACAGCTTTTGCTTCTGCATATTCTTTTTTTGAGCCGTCTTTTAATGTAATGATCATTGTTGTTTCTCCTTTCATTTGAAATGAAGTTTTTATGATACACAGTATGTATCTGCTTTTGCAAGAGATTCTGCAATAAAAAAATCCCTCACAGCACATCACATACTGTAAGGGACGAGTTCATTCATTCTCGCGGTTCCACCCTGCTTGCTCTGCTGCCCGGTCATGCCAGGATGCAAAGCCTCTCAATTATGATGATAACGGAATCACCGGACCGGATTGGGGCCACTCGGAGGTAGTCTTCAACTGTTTCCCGATAAGATGTTTTCAGCACTTCACATCTCTCTCTGTAACGTTTCACAGCTTACTCGTCTCGTCAACGTGTTTTTATTTCTTTTTCTGTGGTTCATTATAAGCGCAGTATTTTTATTTGTCAACGCATGTTGACAAAATTTTTGAGATTTCTCTTCTCGCACAGATCTACAGATTTCCCATGAGTTTGTCTTTGATAATGGCCAGGATCTCACGGGGAATGTAGATAAAAAGACGCCAGCTTCGATACCTGGAAGGTACCATGGCCACTTCCCGGAATCCACATTTTCTTGCAATGGCTGCTCCTCTCCATACATGAAAATTGTTCGTCACCACGCCTACGGAACAGTCTGTAGTTCCGATCTTTCTGCAGCTGAATTCCAAATTCTCTTTCGTACTGGTAGATTCCTCTTCCCGTATCAATCTGTCCCCGTCTATTCCGTGACCGGTAAGATAACGATACATAGCCTCTGCCTCGGAAATGTTTTCTCCATCGCCTTTTCCTCCAGAGAGCACTGCCTTCGTACCCGGATTTTCTTCAAGATAAAGAAGAGCCCTTCTGGCTCGTTCCAGAAGGGCAAGTGTCATCCGTGTTCCGTCCACATGGGCACCTAACACGATAATGTAATCCAGATTCTTCTTTACGCTCATTATCTTCCGCAGCAGTGTTTGTATTTCTTGCCGCTTCCGCATGGGCACGGATCGTTCCTTCCGACCTTGTGCGGTTTCACAACTGTGCCGGATTTCTTCTGCTCCATGTAGAGGGTTTTCTTTTTCTCTTCTGTGAAGATCTTGTCCCACTGAGGAAGGTTGTAAAGCCAGTCAGCCTTGGCATCTACCATGTTCTTATAGAGTGCCTCTTTATCAAATGCAAGGTTTACCTTGGTATCCTCATCCATAGTCTCGATCGGGTTCGGAACCTTCAGACTGTCATTGATTCCGTCAAGGAAACCAACCATAGTCATAACGTCCTGACCGTATTTCTCAGCAAGCTCTTTTACAGTTCCGGAAACAACCTCATCCGGGTTCTCAAGAAGCTGCTCATAAATATTCTTCTCAATGTTAAAATAATTTGCCCAGAAGCGCTGAAGCTTATTCTTATCTGCATTCTGATTATAAGCAATGGAACGCCACTGCTCAAGAATTGTCATATCGCTCATTGTTTGATCCTCTTTTCCAAAATTTTAGATAAATAAGACGGAGATTTATATTCCGCTTCGCAATTTCTGTTTATTATATCATCTTTTGGCGAAGAAATCAAATACATCTGTTTCATATCCGAGTTATTTTATCACACTGTGATTTAGTTCAAGCAGATATTCGCGCCCCCGCAGGACTTACTTGCTTCAGTTAAAATATTTTCTGAGAAGGTAAGTCGGAGTGCAGCTCCATGCGTGGCAGTAGCTGTTGACAATGCTGCTTCCATATGGAGATTCTGCAGGATTTTTCGGATTATAAAGTTCCCAGAATGTATCCGCACCGTGGCTTATCATTCCGCCCCAGTAATATTTCATATATTCCATTGCCTGGTCTTTTTTATCACACATCAGAAGTGCTTCCACAAAATGATGGTTCATATATGGAGAAACCATTCCTTTTTCCGGTTTCAGTTCCACCAGACGATCCAGTATTTCTGCTCCTTCTTCGCCGCTGACTGCTTCCGCCAGAATAATCCATACCTGACTTGCTCATGATATAAATGGCAATATCGTGCTTTCCAAGCATTACCGCTATACCCCTGTTTTTCCCCATGAACATGAATTTTTTGAGATTCTCTGTCTGTATGACGGAACTGCCCACACTGCGATACAGGGGATCGAACACACTTTGCATACCGGAGATATCTGTATCATCCCACCGCATACCACTCACAGTGTGGGGATCTTTGATGACAGTGTTGCTTTTAATATTCTGGGCCATGCTGCTGCGTTTTCACGAAAATGATATTGAATCCATCCTTACAAAGGACAGCACCGGAAATTCTGTAACGGAAATCCTCAACTACCTGAACCGTCACTACCAGAGCGTTACCTTACGTGAAGCTGCGAAGCATTTTGGCTATAGTACTTTCCACTTCAGTACCCTGATCAAGGAAAGTACCGGACGGACATTTTTACAGATCATCCGGGATATCAAGCTGAACCAGGCATGTCATGCTCTGCGTGAAACCTCTCTCAGCAATCTTGCGATCTGTGAACTTGTAGGGTATGAAAGTCCGGAGCATTTCATACGTACTTTTAAAAAAACATATGGAATGACTCCCGATGAATACCGGAAGAAGAACAGGGAATAAAAGATTACAAGATCTTATATATTTTCTGTATAACAGATGCCGTTCCGGGAGATACTTATCATATCCTCCCCTTTAGAATGCAGAGGGCTTCGCGATGGTGCAGGCCCTCTGCGTTTCTCTTTTCACACTGAAGGTCATTTCACACCAAGCTTCTCAAGCGCCTTCGCCGCCTGCTTCAGATTCTCAAACTGGATGGTATGAATACCGGCTTTTCCGGCTCCCTCACAGTTCACGGCACGATCATCCAGAAATACCGATTTCTCCGGTTTCAGGCTGTAACGCTTCAGAAGTGTTTTATAAATATCCACCTCAGGCTTGATCTGCTGCACATCACAGGAAAATACCACTCCATCCATATATTTCAGAAAAGACATATCCTGCTTTGTACGATCCAGCATATAAGTTCCGTAGTTGGAAAGGACATAGAGATGATATCCCTGATTTTTGAGATATTTCACCCAGGTTTCCGCATAATCATACAGATGCATACACTCCGGATCACGTCGTACCACCTCACGGATATCTGCTTCATATTCCGGTGCACTTTCCACAAATTTATCTACATACCAGGACTCCTCATGCTGTCCACGGTCCTGTTCCTCCCAGATCGGGTTTCGAAATACTGCATCTGCGATTTTCTGATACTTTTCTTCCGGGAAGTCATAGCTCCGAAGATACTCTTCCAGTCATAGCCCATCAGCACATTTCCCACATCAAAAATAATATTCTCGATCATACGGTTTTCATCCTCTCTCGCTTCTTATTTCCCCAGATCCGGTACGCCATCCAGAAAACATACGCTACGATCGGTACCAGAACGGCTGCCGCAAAAGCCCCCCGGAACAAAGCCTGGGCGTTTTCACTGCTTCCCCAGGCAAATGCCATTGGAAGGCAGAATATAAGAAGTAATATGACAACACCTGCAAGTGCCGCGATTCTTTTAAAATTTTTCATTGAGCTTCCTTTCACATGATACATCCGCTATTCTATCTGTTATTTTAACTGAATATCTCTTTGAACCAAAAGGGCGCCGGAGAAATTCTTCCCCGGCGCTTCCTGTTGTCATAATCCTGATACTGTAAAAATAATTATCTGTAAATGATGTCGTTTCTTCCTGGTCCGTTAGAGATCATTGTGATCGGGAATCCAATATGTTTTTCTACGAACTCTACATATTTTCTGCAGTTCTCCGGAAGATCCTCATATTTTTTGATTCCACGGATATCGCATTTCCATCCCGGAAGCTTCTCAATAACCGGTTTTGCTTTCTCAAGCTGCACAGTTGTCGGGAATTCTGTTGTCACCTCTCCGTCGATCTCATAGCCGGTGCAAACCGGGATCTCATCCAGATATCCCAGAACATCCAGTACTGTAAAAGCAACGTCTGTAGCTCCCTGGAGACGGCATCCGTATTTGGATGCAACACAGTCGAACCATCCATACGTCTCGGACGGCCTGTAGTAGCACCGAACTCACCACCGTCACCGCCACGTTTTCTCAGCTCATCTGCTTCCTCGCCGAAGATTTCAGAAACGAATGCACCTGCTCCAACTGCACTGGAGTAAGCTTTGCATACGGTTACGACCTTCTTGATCTCATATGGAGGCAGGCCTGCACCGATGGCACCATAAGCAGCCAGTGTGGAAGAGGATGTAACCATCGGATAGATTCCGTGATCCGGGTCTTTCAGAGTTCCGAGCTGTCCCTCAAGAAGAATCTGTTTTCCCTCTTTCAGTGCATTCCAGAGATAGAGCGATACGTCGCATACGTATGGCTCAACCATCTTCTTGTATTCCATCAGCTCATTCATGATGTCTTCCGGTTTCAGAAGAGGCTTATGATAGAGATGCTCAAGTGTTACGTTCTTGGTCTCGCAGATACGTACAACCTTCTCTTTCAGTGCTTCCTCATCAAAAAGCTCACTTACCTGGAAGCCGATCTTTGCATATTTGTCAGAATAGAACGGAGCGATTCCGGATTTTGTGGAACCGAAAGCCTTGCCGCCAAGACGCTCCTCTTCATACTGATCGAACAGAATGTGGTAAGACATTACCATCTGTGCTCTGTTGGAGATCAGGATCTTCGGTGCCGGTACTCCACGGCCTACTACTTCGTTGTACTCCTTGAAGAATACCGGAATGTTCAGTGCAACACCGTTTCCGATGACACTTGTCGTATGTCCGTAAAACACACCTGACGGAAGTGTATGAAGTGCGAATTTACCGTAATCATTTACGATGGTGTGGCCCGCATTGGCTCCACCCTGAAATCTTACGATGATATCGGCTTTCTCAGCAAGCATATCTGTGATCTTGCCTTTACCTTCATCTCCCCAATTTGCTCCTACTACTGCAGTTACCATAACACAGTTCCTCCTTGTGTCTTTCTCTATTATTCGGAACGACATGTTCTCTGCCTGTAATACACAGAGACACGTCATTCCTGTCTGTGTTCATTTCTTAATGTTTATAACATCTTGGAATTATACGTTGATCTCAACCTTAACGCCAAGCAGATCTTTATGCGCATCCAGCACCGGCTGTACCACATTTGCAATGAAAGCTTCTGTCTGCTCTTTGGCACGTCCTGTATATCTGGACGGATCCATGGATTTCTGAAGATCCTCAAGAGTCAGGTTAAATGCCGGATCCGCAGCGATCAGCTCAAGAAGATTGTTATCTTTACCCTCTACCTTCACGTTCTTGCCTGCTTCCATGGAAAGCTCACGGATACGCTCATGAAGCTCCTGACGGTCTCCGCCTGCCTTAACTGCATCCATCATGATATTCTCAGTTGCCATAAATGGAAGCTCAGACATCAGTCTCTTCTCGATAACCTTCGGATAAACAACCAGTCCGTCTACAACATTGAGGCAGAGATCCAGGATTCCGTCGATCGCAAGGAATCCTTCCGGAACGCTGAGACGCTTGTTTGCAGAGTCGTCCAGAGTTCTCTCAAACCACTGTGTTGCAGATGTGATCGCCGGGTTCAGTGCATCGATCATCACATATCTGGACAGGGAAGCGATTCTCTCACTTCTCATCGGATTTCTCTTATATGCCATAGCGGAAGATCCGATCTGGGATTTCTCAAATGGCTCCTCTACTTCTTTCAGATGCTGAAGAAGACGGATATCGTTGGACATCTTATGTGCACTTGCAGCGATTCCCGCAAGGATATTCAGCACACGGGTATCAACCTTTCTGGAATAGGTCTGTCCGGAAACCGGATAGCAGGATCTGAATCCCATCTTCTCTGCGATCATCGGATCGATCTTGTCGATGGTCTCCTGATCCCCGTCAAAAAGTTCCAGGAAGCTAGCCTGTGTACCGGTTGTTCCCTTGGAGCCAAGAAGCTTCATAGTGCTTAATACATACTCAAGGTCCTCAAGATCCATCAGGAATTCCTGAGTCCAGAGAGTTGCTCTCTTACCTACGGTTGTCGGCTGTGCCGGCTGGAAATGAGTAAATGCCAGAGTCGGCTGATCCTTATACTGTGCAGCAAACTTGGAAAGCTCAGCGATCACGTTCACAAGTTTCTTGCGGACAAGTTTCAGTGCCTCTGTCATAACGATGATATCCGTATTATCTCCTACATAACAGGAGGTCGCTCCCAGATGGATGATACCTTTTGCCTTCGGGCACTGTACACCAAACGCATACACGTGAGACATTACATCATGGCGAACCTGACGCTCACGCTCCTTAGCCACATCATAGTTGATATCATCCGCATGAGCTTTCATCTCGTCAATCTGCTCCTGGGTGATGTTAAGGCCAAGCTCACGTTCCGTCTCAGCAAGTGCAATCCACAGCTTTCTCCATGTGCGGAATTTCATGTCCGGGGAAAAAATGTACTGCATCTCTTTGCTTGCGTACCGCTCTGACAGCGGGCTTACATATCTGTCTGTATTCATTATTATCCTCCTGATACATACCTCCGGGCCGGAATGGCGAATGATCCGTTATCTGCCCGAATCTGGTTAATTCACGCCTCTTGAAATTATATAACATTGCCTCTTTAAAAGCAACCGTTTGTTACTCCATACCCTGATGGAATTTTCCCAAAAATTCCTTCATTCTGCCATTTTCGGAAGAAAATACCTCCTGCGGCGTTCCCTCCACTGCGATCACACCCTTATCCATAAAGATGATACGGTCGGAAATATCTCTTGCAAAATTCATTTCATGAGTAACGATCACCATGGTGATATGCTCCTGAGCAAGATCCTTGATAACCTTCAGGATCTCACCGGTCAGCTCCGGGTCAAGTGCAGATGTAGGTTCATCAAAAAACAGGATCTTCGGATTCATACAGAGCGCACGGGCAATGGAAACTCGCTGCTGCTGTCCTCCGGAAAGCTGAAAAGGATATGCCTTCTCCTTGTCTGCAAGGCCCATTTTCTTAAGAAGCTTCTTGCCTGGGCGTAAACCTCATCTTTCTTTCTCTTCTGCACCTTCAGAGGTGCATCCACTATATTTTTCAGTACGGAAAAATGCGGAAACAGATTGAACTGCTGGAACACCAGTCCCACATCACCGTTTTTGATGATCTCGCCGCTGTCCGGCGTCTCAAGTCCTGTGGCACAACGCAGGATGGTTGACTTGCCGGAACCGGAAGGACCGATGATACTTAAAACTTCTCCCTCTTCCACGTCAAGAGAGATATCTTTGAGAACTTCCAGTCCGTCAAAGCTTTTTTTGATATGTTTCATTTCAAATAATTTCATATTTTATACTCTCCATTCCGGTTAGCGGTAGTAATTCATACTTTTCTCAACCTTCTGCATCACAACAGCCACGATCAGGTTGAACACATAATAAAATATCGCAGCGATCACAAATGGCATCATTGTTGTCTGTGCACTTGCGATCTGCTTGGCAATGGTAAACATCTCCGCAACTGCCACAACAAACGCAAGGGAAGTATCCTTGACCAGCGTAATGACCTCATTTGTAATAGACGGCAAAATCCTCTTGATCACCTGTGGAAGGATGATGCGGAAAAATGTCTGCACCTTATTGTATCCAAGGATCTTTGCAGCTTCATACTGTCCCACCGGCATGGATTCAATGCCGCCGCGATAGATTTCTGCAAAGTAAGCTGCATAGTTGATGGCAAATGCGATAAATACAGCGATCAGACTATATCCCATGGAAATACGGATCCCGAAGATAAAATAAGGGCCGAAATATACCACCATCAGCTGCAGCATCAGCGGCGTTCCTCTCATGATGGATATGTACCCGGATACAATGGTACGGATCACTTTGTTTCTGGACATTCTGCCAAAACAGATCAGAAGTCCCAGCGGCAGAGAAAACAGCAAGGTTACAAAAAAGATCTCAATAGAGACCAGCATTCCTCCTGCCAGCTGCTGGAGCATTACACTAAAACTCATTTTTTTCCTCCTAGTTCGGAGTATCAGTCCCATTTATCGGACTGATACCTGTAATTCCTGTAAACAACAGGAAATGAGCGTGTACGGCAGCTCTTTCTGCGCCGAAGCACCCTCATTTCCTTTTTATGCGGAAGCTTCAAAAGCTTCTGCTATGTTTCTTATTTCTACTGCTGTTGGATAGCTTAAAAAAATATCTTCACAGCTTTTACTGTACCGGATCATTTGGATTCAGAATCGGTTTCTTTCTCTGTGCTGTCTGCACTTTCTTCTGTGTCAGCTTCTGCTGAATCAGAATTCTCTGTCTTATCCTTGTCCTCGCTGATGCAGAGCATGCTCTTATCCAGTTCATACTTATCTGCAAGCTTGTCAACCTCACCGGACTCGTCAAGCTTCTTGACCTCATCCCATACGAGATCCTTCAGTTCATCATTTCCCTTCTTGAATCCGATGCCATACTGCTCGTTCTGGATTGGCTCGTCAAGGATCACATATTTATCCTTGCCTCTCTGGGAAAGCTGATAGTTAGCAACACCGATATCAACAGCAACAGCGTCTGCAGCTCCGGAATCAATATTCATAAATGCAGTGTTGTAGTCCGGATTCTCTGTAAGAGATGCAAAGCTGTCCTTCAGTTCCTTATTGTCATCGTTGTTCAATGCGTCCAGTGCAGCGGATGCAGCCTGTACAACTACGTTCTTGCCCTTAAGATCCGCAAGCTTCTCAATTTCAGAATCCTTGGCAACTACGATCACCTGCTCATTGTTGATGTATGGATCACTCCATGTATAGTCATCCTCACGTCCGTTGATAGTAAATCCATTCCATATACAGTCGATCGTTCCGGAGTTCAGCTCCATATCCTTGGAATCCCAGTTGATAGGCTTCTTAACAAGTTCCCAGCCAAGATTATCACATACTTCCTGGGCAAGGTCAAGGTCAAATCCTACATATTCTCCGTTATCATCCTTATATCCGAACGGAGGATATTCAGCATCAAATCCTACGATCAGGGTCTTATCCTCAACACCTGCCTGTACACTCACTCCTGTTACCATCATTCCTATTGTCATCGCTGCCGCCATTACTACCGCAACTGTTCTTTTCTTCATGGTCATTCTCCTTTTTTCGGTTATCTCTTTATCACATGGTCACTCTACCACGTGAAAGCGTATGGTTATAGTAACATACCCAAAAGGAGCTGTCAAGAGCAAACCTTCTGCTCTGCCAGATAATCTTTGTATTTCTTTCTGGCCGTTTTCAGATATGTTCTGGAAATTGGGATTTCCGTCTGTCCGACCACAAAACTGTTCTTCTTAAGTGAAGTTACCTTCTCCATGTTAATACAAAAGCTCTGATGACATCTCAAAAAGCTGCTGTCTGACAGCTGTCCCGAAAAATCCCCCAGCCTGGCTCTGCAGCTGATCTTTTTTCCATCGGTAAGATGAAATGTCACACTGTGAAGACTACTGGATATATATGCCAGATGATCGTGCTGCAGTGTATAAACCTGTTTCCTGTAGCGAAAATACAGCGCTCTTCCGCCTTCACGCCTGCATACCTCCAGGATATGTACCAGAACATGTTCCAGTTCTCCACTTTCAACCGGTTTGACCAGATAGTTATAGGCAAACACTTCAAATGCTTCTTTATAGAATTTCTCATTCTCTGCCACCAGCACAACCGGATATAGTGTCCTTTCAGGCGCATTGTCCGTACAGTTTCCAGACTCCTGCCCTGATCACCATCCAACCCCAGAAATATCAGATCGCAAATCTTGTGTCCCTCTGCCAGTCCTTTCAGAAGACTCTCTCTGGTCCGATACAGAAGGAGCTCTGCATCAGGGACCAGTGTGGAAAGCTGCCTGTACAGCTTCTGTGCATCCTTTCGTATTTCATCACATATTGCGATCGTCATCACTGCCATTGCCGTGTTTTCCTCCCTCATGCTCTTTCTGATATTAACATTTTATTTTCAAAGAAAGACCTGCGCAATATGTGCTTCTAATTGTGCCTTGTTTTTTTACAAATTATTGCAATTCATGATCTGTTTTCGTATAATAATGTCATATAAGCACCAAAAGGAGTACTACTATGTCTGATTTCAGCGACAAATGCCGGGAATACCTAAAGGATACAGGAGAAAACGTTTATCAGTTATCTGCTTCTTCGGGACTTGACCGCACCTCGCTACAACGTATGATCACAGGGAAACGTCTTCCCGGTATTGATTTTGTGCGCCAGTTCTGCGATTCCCTCCGGATCAATCCTTCCCAACGCAGGGAACTGATGGAATTATATAAAATAGAAAAAATCGGAAAAGAAATATATTACAACCGCAAATATATACAGGAGCTTCTGGGTGTTATCAGCTCCCAGCAGGTCATTTCCCGGGAGGTTTTCTCAGGCTTCCATCCTTTCCCTTTTACCGTGGAACTTTTTCTCTTGATGTGGAAAAGAAGGTCCTGAGCCTTTTTGAGGACATCCTGTCTTCCGGTTCTTCTGAAACGATCCGTACCAACCTTCCGGCCAACTGCCGGCTTCTTGTACAGATCTTTTCCCATCTTTATCCCAAATATGAGAAACTGCCACCGGTGATCCAGATCCTGCCGCTTCACCAGAACCCGTCCGCCTCACCGGATTACAACATGAATCTGGAAACCTTTCTCTGCACACTCCTTCCGATCCTGTCAGGTTTTGTGGGCTACCAGCCATATTATTACTATACTCAGACAGGCCGAGAGTTTTCCAGCTATGAACTGTTTCCTTTTTTCTTACTCACTGAAAAAAAGCTGCTGCTGTTATCCTCGGATATGATGACCTGTATTTTTACTGAAAATCCGGAAGCGATCCACGCATATCAACAGGAATTCCGGCGGGTTCTTGAGAATTCCAGTCAATTCTTCCTGCAGTCGGATTCTCCGGACAGGATCCTTAATATCTTTGGTTCTATCATGCAGACAAAGATCTCAACAAATTTTGCACTGGAATCTCATCCCTGCCTTGCACTGATGTCCTATGGTCCGGGCTTTATTCAGTCATTGTTTGATAACAGGGATATCGATCTTTCCGATCCGGTCTATACCCAGCTGGCAGCGGTTCTGAACCAGACTTCCTTTTCTTTTACAGAAGCTGCCTTTTCCTGCAATTATTTTACACTGAGCGGGATCCGAAAATTTGCCCGTACCGGACTCCTTGACGGACCTTATTCCTACCATCAGACCCCTCTTCCGAAAGAAGAACGAAAAAAGGCCCTCAAGCATCTTCTTGACACAGATATGGGACATGAAAAATGCAGGATCCTGAAGCCTTCCGTACTTCCTGAAACCGGGATCCATCTGGAAGTTCTGTCTGACTATTCCGTTTTTCTCTGCTTTCTTTCCGAAAAAGATACTTTTCTCTGTATCTATCTGAAAGAGACCAGTATCGGACAGGCCCTGAATGATTACCTCTGTTCCCTGTCTGAGGAAGAATCCGTATATACAAAAAAAGAAGCCCGGCAGATCCTGCTGGGACTTCTTGAACAGCTTTAAGAGCCGGTACTTCTGTGATATTCTCTTGTGAGATCCTCCAGGATCCTGTCGGTTTCTCCGGATGCGATATGCTGCTCCGGGAGACCGGCAAAGCTTTTCAGAGCCTGGTCTGTTTCCTGCCTTACCATTTCATCTGTCTTCAGATCTTCCTGTCGTTTCCTGTATTCTTCTTCACTGTGAACACTGCGGTAGGCCAGAAGATAAACCTTCAGCGCTTTCTCTGAATGATTCTCCTTCCATGCTTTCCAAAAGCAATCCAGCGCTTTATCCATCTGGAACAGGTAACTGTATGCGCATCCCTGATTATGCAGGACCCTTTCACGCATCTCTCCGGTGATTTCTTTCCCGCCATGCTCCAGAAGCTTCTGATAAACACGGAGTGCATTCACATACATCCGATTCTCCATCAGCGCATCACCTTTGCGTTTCTCCCGTATTTCTTCAGGTTCACGTTTTCTGGCTTCAATGCGCCCGTTTAAGGTCTTAAGCTCTTCATAAGCCAGATAATTGATCTCTTTAAATATCGGATACAGTACTTCTTCAAGTCCGGCCTCTCTTCCAATATAAGGTTTCAGCTTGGCCGCAAGCTTCGGAAGCTCCAGTTCTTCCTCTAGCCAGGTACAGAGCTTACTGCTGATCAATGAGCTGTCCACAAGATAAAGATTGTTATAAAGATAATAGCAGAGTTCTTCTATAGAATAGATATTGGTACTGATATTTTCGATATAAAACGGCTTCTCTGCCTTTTTTACCTGACATAAAATATATCCGCTCATGCCTGCTTCCTTTCTTCCTGCTCATCCCATCGTACCAGTTCCCTCCAGATCTTCCCACTGGAAGGATACATTTCGCCAAATCCCAGATCCTTCACTGTGATCTCGCAGTCTCTCGGCGATACGTATTTCAGCATGAGGGAAAGCCTTGAAGTCCGATTAGGCCGCTTTGGCAGACCGTCAAGTGCCATGGCCACACGTTTCTTCTCGGTCTCTTCCGGAATACTTACCACAAATACCAGTTCACTGGTATCATCCAGGATTAGCTCGCAGGATGCACTGCATTCATACCAGTTGCTGCCGCTTTCGATCAGCGGATAGTAAGCCGGAGAGCCCATCACCCGCATGTCCATCCCTACATCCACAGCCACCAGCGAATCACTTAAATAGCGGTAACCTTTGAGTTTTTTATCCTCCAGCCTGTCCTTACCGGCTATGCAGGCTCCCTTTGCAAAAAGATTGTTTCCATAAAAAACCTTCCGTCCCTGATGACACAGGAGCTTTACAGACTGCTGTGCCCACTTCTGTCAAATCCTTCTCCCGTGATCTGCACACTGGAGAAGAGTTCTTTGCCGAGAGTCTTACTGATAAAACGGTAAAATTCCACATCACGGATCTCATCTTCCGGTTCAAGCTTTGTGCTGACCGGATCCTCCAGTTTTACAAGCACCGGTCTGGAAGAGCCGTTGATAGTCAGCTTCCGGAAGGTTACCGTATCGCCTGCAAAGGCATACCATCCTACACTTCGATTCCAGGTTTCCCGTTTCTGCCCCAGCGCATAATAATAAAAACTCTCGCCATAGTCCATAAGCATATATTTCTCACGTGAAAAACCTGCAAGGCTGCAGGCCTTCTGATAATTCCGTACCTGAAGTGTACTAAGTTCCGGCGATGTGATACAAAGGCACCGGGTATTCTTTACAATATCCTGGATTCCCAGAAATTTCAGGATTCCCCTCAGAAAATGTGCCAGAAGCTCTGCCGGCTCTTTTTCCTCTCCTGCCACCTGGATCTTTTCTTCCTTCTGACAGATATCATAAATATTTCCGATCATGATCCCGCCCTTTTCCCTGGCAAAATACTCTGCTTCCAGGCCTACGCAGTAATCACCGTGATCGGTACGATAGCAGATACAGCCGGAGCTTCGTACTGACTGGCTCCTACCTTCATGGAAAGAGAACGGGCTTCTTCTGCTTTTCTGTCATAATAACAGATCTGTGTGTATTCTTTTCCAATATCAATTCCTATGATCAAGTCACGAATTTCATTCATCTTTCCGGTTCCTTCTCTATGACAAACATTTCATTAACGTACTGTTCCTGCCGGAGATACTGTGCCAGCTTCTCCTTCACTTCCGTTTCTTTATCAAGTTTTCTTGCACAGAGTATCTGATTGATCAGCTGATATTTGCTGGATGCCTGGTCATTACTCTGGTTCATGGTCAGTATTTTTTCTTCCGTTTTGTGTACACCGGCTTCATCTTCTATCTGGAAATAATATCGCAGGGTTTCTCCATAAAACAATGTAAATGCTCTGGCAAAAATTCCCTCATAGATATTTTTGAGCGGTTCACTTTTATAGTCCGGTACAGTTCCAAGTCCGGTATCCAGGGAATAATACAGTGTGACCGAAGCCTCCGGTGAAGTATGATACTCTACAAAAGTCTTATCATCCAGCTGATACGGTCGCAGGATACTCTGATCCAGGTTCCGGAAAAACTCAAATGTCATTCCTTCCTTTACACAGGAAGAGAGGATTTTTTCTTCCATTTCCAGATTTTCTTCATCAGAAGTTTTTTCTTCGGAAAGCAGTTTCAGAAGGGTCAGGTCACAGATCCGGTCTCCGGGCCACTCCTTTTCTCTGCGATTTTTCAGATACTCCTTAAGTCCCGGCATCTCCGGCATTTCTTTTACAAACATCCCGTAAGACATCAGAGTCAGATACGCACCGATCACACTCTCTTTTCCGGAATGGCGGATATATGCTTTCAGGATATCCGCCCCCTCTGGCCGGTAATCCCAGTTAAACATCAGAAGAGAAAGGATCCTCTCCTCCAGATTATAGGTATCCATCTCAAACCCACAGGCACTTTTCCAGATATCCAGAAGTTCATCCACAGGTCCAAACCGGAATTTCATCAGATACATGAGGATCACTTCATCATAGAGTCCCTGTCGGTATACATGAGAGGAAAGTGCGATCAGCTCTTCGTCTTCCGCACAGTCACAGCGGATGATCATACGGCTTACCAGCTTCAGAAGAGCACGCTCCTCTACTCCTTCAAATCCAAATGCTTCCACCACGCTCATAGCCTGCGGAAACAGTCCCCGCTGGATCAGGATCTCCAGAAGGGTTTTCCGGTCGACCATAGCATATTCCCGATAATCCATCATCTCCAGACAGGCATCCAGATCTTCTCCCTGCACGTGATCCCGATAATAATCCAGGATCTTTTTGCGGATCAGCCTCTTATATTCATCGGTAAACGCCGGTGAAAGGACCAGTTTCTGAAAAATTCCCAGATTCTTACGACTGATCTCCTGCCCCTGACAGTAATGTAAAAGCACAGCCGGTTCATCTGCCCCTTTTTCCAGCACTGCCGGAACCATCTCACGATCATCGAAAAGTGGTGTCAGATTATAATCTACCGTAGCAGCATAACGTCTCTGTTTTTCATCCTGAAATACAACGGCCGCATCTTCGCTGCAGATCCTTGGGTAAGCGATCCCATGGATACACGGATAGATTTCTTCCTGTTTCATCTGTCTGTGACGGACGATCACACTACGGACCTTCGGATCATCCGTATACAGCCGGTGGGTAAACATCCTGGAGGCGATCACCTGCGCTTTTTCGCTGTCCGATGGTTCCCGCATGAATTCCTGATAAACAGCGGCATAATTTTCATTCATCCGGCCTTCCCGTAACTTACGGAAAGCAAATTCCTCCATGCTTTCACGATAGCTTTCGTATGTCTGTGGATCACGTTCCTTCCCTGCAATGATGCATGCATACAGATAGGCACGCTTGGAATCACCGAGAGTATTGTTGTTATAGGTAAAATACATCAAAAGCGGTTTCGGCAGAACTCTCCGATAAGAGGTATCCAGTGTTTCCACATAATATTCGTACAGCCGTGTGATCCGGATCCCGCGGTCCACGGCAGCAGAAAACCACTGAAAATATTCCGGTTTTCTTGGATTTCCCTTCATAATATATTTACAGATAGCTTCCACGGTATCATCCGACGGAAAGGCTTCACACCCCATAGCCATAGCACGGTACAGGCTTTCGTTAAAAGCTTTCTCATAGCCGGAAAGATATGCCAGGCGCATGACCAGCTCTTCCGTCAGCATCTGTTCTTTTCCTGCAAAAAGGAATACCTGGGCCCAGAACCCATTGATTCGATGCAGCAGCGACATATCTGCACAAATACTGTTCCATGCTTCCAGATACAGAAAAGGACTTGTACATCCCCGCTCAAAAAGTTCCTCCATCAGAAAGATCTTTTTTGACGGAGAAAGCGTATGATCCATTTCAAATGCCAGTTTCAGAAGGATAAAGCTGTCTTCCTTCTGCATCCGGAAATTCTGTACCTTGCGGAGAGCCTGTTCCTTATCCCGGTACAGCCCGGTCTGTGTACACAGATACAGATAAATCCCTGCCAGTTCCAGTTCATTGTGATGAAAGGATTTATTCTGATAACGCTCAAGGATTTCTGAAGCCTGGTCATCTTCTCCTTCCAGATGAAGAAGATAGGCTTCCAGAAGCTGATATTCCGGATATTTCAGTCCGCTTTCGCCCATACGGTCAAGTTTCTCGTGAGTAAAGGCTGTCCAGGCCTGAAAATCTGTTCTTTTACAGAGATATCCCAGGTATTCCTTCATCAGAGCTATCCGGTACTGTTTTTCCAGAAGATCCAGGTTCACGCACTCTCAGTTCCTCTGGATGCAAGAACGTGATATACCAGTTTCTGGTATGGGGTTTTTACAATGATCTCGCCGTACTGATTCCCTTTTCCCAGTTTTTCCTGGCGTATCACATAGTTTATTTCACAGGTACTTCCGATAAAATCCTCTTCTGTGACCACATGCTTGCCTGCCTCCAGAAAATCCCCGTTTACCTCAATATCTGCCCGCAGGTGTCCCCATCCGCTCCTGTGGATATAAAGGGATTCCTGAACAGATTCACTGACATCATAAAAACCGGCCTCTTCTCTGTTCAGACTCAATGTCACCTTTTCCTTGGCACCGGCTGCGATCAGAAATTCCTCCAGATGCTGATAGGTCACCGGCTGCTGTGACATTCCTGCATAAAGAGAACGGATCTTCTCACTCTGATCACTCAGGATCAGAGAAAAATGTCGTTCTGTAAAGATCCGGTAAGCCTCATGGAAATCTTCCCTTGCAATGTGCAGAAATTCTTCCAGAGAAGCTACCTTTCTGCCTGCACTCTTCACCTCTTCCGTCTGTACCTGTACAGTGAACGGCAGCTTATATTCTCCGATACTGGTAGTAAAACACAGCCAGCCTTCAAAGCTCTCTCCCGGCCTCATTCCCTCTGCATCTACCCCATAAGGCATGCGCACTGTGTTCCGGAAAAGCGGTCAAATCCGGGCACCAGTCTCCGGTCAGATGAAGTCACAAAGCCACTGATCCTGCGGTTGTCATCGGTACCGAAATAAATCTCATCCTTTGTAGTCTCTCCTGCCTTCAGCGTAGCGAAAATACGGTCCTGTGAAAACAGAAGCCCAGGCTGTTCATAAATAAATTTTCCGTTAAGAAGCTGTTCTATCCTCTTTTTCAAAATATATACTCCTCATCAATATACACTGATTGTTGTCACTCATATTTTATGATTATACACCAGATCAGAATGTGGCGCAACAGGTGTTCGCCTCTGTCCTTTTTATAAAGTTTCTGTTGGAAAAGCACGAAAAGCACGTCCGGCTCATAAGCTATAAGGAAATCCCCTTTGAGGTGAACCCTTGAAAACCTTTCTGAAACCGCTTTCTTTTGCGGAAGAGCAGTTCTATCTTCTACAGCTCCAAAGGGGCGATCCGGAAGCAAAAAATATCCTTATCGAACACAATCTCCGCCTCGTAGCACATGTTGCAAAAAAATATCAGGGATGTGACGAGGATCAGGATGATCTGATCTCCATAGGCACCATAGGTCTGATCAAAGCCATTTCCACCTTTGATCCCAACCGGACTTCCAAGCTTTCTACTTATGCTGCACGGTGCATTGACAATGAACTTCTCATGATGTTCCGTGCCCGCAGGAAACGTTCCAGAGAAGTTTCTCTCTATGAACCATCGGCACAGACCGGGAAGGCAACGAGATCAGCCTTCTCGATATCATTGAAAGTCCACCCGTTGATGTTGTGGATGATTGTTTCAAAAAGGACAGCATTTCCTATCTTCTCCGTTATATCCGGACAGTACTCTCCCCAAAGGAATACCAGGTGATCTGCTGCCGCTACGGTTTGAATGGCCAGGAGCCACTGACCCAGCGAGAGATTGCTGAAAATCTCTCCATCAGCCGCTCCTATGTATCCCGTATCGAAAAGAACGCTCTTCGAAAACTCCGTACTCTTTTTCCTGAAAATCAGTAAAGGGGAGAACGTTCTTTTCGTTCTCCCCTTTACTCTCTTATCCACCCTTTCGGATCATTCACCTCTTCGGAGAATATCAAATACCTCCGGCATCTCAGTCAGTTTCACATAGATCCTCTGCTGAGCATGTGGTGCACTCTCCATAGCTTCGCCCTCTTCATTATAAATGGCTTCCACTGTGACCGGAATATTCCTTCCGTCCGGTTTCATGATCTCGATGGTCTCTCCTACAGAAAACTTGTTTCTCTGTGTCAGTCTTGCCAGACCTCTCTCATCGATTTCTTCTGCAAATCCAAGATATGTGTATTCTCTTACATATGTGTTGCTGTCATAGATCTGGGTATTCTCATCCGGCTTTCCGTAAAAAATCCGGTGGTAAACTGACGGTAGGTACAGTTTGAGATCTGCTCCTGATACCACGGCATATTTGCATGATATTTTTCCGGACTTTCCATACAGTCATCAATGGCTTTGCGGTAGGTTCTTGCCACTGTTGCCACATAAAGAGCTGTTTTCATACGTCCTTCGATCTTCAGGCTGTCAATGCCGCTTGTAAGGATATCTTCCATATGTTCTACCATACAGAGATCCTTGGAATTAAAAATAAAAGTTCCTCTCTCATTTTCAAATACCGGCATGTATTCTCCCGGACGCTTCTCCTCCACAACAGAATATTTCCATCTGCAGGGATGGGTACAGGCTCCCTGATTGGCATCTCTTCCTGCCATAAAGTTACTGAGAAGACATCTTCCGGAATAGGAAATGCACATGGCGCCGTGGATAAACGTTTCAATCTCCATATCCTCCGGAATATGTGCCCGGATCTCCCGGATCTCTTCCAGAGAAAGCTCTCTTGCACTTACCACACGTTTGGCACCAAGGTTATACCAGAAACGGTAAGTCTCATAATTGGTATTATTTGCCTGTGTACTGATGTGACGCTCGATCTCCGGGCAGATTTCCTTTGCATACATAAAGATTCCCGGATCTGCGATGATCAGTGCGTCCGGTCCGATCTCCTTCAGTTCCTGAAGATATTCCCTTACACCCTCAAGATCACGGTTATGCGCCAGGATGTTTACTGTCACATAAACCTTTACACCATGGGAATGGGCAAATGCGATTCCCTCACACATATCTTCTTTTGAAAAATTCTTAGCCTTTGCACGAAGTCCAAAAGCTTCTCCGCCGATGTAAACAGCATCTGCACCATATATGACGGCAACCTTTAAAACCTCAAGGCTGCTCGCCGGAACCAATAGTTCTGGTCGTTTCATAAACCTGTTCTCCTGTTTTTACACTTACAGCCGCTCCGTCTCCAAGAGGAAGCACCGATGTACGAAGCACCGGACTGTGAGTCAGCTGCCAGAGATATTCTCTCATTCTTTTATAGATTGTACGGTTACGCCGTTCCACAAGATAATGAGATTCAATAATATCCCCTTCCTGCAGCACGTTGTCAGATACCAGCACGCTTCCCTCTTTCATCAGTCTCAGCACGTCAGGAAGCCAGTGGATATACTGGCCCTTGGCTGCGTCCATGAAGATCATATCAAAGGTTCCGGTAAGATTCTTCAGGATCTCTCCGGCATCTCCCTCCAGAAGCGTGATCTGTGACTCTCTTCCTGCGCGCCTGAAATTATCCTTTGCGACAGGAATTCTTTTTTCATAATTCTCTATGGTAACAATTTCCATATCTTCCGGCCCATACTCACACATAAGAAGTGTGGAGAAGCCTACGGCAGTCCCCACCTCCAAAATGCGCTTCGGTTGTTTCAGTGCCAGAAGCATCCTCATAAAGCTCTGCATATCTCTCCGGATGATCGGCACCCGGTCTGCAAGTGCCTTTGTCTCCAACTCCTGCAGAAATGGAGTATTCCCCATATCCAGTGAATTGATATAGGTCCGCATGCGTTCTTCTACGATCACTGGCTGTTCGATCCTTCCTTGCTCTCTTCTCCTGACAGCACTGCAATGATCCTGGTCGGTGTATAAGCTGTACTGAGAAGGTATGTACCTGCTTTGATCTGTCCGTGATACGCGGACATTCTTTCCTGTATGGTAAATGCAAGCGCATCCTTGATAAGACCCTTCTGCTCCAGTGTCTTGCCTACTTTATATGCAGAGGCACCTTCTTTTATGACTACCGTGACCTGCTGTCCCTCTCCCGGGCTCATAGCCTGCTGGTTAAACACATCGTAGCCAAACTGATATGCTGATTTTCCAACCCAGATCAGAAATACGATAATAAAGATATATACAGCGGTTTTAAATACCCCTCCAGCCAGAAAAACGCCGGCCCTGCCAACCTTGTCTCTTGTGTCTGCCATAGTCTTTCCTCCTATAAGTCAGGAATCTGTATGTCGATCCCGTCCACCAGCGTCCTGCATATCCTCTGCATCAGTCTGCACAGCGCAAGCTCTGCGTCGAGATAGGCATTTACTTTCAGGTTCTGTCTCAGACTTGCAGACTCCTGATTGAGCTGTTCCGCAATATGGAACAGCTCATCCTTGTCTGAATGATTCTGCAGTCTGAAATTATCTCCACGGAATCTCATCACTCTGGCTTTCAGCTCAGGATCCGCTTCAAGCTGGGCTGCCTGTTTCTGATATTCCTGATATTCATCGCTTCTGTGCACAGCATCGAGAAGCTTCTCGATCTCCATGCTGATCTCATCCATGAACCTACGCCTCCATAATGATAGGCAGGATCATAGGATTTCTCTTGGTCCGTTTCCACAGATACTCTCCAAGGGCATCCTTGACCTCGGTTTTGATCTTGCCCCAGTCCGTGATATTGTTCTCCAGGCAGGAATCCAGTGCAGTTTCCACAACCTGTCTGGCATGCTCCATAAGATCCTCAGATTCTCTTACATACACAAAACCTCTGGAAACGATATCCGGACCTGCGAGAACTACATTACTGTGGCGCTCCAGAGTCATAACTACGATCATGATTCCATCTTCAGACAGGTGCTGACGGTCACGGAGTACGATATTTCCCACATCGCCAACGCCAAGTCCGTCTACGAAGATCGCACCTGTATGAACGCTTCCTGTCACCTTGGCATCCTGTCCGTCCAACTCCAGAACATTTCCGGAAGAAGGATAAAAATATTCTCCTTCGGGATTCCCAGATCTTCCACAATGTGTTTCTGTGCAGTCAGATGACGGTACTCACCATGGATTGGAATGGCATATTTCGGTTTTACGAGGGAGTAGATCAGCTTGATCTCCTCCTGGCAGGCATGTCCGGAAACATGGACATCCTGGAAAATAACCTTGGCTCCCTTCATAGACAGTTCGTTGATGACCTTGGAAACTGCCTTTTCATTTCCGGGGATCGGATTGGAGCTGAAGATGATGGTATCGTTAGGCTTGATCGTGATCTTCTTATGGATATTGGCTGCCATACGGGAAAGTGCCGCCATGGACTCACCCTGGCTTCCTGTTGTGATCAGAACCACCTTGTCGTCCGGATAATTCTTCACCTGATCGATCTCGATCAGTGTGTTCTCCGGGATCTGCAGATAGCCAAGCTCTGACGCTACGGAAATAACATTGACCATACTGCGGCCCTCCACAGCAACCTTTCTTCCGAACCGGTATGCAGTGTTAATGATCTGCTGCACACGATCCACGTTGGATGCAAAGGTTGCAATGATGATCCTGGATGTACGGTACTCATTAAAAAGATTATCAAATACATGTCCCACTGTACGCTCGGACATTGTAAATCCCGGTCTCTCTGCATTGGTACTCTCACACATCAATGCAAGCACACCCTTCTTGCCGATCTCTGCAAAACGCTGCAGATCGATGGCATCTCCAAATACCGGTGTATAATCAACTTTAAAGTCTCCTGTGTGTATCACGATTCCCACCGGTGAATAAATAGCAAGTGCGGATGCATCCTGGATACTGTGATTCGTTTTGATAAATTCCACAGCGAAATCCCCAAGATTGATCACCTGCCGTGTTTTACCTCTTTCAATTTGGTAGAACGCATAAGGTTATGCTCTTTCAGTTTGTTGCGGATCAGTCCCAGTGTCAGCTTGGTAGCATAGATCGGAACATTGATCTCTTTCAACACATACGGAAGAGCTCCGATATGATCCTCATGTCCATGAGTGATCACAAATCCCTTCACCTTGGAAATATTTTCCTTAAGGTATGTTACATCCGGAATGACCAGATCGATTCCCAACATATCGTCCTCAGGGAAAGAAAGACCACAGTCTACAACTACAATACTGTCGCCATACTCAAAAGCGGTAATGTTCATTCCGATCTGCTCCAGACCGCCAAGTGGTATGATCTTAAGCTTGGATGTTGTTCTGCGGCCGGTTTTCCGACCGGATGGCCTGCCGCCGGTCTTTGCCGGTTTCTGTGTGTTTCTGCTGTTTTTTACAACGCCACCGGCTGCTGTTTTCTTTGCTGTTGGCCGGAAAGGCTTATCCTGACGGTTTTTGCTACCACCACGATACTGTCTTGTTCTTGATCCGGCATTCTTTTGTCTTGCTGCGGTTCTTCTGGCACCGCCTGCGGAAACTTGTACTATGCTCTCCGCATTTTTGTTGTCATCGTTGTTCTCGCTTTTCAAAAATCGCTCCTCCATTCAAAATTCACGTCATCCAGCATCTGCTGAAAAACTGCATATACAGCCTGAAGTTCGTCATCATCCTCGACCATCTCATAACAGGCTTCTGTGCTTCCCGGAGCTGAAATATCCTTCAGAATATATGCGTCTGCTTCCTCATCCTGTGAATCGGACACCAAAAGATAAGTCACACCCGCAATATTGGTCTGCTCCTCTACGTAAAACTCAGCAGCTGTGCCGTCGTCTGACTGAAATATTATTTTTTCCATATTTAATTCTTCCTTATCCGTTCTTGTCAAGCGGATATTCACAATCCGCATTTGCTACCTGATCCGCTCAAAATATCTATTTGCGTTTCCGATCATTCTTCCACGCCTTACTGCTGTTCTCTTCTGTATGCGGCAGCATCCAGATATCCCTGCAGGATAAAGACTGCTGCTACCTGATCCAGATACTGTTTACGGTCTTCCTTATGCACACCGGTCTCCTCCAGAGTACGGTCTGCCGCCATGGTAGTCAGTCTCTCATCCCACATAACAACAGGCAGACCCGTACGTTTCTCCAGCATTTCCTTAAACTCCAGAGATTTCTCGGCCCGCTCTCCTACTGTATTGTTCATGTTTTTCGGGTATCCCAGAACGATCTCCGTAACCTGATACTCCGAAATGATCTCTTCAATACGTGCCAGAGTACGACGAAGCTTGTTTTCCTGCTTGCGCCATACGGTTTCCACACCTTGGGCTGTTAGACCAAGGGGATCGCTCACTGCAACCCCAACGGTCTTCGAGCCATAGTCCAGTCCCAGTACTCTCATATTACCGTTCCCAGGACTTATTCTTGATATACTCGGTGAGAAGCTCCTCTACCAGCTCATCACGCTCCACCTTCATGATCATGCTTCTCGCACCCTTGTGGCTTGTGATGTAGGTCGGGTCTCCGGACATAATATATCCTACGATCTGATTCACCGGATTGTAGCCCTTCTCATCCATTGCATTGTACACCAGATCCAGGACTTCTTTTACCTGAAGCTCCTGATCCGGTTTTGTTCTGAAATACTGTGTATTTCCCAGATTATTCTCTGCCATTGTCTCTCACGTCCTTAAAATATATTCTTTTTTATTTTAATATAAATTTACATAAATTACAATCTTAAATTTAACGAGGATTGCGAATACAAACTGTCAACGTTACTGTTCACTCCGTTCTCAGTAACACGCTTCACAAAATATTACCAGTGAATAAACAACCTTTCAACATACGATCCCGTTCTTCACTCCACGGCTTCACCGGTCATGATATGCTCTTCAAGAAAGCCTTCTGCCTTTACGATTACGATATCATTTACGCCATAAGCTTCCGATTTCGGTACAGCAGTTTTTATATACTCCCGGCTGTGTCCCAGATACCAGGTCCTTCCATTCTTTGTATACTCTTCCTCGATCAGTACCTCCAGGTTTTTGCCAAGCATGGATTTCTCATAATCCCCTGCATGACGATGATGCAGCTCGATCATCTTCTCACTGCGGAAGGATTTCTCCGCCTCTGTCAGCTGTCCGTCCATGGCAGCTGCCTTTGTTCCCTGTCTTCTGGAATATTTGAAGATATGAGTCTCATAAAAACGGATGCTGTCCACAAAATCATAGGATTTCCGGAATTCTTCCTCCGATTCCTGCGGAAAGCCTACGATCACATCCGTTGTCAGTGCCGGATTTCCATACACTTCTCTTAAAAGCTCACAGCGCTCTCTGTATTCCCCGCTTCTATATCTGCGGTTCATCCTCTCCAGGGTCTCATCACAGCCACTCTGCAGGGAAAGATGGAAATGCGGGCATACCTTCGGCAGCGCCGCGATCCCTTCCGCAAATTCTCTTGTAACGATTCCCGGTTCCAGCGATCCCAGACGGATACGCCTGATCCCTTCGATCTCATGCACAGCACGGATCAGAGAAAGCAGCGTTTCTTTTTTCTCCTCCGGGAAATCCACTCCATAGGAGCTTAAATGGATTCCTGTAAGGACCACTTCCTTATACCCTTTTTCCGCAAGTGCACGGACCTCCTTCAGCACACTTTCAATATTCCGGCTTCTGACACGGCCTCTTGCATAGGGAATGATACAGTACGTACAGAACTGATTGCATCCGTCCTGAACCTTGATATATGCCCTTACATGTTCTGCTGTATGATCAATGGAAAGTTCCTCATACTCTTTTGTCTGATTGATCTTGATCACATGGGAACCATGGCCCGGTTTGTTTTCCGCATATTCGGCCAGTGCCTCCACAATATTGATCTTCTGGTTATTTCCCAGAACAAGATCAATGGCTTCGTCTTTTTCCAGTTTCTCGCCACCGGTTTGTACATAACAGCCCGTTGCCACCACGATCGCTTCCGGATTCATTTTTTTTGCTTTGTGGAGCATCTGTCTTGATTTTCTGTCTGCAATATTGGTTACTGTGCAGGTATTGATCACATAAATATCCGCTCCCGGCTCAAAAGGCACGATCTCATATCCCGCCTCCTCCAGAAGCTGCTGCATGGCCTCGATCTCATAGGCATTTACTTTGCAGCCCAGGTTGTGTAATGCAACTTTATTTCCCATTTTTCCTCACTTTTTTTACACTTTAACTAATTATTAAAACAATTTTTATCTCTTTTCACCTTGACTTTTTGGGTACTGACAGGTAAGATGAAAGCTGTAAAACAACAAAAATTTATCAAGGGAGGTTATTATAATGAAAACAGCTAAAATCTCACTGAATTCCATCGATAAGGTGAAAGCATTCGTAAACGAGATCAGCAAATTCGACTGCGATTTTGATTTAGTATCCGGAAGATATGTGATCGATGCAAAATCCATCATGGGTATCTTCAGCCTGGATCTTTCCAAGCCGATCGACCTCAACATCCATGCAGATGGCGCTGCTCTGGATAACGTAATGCAGATTATTTCCAAATATACAATCGACTAATCTATACTGTATATTTGAGAGGAACTGTATCGGATACAGTTCCTCTTTTTTCATGCTTTCAGAATCCTTCTGTTCTCAATGAACTCCCTTTTCCTGATATATCGGTAATTCCAGGGAACCTCTGCAGCGAGGTTCCCTGTTTGTTTTTTCTTATCTAAAACGGATCACTGAATTTCAATGATCTCTGTGGTATTCAGAGCCGTTTCCATAAGCTCATCGATCTTCTCAGAAGCTTCTGCTCGGAACGGCGGATCACCTTAAGATTCGGCTTTGTTACAGGATGTTTCGCTACAAAGATGGTACAGCAATCCTCAAACGGCTGAATAGAAGTCTCAAAGGTATCGATCTTTCTGGAAATACGGACGATCTCCTCTTTATCAAAGCCGATCACCGGACGATATACCGGAAGTGTGCAGACTTCATTTGTAGAAGCAAGGCTCTGTAAGGTCTGGCTTGCAACCTGTCCGATGCTCTCACCTGTGATAAGTCCGAGACAACGGTCTTTTTTAGCGAAATGCTCGGCAATACGCATCATATATCTTCTCATGATAATAGTAAGCTCATCATGAGGACACTGATCATAAATATAAAGCTGTATATCTGTAAAGTTAACTACATGGAGACGGATCGGTCCGCTGTATTTGGCTACCAGGCGGGCAAGATCCACTACCTTCTGTTTTGCGCGCTCACTGGTGTAGGGCGGTGCATGGAAATATACCGCATCGATCTTAACACCACGTTTTGCGATCATATAGCCGGCAACCGGACTGTCGATCCCACCGGAAAGAAGAAGCATGGCTTTTCCGTTTGTTCCGATGGGCATTCCGCCTGCGCCCGGAATGGTCTGGGAATATACGTAAATCTTGTCACGGATCTCAACAGAAAGATCCAGCTCCGGATGATGAACATCTACACTTGCCTCCGGGAACGCATCCAGGATACGTCCGCCAAGCTCAGCGCTGACTTCCATGGAGCTGATCGGATAGGATTTCTTTGCGCGGCGTGTCCAGACCTTGAAGCTTCCGTTAAAGTCCGGATGCCACTGCTTCATATAACCCACAACATCTTCGGCAAGCTTCTCAAAGCCCTGTTCTTCATAGATCATAACCGGGCAGATGCCTACAATACCGAATACATGCTGCAGCGCATCTACAGCCTCATCGTAATCATAATTCTCCGGGCAGAATACATAAACTCTTCCCTGCTCTTTTTTTACTTCAAAATCTCCCTCGATCTTGGAGAGTGCGATCTCCATCTGATGTACGAGAGCATCTTCAAAACGATAGCGGTTTTTTCCCTTAAGGGCAATTTCCGCATATTTGATCAGAAATGCATGTACTAACATAAAAATCCCTTTCTTCTGTATTCTCTATCGACGTGCATACCTGCGCAGCATCGGAATTGTTTTTCCCAGTGCTTCCAGGCAGTAATCTACCTCTTCAAAGGTATTTTCCTCACAGAAGCTGATGCGAACGGTACTCTCCACATCCGCTCTTGAAAGTCCCATAGCTGTCAGTGTTGCACTCGGTTTTCTCTTATGACTGGAGCATGCACTTCCTGCGGAAATATATACTCCGAATTCTTCCAGTGTATGGAGCAGGACTTCGCTTCGGACTCCATGAAAAGTCACGCTCATGATGTGCGGTGCCCCTTCTCTTAAAGGCATTCCGTTGATGGTGATGTCTCCAAGCTTTGAAAGTCCCTCTGCCATCCGTTCTTTCAGGTCATAAAGGTGCTGTATTTTTTTATCAAAATCCGTATATACCATCTCTGCGGCAACGCCAAGGCCTGCGATTCCCGGTACATTGTCCGTTCCGGAACGCATGCCGTTCTGCTGTCCGCCTCCAAGGATCTGCGGCTGTACTCTTACTTTTTCGTTAATATAGAGAAAGCCTACGCCCTTTGGTCCATGGATCTTGTGGCTGCTCACGGAAAGAAGATCGATCCCCAGCTTTTTCGGATAGATACGATACTTTCCGAATGCCTGGATGGCATCTACATGAAAAAGTGCTTTCGGACTTTTTTCATGGACGAGCTTTCCGATCTTTTCTACCGGCATCACAGTTCCCACTTCATTGTTCACATACATCACAGACACCAGGATCGTATCCGGGCGCAGAGCTGCTTCCAGTGCATCCAGTTTCACAACTCCCTGATGATCAACAGAAGAATGGTCACCTCATAGCCCTGTTCTTTCAGATAGGCAAAAGGCTGTGCCACTGCCGCGTGCTCCACTGCCGTTGTAATGATATGGTTTCCCATACGCTTGTTGGCTTCCACGCCGCCGATAATAGCAAGATTGTCCGATTCTGTTCCACCGGAGGTAAAAAGAATCTCTTTTTCATTCACTTTCAGTAATTTTGCAATGGTCTGGGCACTTCTGCGGACATAATTCTCCGCTTCCATTCCCTTTTTATGCATGGCAGAAGGATTTCCGAAATCTTCTGTCATGGTTTTGCAGACAATATCCTTTACTTCATCGAAGCATCTCGTTGTCGCGGAATTGTCAAAATATGCTTCCATAGTTTATTCATCCTCCAGTTGAAACATCAGAACAGAAAGTACTGCGAGTCCCGCAGTTTCTGTCCGTAAGATCCGGTGTCCCAGGGTGATGGGTTTCGCACCGGCTTCCATGGCATCTGCACTTCCTGCTCTTCAAAACCACCCTCCGGGCCGATAAAGACACCGATGCTTTTTCCCGGTTCGATCGACCGGATCAGTTCTTTCGTCTCTTTCATTCCCTTTGCAAGCTCATAAGGGATCAATAGAACGTCCAGTTCTTTTGCATAGACAAGGGCTTCTTTAAAGGTCATCACAGAATGTACCTCCGGCACCAGCATACGCTTGGACTGTTTTGCCGCACTTTCTGCGATCTGCTGCCAGCGGGATACTTTTTTTTCTGCTTTTTTGTTATCCAGTTTTACCACGCAGCGCCTGGTTGAAACAGGAACTACGGAATATGCTCCAAGCTCTACTGCCTTCTGGATGATCAGCTCCATCTTATCAGCCTTCGGCAGTCCCTGAAAAAGATAAATACGGTTCTGCAGCTCATAATCTGGCTCCTGTACATAGAGGATATGAAGCAGGACTTCATTCTCCCCTGCGTTTTCGATCACACAGTGATATTCTTTTTCCTTATCGCTGATCCAGAGCTCCTCGTCTTTTTTCATGCGGAGCACATTGACAATATGATTGACATCATTTCCTGTGATACGGATCTCATGTCTGTCCCTGTCGATCTGATGAGGTTCCACAAAAAATCGCTGCATGAGATCAGTCCTTTCTTGCTGTCACAGATACCCACTCGCCCTGATGAGTCACCTCAACAAGCGTCAGTCCGGCGTCTTTTACAGCCTTCACTACGACATCCTCCTTTACATCCAGAATGCCTGATGTAATGTAGTAAGCGCCTTTTTTCATCTGTGCAACGATCACCGGAGTCAACGGTACCAGAACATCTGCCAGGATATTTGCAGTTACGATATCATATTTCTCATATCCGACCTGTTCCTGAACTTCTTTGTCATCGATGATGTTTCCGATCATCATGTCAAAGGATTTCTCCTCGATCTGGTTGGCCTCCTTGTTCTCAGATACTGCCGGAACTGCACAGGGATCAAGATCTGTACCAACCACATGACCTGCACCAAGCTTCAGTGCAACGATTCCCAGGATTCCACTTCCGGTTCCCACATCAAGGATCTCCATTCCCGGCTTCACAAATTTCTTCAGCTGACGGATCACAAGCTGTGTGGTCTCATGCATTCCTGTACCAAAGGCAGTTCCCGGATCAATGTGGAGGATCATCTTGTCCTTATCTTCTGCCTTCACTTCTTCCCAGGACGGTACGATCAGAATATCGTCTACATAGACTGATGGAAGTACTGTTTCCAGTTATTGATCCAGTCCTTGTCCTCTGTCTGGGATTCTGTGATGGTTGCCTCTCCGATATCCACAAAGCTTCTCAGATCCTCCAGTGCAGCCTTCACATCTTTCAGGATTGCCTCGGTATCCGCATCCTCTTCCAGATAGAAGTTCAGATATGCGATCCCGTCATCTGCTGGTCCTTCCGGCATAATATCCACAAACATCTGTGCCTTATCCTCATCGGTCAGCGGCTGCTTGTCCTGGATCTCCACACCTTCAATTCCCACCTCGGCAAGTGTACAGATCACAATATCCTCTGCCTCTGTTTTTGTCTTAAGTGTAAAACGGTTCCATTTCATCTTTTATATCTCCTTATGCTGTATACACATTTACGGATTTTCATTCCAGTCTGTCGCCTGTTTTCTATTGTCCCGAAAACGGGCACTTCTTTTAATATACACGAATACAGAAAAAAAAGAAAGAGGCATTTTGTGCCTCTTTCCTGTTTTCACTTTATTTATTCCTCAAACATTTCCTTAACTTTCTCACGGAAACCTTTTTTCTTCTTTTCGGTTTTTTCGGAAGTCTCGGATGTGCTGTCCTCTGACGGACGGTTTCCACATGCCGCATCAAAAGCTTCCAGAGCTTTCTTTGCTTCCTCATTGAGATTTGTCGGAGTCTGGACTACCAGTGTTACATAGTGGTCACCACGAACGTTCTTGTTACGTAATGACGGAACACCTTTGCCCTTCAGGCGGATTCTTGTATCCGTCTGTGTTCCCGGTTTCACCTCATAGGAAACCTCACCGTCAACGGTATTAATACGCATCTCACCGCCAAGTGCAGCCTGTGCAAATGTGATCGGAGCTGTTGAAAAGATATTCATATCCTGTCTCTGGAAGATCGGATGACGGGCTACATTTACCTCAACCAGCAAATCTCCTCTCGGACCGCCGTTGGTTCCCGGCTCACCTTTTTCACGGATACGGATGCACTGGCCATTGTCGATACCGGCCGGTACAGATACCTGGATTTTCTTTCTGGAAGAGGTATATCCGGTTCCACGGCAGGCACTGCATTTGTCCTTGATCACCTTACCGGTTCCGTTACAATCCGGACAGGTCTGAACATTACGTACCATACCAAACATGGACTGCTGGGTGTAAACGATCTGACCCTGGCCTTTACATTTCGGACAGGTGATCGGTGATGTTCCCGGTTTCGCTCCGGTTCCGTGACATGTGGTACACTCATCTTTGAGAACGATTTCCAGCTCTTTCTCGCATCCGAAAACCGCTTCCTCAAAAGTAATGTTCACACGTGCACGAAGGTTGGCACCCTTCATCGGTCCATTGTTGGCCCGTCTGGTTCTGCCTCCGCCGCCGAACAGGTCTCCGAAGATATCTCCGAAGATGTCTCCCATATCCGCACCGTTGAAGTCGAATCCACCAAAGCCGCCGGCACCGCCTCCGCCGCCGTTTTCGAATGCTGCATGACCAAACTGATCATACTGTCTTCTCTTGTCGGCATCACTTAAAACGGAGTAAGCCTCTGTCGCCTCTTTGAACTTCGCCTCAGCCTCTTTATCACCCGGATTTACATCCGGGTGATATTTCTTGGCCAGCTTACGATATGCTTTTTTTAATGTTGCGTCATCGGCGTTTTTATCCACACCTAAGACTTCATAATAATCTCTTTTATCAGCCATTGTAATTATTTCCTACTTGTCTTAGACTTCCTTGTAATCAGCATCTACAACATCATCGCCGTATCCTGCTTCATTTCCGCCCTGAGCACCAGCGTTTCCGCCCATGTTGCCCATATCCGGTCCAGGACCAGCCTGACCCTGAGCTCCCTGAGTCTGCTCATACATCTTGGAGAACAGTTTCTGAGCGCTCTCCATCATCTTCTCCTGTGCAGCCTTGATATCTGCAACCTGAGAATCAGTAAGCTCCTGAGCATTTGCTGTCTGTGCAAGAAGATCTTTCAGTGCATTGAGGTCAGCCTCAACACTTGCTTTATCGTTTGCGTCAAGCTTGTCGCCAGCTTCCTTCAGAGCATTCTCAACCTGGAATACCATGGAGTCTGCATTGTTTCTTGTGTCGATCGCCTCTTTACGTTTCTTATCCTGAGCCTCGAACTCAGCTGCTTCTTTGACAGCTTTGTCGATATCGGAATCGGACATATTGGAACCAGCTGTGATTGTGATGTGCTGCTCTTTACCTGTTCCAAGGTCTTTAGCGGATACATTAACGATACCGTTGGCATCAATATCAAATGTTACCTCAATCTGCGGAACTCCACGACGTGCTGGCGGGATTCCATCCAGACGGAACTGGCCGAGGGATTTGTTGTCTTTTGCGAACTGACGCTCACCCTGTACAACGTTGATATCTACAGCTGTCTGGTTGTCTGCTGCTGTGGAGAAGATCTGGCTCTTCTTTGTAGGAATTGTAGTATTTCTCTCGATCAGACGAGTTGCGATACCACCCATTGTCTCGATGGACAGAGACAGTGGAGTAACATCCAGAAGAAGGATATCACCGGCACCTGCATCACCTGCAAGTTTACCACCCTGTACGGAAGCACCAAGTGCAACACACTCATCCGGATTCAGGTTCTTGCTCGGCTCTTTGCCTGTTAACTGTCTTACCTTATCCTGTACTGCCGGGATACGGGAAGAACCACCAACCAGAAGTACCTGGCCAAGCTCGGAAGCTGTGATACCTGCATCAGACAGTGCACGACGAACCGGCTCAGCAGTCATCTCTACAAGGTCATGTGTCAGCTCATCAAATTTAGCTCTTGTAAGGTTCATATCGAAATGCTTCGGTCCCTCAGCTGTAGCTGTGATGAACGGAAGGTTGATGTTTGTTGTTGTTGCAGAAGAAAGCTCTTTCTTAGCCTTCTCAGCTGCCTCTTTCAGTCTCTGAAGAGCCATCTTGTCGTTGCTTAAGTCTACGCCCTCTGTTCTCTTGAACTCAGCAAGCATGTAATCTGTAACTTTCTTATCAAAGTCATCTCCACCAAGACGGTTGTTACCAGCTGTGGAAAGAACCTCGATAACGCCATCACCGATCTCGATCACGGATACATCGAATGTACCGCCGCCAAGGTCGTATACCATGATCTTCTGCTCTTTCTCATTGTCAAGACCATATGCAAGAGCTGCTGCTGTAGGCTCGTTGATAATACGTTTTACATCAAGACCTGCGATCTTACCTGCATCTTTGGTTGCCTGACGCTGAGCATCGTTGAAGTAAGCCGGAACTGTGATAACTGCCTCTGTTACTTTCTCACCAAGATATGCCTCTGCATCCTTTTTCAGTTTCTGAAGGATCATTGCTGAGATCTCCTGTGGAGAATATTTCTTGTCATCAATGGTTACACGGTAATCGGTACCCATCTCTCTTTTGATAGAGGAGATCGTTCTGTCTGCATTTGTAACTGCCTGACGTTTTGCAGGCTCACCTACCAGACGCTCTCCTGTTTTTGTGAATGCTACAACGGATGGTGTTGTTCTTGCGCCTTCTGTATTTGCGATAACTGTCGGCTGTCCACCTTCCATTACGGCTACACAGCTGTTTGTTGTACCTAAGTCAATACCAATAATCTTTCCCATGATTTTTTCCTCCTGTTTTAGTCTGTATCTGTTAAAATAAAGTTTGTTGTCAGTTAGTTCGCAACCTTCACCATACTGTGGCGTACTACGAAATCCTTGTAGGTGTAACCCTTCTGGAATTCTTCCACCACGATGTTCTCTCCAACCTCTTCATCCTCCACATGCATCACTGCATTATGGAAATCCGGGTTGAATTCCTTTCCCACTGCTTCGATCGGCTTCACGCCAAGCTCATCCAGTGTTGTGGTAAGCTGCTTGTAGATCATTTTCATTCCATCTGCAAAAGCATCGCCTTCCTGTGCCTGTGCAAGACCTCTTTCAAAGTTATCCACAACCGGCAGGATCTTTTCAACGATCTCTTTTGCTCCGATGATGTACATACTGGATTTTTCTTTTTCCGTTCTTTTACGGAAATTATCAAATTCAGCCATGGTACGCTTCAGGCGATCGGTAAGTTCCTCCACCTTCTGCTCAGATTTATCTTTTTTCTTCTTTCCGAAGAAGGAAGTTTTTGATTTTTCTTCTTTTTTATCCTCTGAGGCAGCTTCTTCGCCTGGAGTATTGTTTTCTTCCTCCGGCAGATCTTCTCCCTCCGGTGTCAGGTTTTCTTCTTCCTGATCTCCGTCAGTTACGGGGATTTCCTTCTCCGCTTCCTGCTCTTCGGATGTTTTCTTTGTTTCCTCCGACACTTTTTTTCTACCGCCTTTCTAAGTTTTCTTCTTTTTCAAAACGTCATCCAGATGATTCTTCAGTTCCTTCAGACTGTCCACTACATTCTCATAATCCATTCGTTTGGGACCGATGATCCCGATGGTTCCGTACATTCCGTCTCCCAGTTCATATCTGGCAGTTACAATGCTGCAGTCCTTCATGGTCTGGATTGGCATCTCATCACCGATGTAAACCTGGATTCCTGTATTCTCTCCATCTGACATCTGTTCTTTTACAAGATCAGCAAGTTCATGCTTCTCCTCAAATGCGGAGATCAGCTCCGTTGCCTTCTCTTTATCGGCAAGCTCCGGATACTTGAAGATGTTAGTTGCACCTGAAGTATAGATCTCCATATCTTCCTCTTCCACATGAATGGTGGCGGCCACTGCATCCAGAACCGTTGCCACCACACCGCTGTGGCTGCCTGCCTGTTCCTTCAGTCTGGCGATCATCCCAAGGTTGATATCCTGGATCGGGATCCCATTGAGATTGGTGTTAAGAAGAAGATTCAGTTTCAGGATCGTCTGGTCGTCCATTTCCTCATCCAGATTGATGATCTGGTTCCGGACTGTGTTGTTGTCACTGACAACCACTGCCACAAGCTGAAGTTCGCTCATTCTCGACAGCTGGATGAACTTGATCTTGTTGCCGCTGTACTGCGGAACGGAAACCATGGTAGCATAGTTGGTATTGGAAGCAAGAACCTTCGCAACCTTCTTAAGCACCTTATCCATCTTATCTGTCTTCTCAATGATCAGATCTCGCAGCTCTGCGACCTCCGCTTCCTTCTCCTTCATCAACTCATTGACGTAAAGTCTGTAGCCCTTATCTGAAGGAATCCTTCCTGCCGAGGTATGAGGCTGGACGATATAGCCATATCTGTCAGGTCTGACATTTCATTTCGGATCGTTGCGGAACTGACATTGAGATCCGCATACTTGGAAATGGTCCTGGAACCAACCGGTTCTCCGGTTTCCATATAGGTCTTGATGATTGCTTTTAAGATTTTTTGCTTGCGCTCATTCAACACCTCTTCCATGAATCCATCTCCTTTCCTTTTTATTCTTTCCTGACGGATGTTGATTCTTTTTTTACATCTGTTAGCACTCATTTTAGTGGAGTGCTAACATCTACAGTCTTTAAGATATCACCATGTAAAATATTTGTCAATATGTTTTGAAAAAAAGTTCTTATTTTTTCAAAACAAAAAAAGCATCAGTACGATGCTTTTTTGTAATACTGGTCTATGCAGTTCTGTGCCCCGGCAAAAAATTCCGCTTCTGTTTTCTGTCCCAGCATATATTTCTGAAATTCCGTTCCCATGGACGAAACGGCTTCTATGGAATCGGCACACAGTGGTCTTGCCTTCAGCTTATAATCTTTCAGATATTGCCGGATCATTTCAATGCCATCCAGATCAAAATTCTTATCCTCGATCACATCCAGTCTTGCCGGACACATTTTTGTCAGCTGTCCGTAATTTTTACTGGCCTCATATCCGGACACATACTGAAGGAACTTCAGAGCTGCTTCTTTATGATCAGAATTTTTATTCAGTACATACTGCCAGGTTGCGATATTGGTCACCTTCTCGTCAAATTCCGGAAATGGTGCCATATGGATCTTATCTTTTCCATACACGCCTGCATTCTGAAAAGTACTCAACACACCGGTATACATAAACATACATCCATACTGGCCGTTTATAAATTTTTCATTCAGCTGGTCATGCTGGTCGATCAGATTCTCCTCTGATATCATCCTGTATCCAGCATTCGCTTCATATATTCTGCCGCTTCTCTTGTTTTCGGATCCGTCCAGTCTGTATAATCTCCTCCGAAAAATCGACATACTCGCTGATACTATTATATATGTAAGAAATCTCCCATGCATCCCCATATGCATATTTTCCCGTATTCTGAAGCTTTTTTTGAAGGATCTCAAGATCACTGAGACAGGAGAGTCTGTCCAGACCAGCCTGATCCAGCAATTCCTGGTTCACCCAGAATGCCATGATATCCATCCTGAACGGTACCGAAAAAATATGTCCGTCTGACATGCATATTTCTTTCAGGTATTCCTGCAGAAAATTCGCCGCTGTCTCCTCTGTCATAACCGTATCTTCCAACGGAAGAAGAAATCCCTTATGTTTAAATTCGGATATCATCTCATCATTTACTGTGATCAGATCAACAGAATCATCTCCTGATGTCAGAAGAGTTGCTATTTTGGCCTGGCGATTGTCCGCATTGGCCGGACATTTTTCAATATGGATCTTTATTCCAAGATCTTTTTCCGCCTGGCTGATAAAAGAATCAAAGCCTTCTGTGCCTGCATCCACATGAAGGATCGTCAGTTCCTGTCTGTTCTCCGGCACAATATCAGATGCAGCCTCCTTCTTCTGGACTCCACATCCTGTCACTGCCAGAGCCAGGGCAAATACCCCGCAAAATACCTGTTTTTTCAATCTCTACCACCCTTTTTATCTGGGCCATCTATCCTCTTTTGACATCAACGGCTGGAACGGTGCATGAGGAAGTGTCTGATACCAGTACGCTACACTTGCCACATCATCCTGTCGTTCAAACAGGCCACGGTATCCGACGCCTATCTGCTGAATCGTAACGCGAAGATCCTCTTCAAAGCAGATTGGATCCTGTAAATGCCATCTGTAAAAGCCTCTCATTGGCGGGCAGTCATCATTATGATAAAAATTGTGGATCAGCTCGTCATGGGCAGAATAATACGGATATCCAGATACGGCGTGTTATAATTCTGTTCCACGGTTTTTCCATCCACCTGTTTGGCAAAGCTCCAGGAACCACCAAAGTAATCTTCCGTTCCTGTTCCACAGATGGTCGGATACTCCTCATCTCCGTCAATATAAAACTTCATTTCTCCCTCGCCCCACCAGTAACGTTCCAGTGTGGTAAGTGCCATGTAGGTTCCTATATAATGGCCTTTTCCTTTTACTCCATCCAAAATTGTATAATCTTTTGTTTTTTCTGTCAACCGTTCCCTTCTCCACTGCGCATGGAAATAAGCAATATCGTCCGGAAGCTCATCATAGAGACAGTAATCTACCTGATAAAAGAAAGCCGGGATTTTATTTGCATGCTGGTTTTCCAGTGTGATCTTTGCTTTCTTCTTAAACGGCATCGGGAAATAGCAGTTAAAGCCCCTGTTTGGAACAACAGCCACCGGAACAGAATTTACAAAACATTCCCTTCCGAATCCGCAGCAGAAGAAATCACCCAGAGGACTTTCCACGGAAGGAGTTTCCTCGTCATCCCAGTACATACGGATTACAAGATCTCTCAGTACAAAGCAATCTGCCTCTGTAGTCTTGTTATCAACGGTGATCCAGATATGATTGATCTGTCCCGGTCCTTCCATTTCTGCCAGAGTTACCACAGTTCCCGGCTCAATATCCCTGAGACACGGGCTTCCTTTTCTGGACGGTCCCAGATGACTTGCAGCCATACCGCCTCTGCCTTTTTCTCCATGAGGATTTTCTGCGTTGATCGCACGGCTTTTTCCATGCTTTGCAAGTGCGATCCCTCCCAGTCCGCCTGTAAATGCCTGATACATATCTGTTTTCTCCTCTCTTTTGGAAATTAAAAATATTATATTTACGCTTTTACTCCACCTGCCATGATACCATCCATGATCTGTTTCTCAAAAACAGCTACAAAGATAATGATCGGAAGAAGGATGATCCATCCCATGGCGCTGACCAGATCCCACGGAACTCCATACATGTTGTCACGTAACGGAAGCTGTACGATGGAAACAGAAAGTACCTGAATACCATTTGAATAAAACAACGGTGTGAAAAAGTTATTCAGACAGGTAATAAAGTTGATAATGCAAACCGTAGCGATTGCCGGCTTCATCAGCGGCAGAACGATCGTAAACAGTCTCTGTGAAAAAGATGCGCCGTCAATAGCAGCTGCCTCCTCCAGTGAGATCGGGATCTCACCGACAAAGTTTCTGAGGATCAGAACCGTAAACGGTATAACGGTACTGATATAAAGAAGGATAAGTCCCGGATATGTATCATACAGCTTTACCTTCTGCATAAACTCATACAGCGGGCGGGCTGTGACAACCTCAGGGATCAGCATGGTAGCCAGAACAAACGCAAATGCAACAGAAACTCCCTTTGAGTTAAATCTTGAGAAGCCATAGGCAGCCATTGCACACAGCACGGTACTGATCACAAGTGTAATGCCTACGATCAGAACTGTATTTCCGATCTTTGAAAGCAGTCCTACATTCTGTATCAGAAATTTATAGCTTTCCAGTGTGGGATGATCCGGAAGATAATCGATCGGTGTTTTAAACAGTTCTCCTGACGGTGTGATCGAAGAAATAAAGATCCAGTAAACCGGGAACAGGATCAGAAAAGCCACAACTGCAAACAGAACCCATCTTCCAACGGCTACCACTCCATGATAAACATTATATTTTCCTGTATTCTTCACGATAATTCCCCCTAACTGTCAAACTTATTCATAACACGTATATTCAGCCAGCTGAAGATCGCCATTACAACAAACAGCAGCATAGCCAGCGCCGAAGCATATCCTACGTTTAGATTTGTAAATGCTTCTGTTGTGATTCTGTATGCGATCAGCGCAGTATCCTCTCCAGGGCCTCCAGATGTCATGGAATAAACCAGATCGAAGGTTGTCAGTCTCCAGAGTGTGAACGGAATACATAAAGTCAGGACATTTTTTGCGATCAGCGGAAGTGTGATCCGGAAAAAGCTCTGGATCCCGTTTGCACCGTCTACCTTTGCTGCCTCATAGATATCGCCGGAAATAAACTGAAGTCCGGAAAGTACAAGAATTGCAAAGAACGGAAGGTCCTTCCACAGGTCCATTGCAATTACCGCTGCTCTTGCAGTACCTGTATTGATCAGCCAGCTGTTCTGGTAACCCGGTACAAACCAGCGGATAAAATCATTGATCAGACCATAATCATTGTTAAATGCCCATTTTGCAGCCATACCGGCTACTACTGCAGGCATAGCCCACGGGATCAGCACGATGGTCCTCAGAAAACGGCGGCCTTTGAATTTCATATTCAGGATCAGTGCCAGGATAACTCCGAGGATCACATGAAAGATCATGGAAGCAACCACAAATATTGCCGTAAAGCTGATCGATGTGAGCACTTTAGGATCAGAAAATACCTTCAGGTAATTCTTGAAGCCTATAAATTCATTGATACCTGCAAGGATACTGATATTAAAGAAGCTGTTTTTCACAGTCATCAGAATGGGATATACTGTTGTAAAACCTCGAATCAGTACAACCGGCAGGATCAAAAGCCATGGTATCCACTTCATATTTTTTTTGCTTATTGTCATGGAACTTTCCTCCCTGTTCATCAAGCAATGTAAAGCAGACTTTTACCTCTGCTTTACATTGCTGTTTTTTTATATCTTTTACTTATACATATCTACACATCCTGAGCCTTCTTGCAGAACTCATCAACTGTAATCTCGTCTTTCATACAGGACTGGAAGATTGTTCCCATATCGCTGATAAATTCCATTGTCTGTGCCACCATCGGACGTCCCTGTACATTGCATTCATTTGCATATCTGCTGTACATTTCTTTTGCCGGGTCAGAATCCGGAACTACCTTCTCTGCAACATCCTTTCTTGCAGGATATCTGTCAAATGCTTTATAGGAAGCTTCCATTCCGCCTTCATCAGCCATATACTGGAGGAATTTCACAGCTGCATCTTTATTCTTGGATGCTTTGTTGAGAACATAGCTCCAGGAATCTGTAAAGATCGCACGCTCTCCCTTGCCGCTGAAATCCGGTACCATTTCCATGTGGATCTTATCTGCGCCAAGCATATCTGCCTTTGCATAATCTGTTCCAAGGCCCCACATGAACCAGCATCCGTATTTTCCGTCATTGATCTTCGGATTCATCTGCTCATATTTATCAGCGATCTGCTCGATGGATGTTTCTTTATCAGCAACCAGATCGTGGAGGAACTGAACTGCTTCCTTGTTTTCCTCTTTGGTCCAGTCAAAATAATCGCCGCCGAACATGTTTACAAACTGTGCAAGCTCGTTAAATGCATAAGTTTTCTCCCAGGAACCGCCGTAGCCGAATCTTCCGTCCTTGGAAACAGCCTTCATATACTTCATGAAATCCTCTTTTGTATCAATGGATTTGATTCCGACCTCATCCATGATCTCCTGATTTACCCAGAATGCAAAATATCCTGTATAGCCTGGAACACCGATAATGTTTCCGTCCTTATCTGTGATCATATTCTTTACATATCCCTGGGCAAACTGATCAGCGATATCATCTGTCATTACTGTATCATTCAGTCCTTCCAGCCATCCGGAATTTTTAAATGCCGCACTCATCTCATCGTTGATCTGAATGACATCCACGGAAGCATCTCCTGTGGAAAGCATTGTGGTGATCTTCTGCTGACGGGTATCTGTATCTGTAGGTGCCGCAATTACATTAATGTTCAGGCCCGTGGCATCTTCCACATTTGCAAGCCAGTCCTCAAAATCCGGGTCTGTGGTGTCGATGCTGTATAAGGTAAGATCATATTTCTCCTCTGCGGAAACAGTAACCACGTTACCTGCCATACCCACAACCATCGCTGCTGCCAAAACTGCACTCATTACTTTTTTCTTCATATCTTTCTTCCTTTCTGGACATTTTCGTGTTTGTCCACACCTGTTTTTGATGGTTTAAGGATACCAGAGAGCCCCCTCATTCTAAATACAATATTTTATGATTTCTTTATATTATTTTTCGTTCTCTTGTATTTTTGTTGTTAATTTTTTATAATCCTTTTATATAATCTATATTTGTAACGGCTTTTTTTCACAGCTGGATTCGGTTTCATTAATTTGTTTTCGACATAAAGGAGAGTATGTACTATGAAATTCCACAAATGTATCCCACCCATTTTTTCCTCATTTCGCTATAAGCTCCTGCTCGCATTTCTGATCGCAACTATGGTACCTCTGATTTCCCTGACCTTCATCAGCTATCACATTTCCTATAACATTGCCAGAGATCGTATCATCGATTCTGCCGTAATGACTGACAAGCAGCTGTCTCTCAGCTGAACGACCGCCTCGGTCAGGTTGAAAATGTAGCAGATACCATACAGTTTCAAATGTACTCCCTAAATCAGCCTTCCTCTAATAAGGTAGATGCACTGAAAAAATTCACCACTGTAAAAAACAATATTTCGCTGTATAAATCCACATTCGATTTCTTCCATATATATGTTTTTCTGCAGCCCGATCAGCTCGGTTCAAAAGAAAGCCTGTACTTCTTTTCCACAGATGAGCTTTCTGCATATGGTCTGGATAAAAATATTGTTTCCGGTTCAGGCTTTTCCTCTGTCTGGATACCGGTTTCCAATATGCCTCTGCCTAAAATACTGTCCACAAAAAAATCATCTGCCGATGTGATCCTCTGCGTCCGGGCACTGAAAAATCAGGCCACCGGTATTCTGGAATACGCCTACGGCATTGCTCTGGACACCTCAGAGCTTACCACTTATCTGCAGCCTGCTGCTTTGGATTCCCGCATATACAGCTACATTCTCACAGATCACGGAGAGATTGCAGCAAAAAATACATCCTCACTGAATTTATCCGGAATTTCCAAAGCACAGTTTCAGAAACTCAAAGGAAATGCAGATTCTTCTTTTCACAGCGGCGACAAATATTATAACTGCTGCACCTTAAGCAATGGCTGGCTTCATGTTACCGAAATCCCGGAAAGCTATATTCAGGGCAACACGCACATCCTGATCCGTGCCTTACTGATCACTGTCCTTATTTTCTTGCTCCTTACTGTTATCATCGTTATCCTGTTTTCCGAAAATCTTACCCGGAAGATCACTGCACTTTCCTATGCAATGGAAGCCTTTCAGCTGGGATATGACCCGGAACATCTATCTATCGTTACTGTTCCCCACCCGGATGATCCTTCCAGGTATGATGAGATTGACAGACTGGGCATCACCTTTGAAGATATGCAGCACACAATAGCCGGAAACCTGAAGTCCATTGTAAATCTTTCCGTAAACGAAGAACGTCTGAAATACCAGCTGCTCCAGTCACAGATCAATCCGCATTTTCTTTACAATATCCTGGGATCGATCCGTACCTGCCAGTCCCTTGGAAAGCTTGACATTGCTGATCAGATGATTGCAAATCTGACTGCCTTTTACCGTCTTACCCTGCGTAAATCAAAGGAACTTATTCCTATTAAAGATGAATTGGAAATTGCCCGGCTTTATCTGGAAATGGAAAAGCTCTGTCATAAAGATAATCTGGACTGGGAGATCGAAGCAGAAGATGGAATCGAAAATTTCCTGATCTGCAAGTTTACACTTCAGCCATTTCTCGAAAATTCCATTCTGCACGGGATTTCTTCGGGCACACCAGCTGTTTTCATTTCGATCCATGTTCTTTATGGCGATGATACGGTTGTGATCTCCATTGAGGACAACGGTGCCGGCATGGACTCCGAAACCCTTGCACAGCTGCGCCATGCTATTGAGCATAATGTTATTGATTATGAGAAGCATTTTGGAATTTCCAACGTAAGTTCCCGTATTTCCAACCCATTATACGGAAACGGTTCCGTAAGGATCCGCAGCAACCCCGGAAACGGCACATACGTCACCATTGAATTCGAACAGATGGAGGAAGATATCGATGAAAAAAATAATGATCGTAGATGATAATTACTTATCTGCAGAAGGTATCGAAAAAAACATAGACTGGGAAACACTGAATGCAGAGATCATCCATGTCTGCTACAATGGAACCTCTGCTATCGAAGCCATGAAAAAAGAACCGGCAGATCTGATCATTTCTGACATTGAAATGCCTGATCTTGACGGCATTTCCATGAGCCGTCAAGCTCTTGAGATCAATCCTATGGTGAAGATCATCCTGATCAGTGCCTATGATAAATTTGAATATGCAAGACGCGCTCTGCTCCTCGGTGCTCTGGATTATATCGAAAAGCCTCTGGATTATGCCTATCTTATCCAGAAGGTAAAAAACGCTTTTGCACTGATGGAAAAGGAACAGAAAAATCTCCAGCTTCTGAAACAAAGCAGGCCTCTTCTTACGAAAAATTTTTCCGCGAGATCACACACCTTCCGTCTTCTGAAGCAGCCTACCGACTGAAGCCTTATCTTAAGTATCTGAACCTGGAGCTGAATTATGATTTTTATACAGTTGTTATTCTGGAGCTTGAAAATGCTCCGGATCTAAAAGCTGTTTACGGGATTGAAAAGTTTCAGATGGAGCTTTTCAACCTTCAGGATCTGATAACTGAGGAAACCGCTTCTCTTGATTTTGTGTATCTTCTCCCGGATATGGATGGCTATCTGTGCATTCTGGGACACAGCGGCTGTCAGTCCAACAGCTTCCGCCAGCTTACCAGCGGACTTATTTCCTCAATCGCAGATGCCTGCCAGCCACTGGGACTTTCTCTCAACGCAGGTATTGGAACAATTGTCCAGGATTTTTGGAACCTGAACCATTCTTATAAAAGCGCCGTACATGCACTGGAATACAGATTCTTTTTCCCGCATCAGAATATCTTTGACGGAAGAGAGGCTCTGGGTTCCGATCTGTCTGTTGCAGATTTTTCAGATACAAAGGAGGATGAACTGATCCGGCTTCTCTGCAAAAAGGATACCGCTGCCATAGATCTCTGGTTTCAGAATTTTTCCGACTGGCTCACTCAGAAATTTCGCACAAAGAATTTCGCTTTCATACAGATTTATTCTCTTCTTGGCCGGATCCTGAAATTTTTCTATGAATTAAATCTGGATACGCATGACCTTGAAGCTAAAATTTTGTATGTTTACAACCACATAAATGAGTTTCATAATACGGAAGAGCTATGTCAATGGCTGAAGGATCTGTGCCATCTTTTATGTCGGAAGCTTGATTCCTCCATGAATGATTATCACCAGAAGCTCTGCGAACTGGTGATTTCCTATATCAACGAACACTACACTGACAATACGCTCTGCCTCAATGATATTGCTGCCTCTGCTAATGTAAGCCCTGCTTATTTAAGTGCTCTTTTCAAAAAAAATCAGGGAATCAGTCTCAGTGACTTTATCACATCTCAGCGAATTTCCGCAGCCGCCCGTTACCTGACAACGACTACTATGAGTCTGAAGGAGATCAGCCTGAAATGTGGTTATGCCAATCAATATTATTTCAGCACCAGCTTCAAAAAGAAAATGGGGATCACACCTTCCGCCTATCGGGAACAGCATACATAACTTCTTCTCTTCTTTATAACAAAGTTACTGGCACAAATGCCAGTGCCCTTCTCCGGAATTTTACTTATAATCAATCAATAAAGAGAACCATCATATTTTTTCGAAGGAGGGATCGCTATGAAAAAATGGAAAAAAATCCTGATAAAAATTCTTCCCAAAAGCTCAGGCAAATACCCTTAACTCACTTCTCTATTTAATTATTCCATAGAAATGCCCCTGACGCTGACAGCCAGGGGCATTGTATCGTCAACTGCTTTGCAGCCTATTCCGTTAACTCTTCCAGATTCTTTTTTAATTCGAGCATCTTGTCTCTCAGCTCAGCAGCCTGCTCGAAATTCAGGTCTGCTGCCGCAGCACGCATCTGCTTCTCTACCTGAGCGATCACCTTCGTCAGTTCTTTTCGGTTCATGGATTCCGGATCCTTCTTAAGCTTCACTTCTGTCTCTGCCACCTTCTTCGAAACAGCAATCAGATCACGGACCGCCTTCTTGATCGTGGTCGGAGTGATGCCATGCTCCCTGTTGTAAGCCTCCTGTATCGCTCTCCTTCTTTCTGTCTCCGAGATTGCTTTTTCCATGGATTCTGTCATATTATCTGCATACATGATCACATGGCCTTCGCTGTTCCGGGCAGCACGGCCGATAGTCTGTACCAGGGATGTTTCCGAACGAAGGAAGCCTTCCTTATCTGCATCCAGGATCGCTACCAGCGTGATCTCCGGAATATCCAGTCCTTCTCGCAGAAGGTTGATCCCGACCAGCACATCAAACACATCCAGGCGCATATCGCGGATGATTTCCGCACGTTCCAGAGTGTCAATGTCTGAATGAAGGTATCGGACACGGATTCCCAGATCCTTCATATAATCGGTAAGGTCCTCTGCCATACGTTTGGTCAGGGTCGTGATCAGGACTTTATTTTTCTTTTCAATTTCCTTATTTACTTCTGCTACAAGATCATCGATCTGTCCTTCGATCGGACGCACCTCCACCTTCGGATCAAGAAGCCCTGTAGGACGGATAATCTGCTCTGCGCGGAGAAGCTCATGGTCATATTCATATTCTCCCGGTGTCGCAGATACAAACATTACCTGGTCAAGCTTGTTCTCGAATTCATCAAAGCTCAATGGACGGTTATCCTTAGCAGACGGAAGTCGGAAGCCGTAATCCACCAGTGTCTGTTTACGGCTCTGATCACCGGCATACATACCGCCAACCTGGGGAACTGTCTTATGGGACTCATCTATAATAAGTAAAAAATCATCTCCGAAGTAATCCATCAGTGTATACGGTGGCTGCCCCGGTGCAAGCCCTGTCAGGTGCCTGGAGTAGTTCTCGATCCCGGAGCAGAATCCCGTTTCCTTCATCATTTCCACATCAAAGTTGGTAGCTCCGCAATTCTCTGAGCCTCGATCAGCTTATCCTCACTTTTAAAGTATTCCACCTGCTGCTTCATCTCTTCCAAAATGGCATCTGCTGCACGACGGATCTGCTCCTGAGGCACAACATAATGGGACGCCGGGAAAATGGCCGCATGGCTTTCCACACTTTTGATTTCGCCGGTAAGCACATCGATATCTGTGATCCGCTCGATCTCATCTCCAAAAAATTCCACACGCACCGCCCGGTCTGTAGAGTTAGCCGGAAAGATCTCCAGCACATCGCCACGCACCCGGAATGTTCCTCGGTGGAAATCCATCTCATTTCTTGTATACTGGATATCGATCAGCTGTTTGATAACCTCGTCACGATCCTTCTCCATCCCCGGCCGAAGTGAGATCATCATATCAAAAAATTCCTGCGGCGCACCCAGGCCATAAATACAGGATACCGATGAAACTACGATCACGTCTTTCCGCTCACATAAGGCCGCTGTGGCAGAAAGGCGGAGTTTATCGATCTCGTCGTTGGTGGATGCATCCTTGGCGATGTAGGTGTCTGTGGAAGGAACGTAAGCCTCCGGCTGGTAGTAGTCGTAGTAGGAGACAAAATATTCCACTGCGTTCTCAGGAAAAAATTCTTTCATCTCGCCGTAAAGCTGGGCCGCCAGTGTTTTATTGTGGGCAAGTACCAGAGTTGGTTTATTTAACTGGGCAATGACATTCGCCATTGTGAAAGTCTTACCGGAGCCAGTAACACCAAGCAAAGTCTCGAACTGGTTGCCTTCTTTAAATCCCTCGACCAATTTCTCGATGGCCTGGGCTGATCGCCGGTTGGCTTGTATGGGGCTTTTAATTTGAACTCATTCATGGTAAATCCCTCCATTTGTGACTTTTACTATGATCATTATCAGCCAAAAATTCGTATCCAGATTCGTAACGAAAAGCTCATTTTTATAGTGAATAGATGTGTTTCCCACCTCGTTACGAATAAAAGTCACAAAACTAATATTTGCGGATAAAACAGCACTCGGAAATACCTGAAAATACTAACCTCCGGTCCTGTCATATTTTTACTGTTTGTTCTTGTAACAGTCCCTATTATATCAAATAAATTTTTGAAAGTATATAGATTAACGCAAGAAAAAGTACAAATGTTCGATTCTTATTTGTACTTTTTTTCTATCACTACTATTCTATTTTTTATCATGCTGCGTTGAAATATTCCTCCAGGATTAAGTCTATTTCAATCACTTTCGATACTTCACTCAATATGATAAGTTTGCGTAAACGCAAAGAAACAGCGACTTTGAAAAGTCAAAGCCGCCGTTTTATACGGGCGTGTCAAATAACTGCTGTACGACGGCTTTTTTCTTTTGCCGTCGTACGGCAGATAATTATTTCTTATTTTTAATTGAAAAAGAATTTTTATAATATCGCTTATTTTTATATTTGAAAAGTTATCCCGCTTTTGCTTACCATATTATTTCCTTAAATTAACATTCATGTAACGCCCAATATTACGCAAATTCATCGAGTCCTCTACAAACTGAAGTTCATCCCAATATGCAGACCTTTGATTATACACGCTTATAAATTATTGGTTCATCATATCCAAAAGTTCTCTTTCCATTAACTTCCATGCTTTCCGATACTTCCAGAAAATTGTTGGAAAACTTTTCCCAAAGTTTGAATGTCATTACCGGAGAGAACTGGCTTGTGCTGCCTCCCTCCCAAATTCCGTCCTTTTCATGATAAAGTGCCGGATTAAATTTTTCAGATTTTTCTAGTTTAGAGTAATCAACATTCTTCATAGAATCATATGAAAATGTATTTTTATCTTCTCCTTTTGGAATTTTATAAGAAGAAAGTAAAATTCCCTGTTCTATTTCCGTGATAAGGAAAAGATGTGGAGATGCATGACGTTTTCCATTAATTTCATAATAACTCTCTTCAACAACAAATTTTCCTTTGAAATCTTCAGGAAGGTTATTTATTTTGTCATTACAGATTGTATTTACATGTTCCGCATATGGATATGTTTTCCCTTCTGCCTGCATCTTATTAAATTGATCCTTATTATCAAAATGTCCTGTCATCATTCCTACAAAATTATCAAGTTTCATCATATACTTTACCTCCTGGTATTTGCCTAATCACACTATTCCTCTTTTGCTTTTGCCATACTGGCGATATCTCCCACTCCATTCAATACCATTGTCGGAAGATAAGCATAAGTTTTGAGTGTATCCTTCGTTGAACATCCAGAGAGAACCAATACAGTAGACATACCACTTTCCATTCCTGAAATCACATCTGTATCCATACGATCCCCAACCATTACAGCTTCTGCTGAATGACATCCAAGCATATTCAATCCTGTTCTCATCATCAGTGGATTCGGTTTCCCACAGAAATATGCCTGTGTACCTGTTGCCATTTCTATAGGTGCAATCAATGCACGACAAGCAGGAGCAATGCCGTTCTCAATCGGTCCGGAAACATCTGAGTTTGCTCCGATCAGCTTTGCACCTTTCAGAACTAAATTCGTTGCTTTTGTTAATGTATCCAATGAATAGGAGCGTCCCTCTCCCACAACAACATAATCCGGATTTACATCATTCATTGTGATACCTACATCATAAAGTGCATTTAACAGGCCGGCTTCTCCTATCACAAATGCCGAACAGCCTGCCGCCTGTTCTTTTAAAAATGCGGCTGTTGCCAATGCACTGGTATAAAAATGTTCTTCTGGCACATCAAGTCCCATCCTAGCCAATTTCTGATTTAATTCTCGTGGTGTATATCCACTATTATTTGTCAAAAACAAATATTCTTTCTTTTCATCATGCAACCACTGGATGAATTCTGGAACACCTGGCAATATCTGATTGCCATGATAGATCACACCATCCATATCACAGATGAATCCTTTTTTTTCATTAAAATCGATTATGGATTTTATCATGTTCATATGCGCCCTGCCTTTCTTGTTTCTTTAGAATACACCTTACTCTTTTCATAATAAAATAAAGCGCTATTTTCTACAAATATTTTTTTATTATATCATCCACACATGAAATCAAATACATAGCACTGTAAAATCAAAGTAAATATTTCGATCAACAGAACCTTTTATGACAATATCTCTTTCACACAAGTACTTCGATAATCACTTGGTGATATTTTATATCTTTCTTTAAATACTCGGTTAAACGTTCTCTGACTTTCAAATCCACTATCCAGACAAATATTTGTAATAGAATCACTCGTATTTTCCAAACGATGGCATGCATAGTTCAGCCTTGCATCGTTAAGATATTGATTAAAGTTTCTATGGAATGTTTTGGAAAAGAGTCTGGATAAAACATATTTGCTCA
>ENA-OQBT01000081-OQBT01000081.1-human-gut-metagenome-genome-assembly--contig:-NODE-81-length-61950-cov-2.844265_pt1 | contig 61950 bp, 87 predicted proteins | sample MGYA00242749_ERZ504557 | MGnify/ENA primary metagenome ERZ504557 (study PRJEB26092, sample SAMD00036243) | human gut metagenome | host: Homo sapiens | study: EMG produced TPA metagenomics assembly of...
AGGAAGGAAAGGAAGAGGATGCGTCAGGTGGGCAATGTAGAGATACCACAGGAGGCATTCATGAGTGTGCTTAAGCTGGATGAGGAGTAATCGCACATATGAAGAATCTTGAGATTTATATTCATATACCATTTTGTGTGAGAAAATGTGAATATTGTGATTTTTTATCATTTCCCGCAGACGATGATGCAAGCTTCGCTATGTCAAGGGGATTATGGCGGAAATGATTTTTTACGGCCCGCTTATGAAGAACTATCAGGTGTCATCTGTCTATATCGGAGGAGGTACACCAAGCTCTATAGATGAGCAGTGGACTGCTGCTTTGATGGAGGGTGTGTTTGACTGCTTTAATGTGCTGCCTGATGCTGAGATATCCATAGAGTGCAATCCCGGTACGCTTAGCAGGGAAAAGCTTTTAGCATACAGGGATGCGGGAATCAACCGCCTGTCCATAGGACTGCAGTCGGCAAATAATGATGAGCTTAAGCTGCTCGGGCGTATACATACCTTTGAACAGTTTGTGACGAATTACGAGGTGGCCAGAAATGTGGGCTTTAAAAATATCAATGTAGATTTGATGTATGGTCTGCCTGGACAGTCAGCGTCACAGTATATGGCGACAGTAAACAAGATTATAAGGCTTCATCCGGATCATATATCGGCGTATTCTCTTATAGTGGAAAAGGGTACTCCTTTCTATGAAAAGTACAAGTTTGACATGGTGCGCCAGGAGGCGGGCATGAGACGGAGTTTCTGCCTAACGAGGACGAGTTATATGATATGGAAAAGGCGGGACAGAAGGCGTTTATGGATGCCGGCTACAGGCAGTATGAGACATCTAACTATGCTAAAAGAGGTATGGAGTGCCGCCATAATATAGGCTACTGGACCAGAGCTGACTATTTAGGGCTTGGAATAGGGGCGGCATCGCTTATATCAAATGTCAGATATACCAATACATCCGATATGGATGAATATCTGTCGCGCTGCCGTCATATACATGATGTGGGTGATGATATATTTAAGGCCAATCTGCATGTGGCAGCTGATGTTATAGACAAAAAGGGACAGATGGAGGAGTTTATGTTTCTTGGACTTCGTATGAATGATGGGGTCACAAGAGAAGCTTTTGAGAGGGCATTTGGTATTTCGATAGATGCAATCTACAAGGATACGATAGACAGCCTGAAAAAACAGGAGCTGCTCGTGGTAAAGGCCGGGCATATCTATTTATCGGAGAGAGGAAAGGATGTAGCCAATTACGTTATGGCACAGTTTTTGAAGGATTAACGGAGAGCAAATTATGGATATGACTTTTAAGCTTCAGGTGTTTGAGGGACCGCTTGATCTGCTTTTATACCTGATAGAGAAAAATAAAGTAAATATTTATGATATCCCGATTGTCGAGATTACAGCGCAGTACATGGAGTATGTGAATCAGATGAAAAAGGATAACCTGGACACGCTCAGCGAGTTTCTCGTGATGGCAGCTACGCTCCTCGACATAAAGTCAAAGATGCTTCTCCCAAAGAAAGAGGAAGAAGAGCAGGAGCAGGAAGATCCAAGAGCAGAGCTTGTGCAGCAGCTGCTTGAGTACAAGATGTACAAGTGCATGGCAAATGAGCTTAAGGATCGCCAGCTGGATGCCGGCAAGGTGTGGTATAAGAAGAAGGACATACCTGATGAGGTCCTTGCATATGAGGAGCCTGTTAATCTTGAGGAGCTTGTCGGAGATATCCGTCTTTCTGATTTAAACAGAATCTTTCAAAGTATAATGAAGAGACAGGAAGAAAAGATAGATAAGGTCCGTTCGAAGTTTGGAAAGATTGAAAAGGAAGAGGTCTCCTTAGAGGAAAAGATGGACTTTCTGACAGACTATGCTGCCTCACACAAGCACTTCAGCTTCAGAGGGATGCTTACCGCATCGTCAAGCAAAGTGGAAGTCATAGTTACATTTCTTGCCATACTGGAGCTTATGAAGACCGGCAAATTAACTATCGTTCAGGAGCATATTTTTGATGATATCCAGATTGAGTCAAGAATTGCTGCATAAAGAGGGTTTGAGGATATATGAATTATAAAGCTGCAATAGAGGCTATTTTATTTACCATGGGAGAATCCGTGGAGCTTGGAAGGATAGCCGATGCAATACAATTAAATGAAAAAGAAACAAAAAAGCTGCTTGACGAGCTGATTAAGGAGTATAGAAGCTCTTCAAATATAGGTATGAATATCATAGAGCTTGATGGTGCTTATCAGATGTGTACAAAGCCACAGATGTATGAGTATCTCATCCGCATTGCAAAGCAGCCTAAGAAGAGGGTGCTTACGGATGTGCTTTTAGAGACTCTTTCGATCATAGCGTACAAGCAGCCTGTAACAAAGGCAGAAATAGAAAAAATCAGAGGTGTGTCAAGTGAACATGCCGTAAGCAAGCTTGTTGAGTACAATCTGGTGCAGGAGCTTGGAAGGCTTGATGCTCCGGGAAGGCCGCTTTTGTTTGGTACCACAGAGGAATTTCTAAGGAGCTTTGGGGTTTCGTCTATCGACGAGCTGCCGGTACTAAGCCCTGTGCAGGTTGAGGAGTTTAAGCAGGAGGCAGAGGAAGAGATGCACGTGAAGCTTGATGTGTAGTGCAGGTGTATTGCGTAAGCTGCCATTTCATATAATAAGGACATGCAAATAATCATATATATTACCGATGGAGGTAATTATATGATTATTTTTTTGAAAAAATATAAGTCGAAGATAGCTTTAATGGTTTTCATTTGTGTGTTGGTTTGTACTGTCAGCTGTTTGCTTGATTTTAAGACGCTGGAAAAGCAAAAAATGCCCGGTTTGGAAAAGAAAAGTGTGTTTATGGCAGCTGAAAATACTGTTGCTAAGAATACTGACAAAGCCGTAAATGAACCCAGGCTTCATGCTGTTTCAGCGGCATTATATGATGCGGATGACGAGACGTTTATATATGGTAGAAATATGAGAGACAGCATGGCAAATGCCAGCACCACGAAGCTTCTTACGTGCATTGTGGCACTTGAAAAATCTGATATAAATGATACTGTTACGATTTCACAAAATGCTGCATCACAGCCTGCGGTCAAGCTTGGACTTGTGGCCGGGAATAGCTATAATATGAAGGATTTACTCTATGGCATGATGCTTGAGTCGTTCAATGACTGTGCCTATGCGATTGCGGAGCATGTGGGCGGCTCGACGGAGGGCTTTGCAAAGCTTATGAATGAAAAAGCAAATGAGATAGGGTGCCTTGGCACGTATTTTATTACACCAAACGGGCTGGATGCTGAGAATGATATAAGCTTTCACCACTCCACAGCGGGAGATTTGTGTGTTATAATGTCTTATTGTGCGTGGAAATCACCAAAATCAACACAGTTTCTTGAGATAACACAGACTATGCAGTACACGTTTGAGACAGAGGAAGGTCAGATGGTTTTTAGCAATCACAACAGGCTCCTTAAGGAGACGGACTACTGCATATCGGGAAAGACCGGCTTTACCACAAAGGCAGGCTACTGCTATGTCGCAGCAGTTGAAAAGGATGGAAGGAGAATGTGCCTTTCTCTCTTGGGCTGTGGGTGGCCAAACAATAAAACTATAAGTGGCTGATGCAAAGAGTCTGGTGGAGTATGCGGTTTCAGATGCTGCCGAAGATTCTTACTGTGATGCTGCTTGTGTAACAACACAACAGACCGGTGATATACGAAACACAATTAACTTAAAATATATAGAAAATAACAAGAAAAATAAGAAAATTGCAAGAATTTTCTCAAGAATTTTACAATTAATATAGGAAATTTTTTCTAAACAAAAATAAAGGTTAAAAATTTAACAAATTAGTTGAAAAAAAATTAGAAATAGTCTATTATCATACTAGCGAAAAATTTTATTTTTTATAGATGGAGGATATAAAATGAGTAGTAACAATCAAAGCTTGGCAATGCAGCGTATTGCTAAGTTAGTCGACGAGAACAGTTTCATGGAAATTGGTTCTCTTGTGACAGCTCGCAGTACAGATTTTAACCTTACTGCAGCAAAAGCTCCTTCAGATGGTGTTATTATCGGACACGGTCTGATTGATGGAAATCTTGTATTTATCTACAGCCAGGATGCAACAGTTCTTAACGGAACAATCGGCGAGATGCATGCAAAGAAAATTGCTTCTGTATATGATATGGCCATGAAAATGGGTGCGCCTGTTATCGGATTTATCGATTGCGGTGGTATCAGACTTCAGGAGTCAGTTGATGCATTAGACGGATTTGGTCTTATCTACGCCAAGGAAGTTGCAGCAAGTGGCGTTATTCCACAGATTTGTGGTGTATTCGGTAATTGTGGTGGCGGACTTTCTGTAGTACCGGCTCTTTGTGATTTCGCTTATATCGAAGAGTCTAAGGGCAGAATGTTTGTTAATACTCCTGATGCAATAGAGGGTAACCGCGTTGAGAAATGCGATACAGCAGCAGCTTCATTCCAGAGTGAGAACAATGGATGTGTAGACGGAATCGGTTCAGAGGATGATATTATCGCTGATATCAGAGCTCTTGTCAGCATGCTTCCACTCAACAACGAGGGAGATGTATATACAGACTCATGTGAGGATGATCTCAACAGAGCATGTAACAGCATGGCTGATATGAAGGCTGATCCAAGATTCCTCTTATCAGAGCTTTCTGATGATCATGTATTCTTTGAGACAAAGAAAGACTTTGCCAAGAATATGGTTACAGGTTTTGTTAAATTAAACGGCATGACAGTCGGTGCAGTTGCAAACTGCAGCACAGTATATGATGCTGAGGGCAAGAAGGCAGAGGCGTTTGCACTTTCTCTTACTGCAAAGGGCTGTAACAAGGCAGCTGAGTTTGTATCATTCTGTGATGCTTTCTCAATTCCTGTACTTACACTTACAAATGTAAACGGATTCAAGAACTGCATGTGCTCTGAGAAGAAGCTTGCAAAGGCTCTTGCCAGAATGACATACGCATTCTCAAGTGCAACATGTCCAAAGGTTAACCTGATTACAGGCGAGGCTTACGGAAGCGCATATGTTGCAATGAACTCTAAGTCAATCGGAGCTGATATGGTTTATGCATACCCTGATGCAAAGATTGGTACGATGGATTCAAAGATTGCAGCTGAGATTATGTATCCGGGCGCTGATGCAAAGGAAATCGATGAGAAGGCAGCTGATTATGAGAAGCTTCAGTCTTCTGTTTCATCAGCAGCAGCCAGAGGATATGTAGATCTCATCATTGATCCGGCTGACACAAGAAAATATCTTGTAGGTGCTTTTGAGATGCTTTACACCAAATATGTAGATGCACCAGAGAAGAAACACGGAACTAAATAATAGAAAGGCGCATTTTGTTATGAAGAAAAAAATAACATATATCCTTAGCCTTCTTATGATTGTATGTATGCTTGGAGCATGTGGCTCTGACAATGCCGAAAAGACATACGGCGGATACACAACAGACGAGCTTCATACTGAGGCAACAGACAGCCTTGGCAATATCCAGAACTACATTGCGCTCGTAGATAATTGTGGCGGTTATGACAACTATGAGAAGAGTGTCAAGGAAGTTGAGGAGAAGACAGGCATGACAGAGGGTGAGGTTGTTTACAACACACTCGGACAGTCGGGAGCAAGCGTTTCAATGAAAAATATCGACGCTGAGCTTGATGCTGTTTCATCATGGCTTGATCTGGTTGACAAATACGGAGACGTAAAGGATGCAACTAATGGCAAGGATTTTACAGTAACCAAGTCAGGTGGTACACTCACTACCGATATGACACTTACATTTGGCAAGCAGGATGTAACATACGAATTAGTATATGATTCGGTTACCATGGAGGTAACAGGTATCTCACTTACTCCTGTTCAGACAATGGGGCAGAAGCTTGCTAAGGCAGGACAGAACACAGTAATTTCAATGAGTATTGTATTCTGTGTACTTATTCTTATCTCTCTTATCATTTACTGCTTCAAGTTTATTGCTCTTATCGCAATAAGCCAAAGAAGGCAGAAGCAAAGAGCGAGCCTGAAAAGAAAGAGACTGCTGCAGCTGCACCTGCTGCAGACCTTACAGATGATACAGAGCTTGTAGCTGTTATCTCAGCAGCTATAGCAGCAAGCGAGGGTACTACAACAGAGGGCTTTGTAGTCCGTTCAATCAATAGAAGATAATTTAGGAGGACATTTGAGATGAAAAACTATACAATTACCGTTAACGGAAATGTTTACGATGTTACAGTAGAAGAGACAGGAAGCACACCTAGCACAGCAAGCACACCTAGAAGAGCTGCAGCACCTGCTGCCGCTGCACCAAAGGCTGCTGCACCTGCAGGAGCAGGAAGCATCAAGGTTGAGGCCGGAGCTGCCGGAAAGGTATTTAAGCTCGAGGCTAAGGTTGGCGATGCAGTAAAGAAGGGTGATACACTTCTTATTCTTGAGATCATGAAGATGGAGACACCTGTTGTTGCACCACAGGATGGAACAGTAGCAAGCATTGATGTTGCTGTTGGTGATTCAGTAGAGTCAGGTGCATTACTTGCAACATTAAACTAATTCCAGGAGGTAAACTAATTTGAGTTACGTAGGTGAAACACTTTCAAACCTCCTACATCAGACTGCCTTTTTTAATCTGTCAGTCGGAAACTATGTTATGATTGCCGTAGCATGTGTATTCCTGTTTTTGGCTATTAAAAAAGGATTTGAGCCTTTACTTTTAGTACCTATTGCTTTTGGTATGCTCCTTGTTAATATCTATCCTGATATTATTGTAAGCCCGGAGCACTCAAGCAATGGAGTAGGTGGTTTACTTTATTATTTCTATACACTTGATGAGTGGTCAATTCTTCCTTCACTGATTTTCCTCGGTGTCGGAGCTATGACAGACTTTGGTCCGCTTATCGCAAACCCTATCAGCTTCTTACTCGGAGCTGCAGCACAGTTTGGTATTTTCGGAGCTTATTTCCTTGCAATCCTTCTCGGATTTAATGACAAGGCAGCAGCAGCCGTATCTATCATCGGTGGAGCTGACGGACCTACATCTATTTTCCTTGCCGGAAAATTAGGTCAGACAGGTCTGATGGGACCTATCGCCGTGGCAGCGTACTCGTACATGGCATTAGTACCTATCATCCAGCCGCCAATTATGAAATTATTTACTACAAAGAAAGAGCGTGCAATCAAGATGCAGAACCTTCGTCCTGTAAGCAAGCTTGAGAGAATTCTCTTCCCTGTAGTAGTTACTATCGTTGTTTGTACACTGCTTCCAACTACAGCACCACTCGTTGGTATGCTCATGCTTGGAAACCTTTTCCGTGAGTCTGGTGTAGTACGTCAGCTTCAGGAGACAGCAAGCAACGCCCTTATGTACATTGTAGTTATCTTACTCGGTACATCAGTAGGTGCTTCTACAAGCGCAGAGTCATTCCTTAATATGAGCACAATCAAGATCGTTATCCTTGGTCTTATTGCATTCATGGTGGGAACTGCTGCCGGAGTACTTTTTGGAAAGCTTTTATGCTTCTTTACAAAAGGCAAGATCAATCCACTTATCGGTTCAGCCGGTGTATCCGCTGTTCCTATGGCTGCCCGTGTATCTCAGAAGGTCGGTGCAGAAGAGGATCCAACAAACTTCCTTCTTATGCATGCTATGGGACCTAACGTAGCCGGTGTTATTGGAACTGCCGTAGCGGCCGGATGCTTCATGGCTATATTCGGTATTTAGATTTAATTAAGGAGGATTAATCATGTCAGAAGTGGTAAAGAAACCATTAAAAATAACAGAAACTGTTCTTCGTGATGCACATCAGTCACTGATTGCAACCAGAATGACAACAGAGCAGATGCTTCCAATCGTTGACAAAATGGACAAGGTTGGATACAACGCAGTAGAGTGCTGGGGTGGTGCAACATTTGATGCCTGCCTTAGATTCTTAAAGGAAGATCCATGGGATCGTCTCAGAAAATTAAGAGACGGCTTCAAAAATACAAAGCTCCAGATGCTTTTCCGTGGACAGAATATCTTAGGATATCGTCCATATGCAGATGATGTTGTTGAGTATTTCGTACAGAAGTCAATCGCAAACGGAATCGATATCATCCGTATTTTCGACTGCTTAAATGATATCAGAAACTTACAGACAGCAGTTACAGCATGTAACAAGGAAAAGGGACATGCTCAGGTAGCTCTTTCATATACACTTGGAGATGCTTACACACTTGACTACTGGATGGATATGGCAAAGAGAGTTGAGGACATGGGTGCTGACTCACTTTGTATCAAGGATATGGCCGGTCTTTTAGTCCCTGCAAAGGCTACGGAGCTTGTTCAGGCTTTAAAGGATTCTACAAGCCTTCCTGTCGAGCTTCATACACACTACACATCAGGTGTTGCTTCAATGACATACATGAAGGCTGTTGAGGCCGGAGTTGATATCATTGACACAGCTATGTCACCATTCGCTCTTGGAACAAGCCAGCCTGCAACAGAGGTTATGGTTGAGGCATTCAAGGGCACAGAGTTTGATACAGGTCTTGATCTTAATCTCTTAAGTGAGATTGCTGATTACTTCAGACCAATGAGAGAGGAAGCTTTAGCTTCAGGTCTCATGAACCCAAAGGTACTCGGAGTAAATATCAATACTCTCCGTTATCAGGTTCCTGGAGGAATGCTTTCAAACCTTATCTCACAGCTCAAGGAGCAGGGCAAAGAGGACAAGTACGAGGAGGTTCTCGCAGAGGTACCTCGTGTGCGTAAAGACCTCGGTGAGCCACCACTTGTAACTCCTTCTTCACAGATCGTTGGTACACAGGCTGTATTTAACGTACTCATGGGCGAGAGATACAAGGTTGCTACTAAGGAGACTAAGGATATCCTTCTTGGTAAGTATGGTCAGACAGTTAAGCCTTTCAACCCAGAGGTTGTTGACAAGGTTCTTGGTGATGATAAGAAGAATGCCATCACATGTCGTCCGGCAGATCTTCTTGAGCCAGAGCTTGACAAGATTGAGGCTGAGATGAAGCAGTGGAAACAGCAGGATGAGGATGTTCTTTCTTATGCTCTCTTCCCACAGGTTGCTACTGATTTCTTCAAGTACAGACAGGCTCAGCAGACAGGTGTTGATGCTAAGGCCGCTGATACTGAGAATAAGGCTTATCCTGTTTAGTATTTAAAAATATAATTCATGCTTTTGAATTTCAAGCAGGTCCGGCTTTGCCGGGCCTGTTTTTTGGTGATGAGATATGGAGAAAAGTAAGTCCCGGGCACCGGCAGGCACGCACACTTTCATGTGTGCGAATAGCGCAGCCTCTTAGATACTATAGAAATTATGCCCATGAAACACAGAAATGTCCTGCCATGGACGGCAGGACAAGGTGTTATGCGCCATGGATGGCGCATAAAAGCCGGTTTCGTCAAGCATAGAACAACTACAAGCATAATTTCGTACAGTATCTTAGAGACGTAGCGTAGCGCACGGGAAAGTGTGCGTGTCTGTCCGGTGCCCTGGACTTACGAGTCTATTTTATGGCAAAAATAAAAAATATAAATTCGCTCTTTCATATAGAGGAAAAAAGTGATAATATTTTAAGGTATGAAAAAATTGCTGCAAAACACACAAACGTGTGAAGCACAGCCATAAACGGGAAAGCTCAGGAGTATAAGATGTCAAATACTAACGACTTACTTAACAGGATAAATGCTAAATACAGTACGATGAGCAAGGGGCACAAGCTGCTTGCTACATACATAACTGATAATTATGATAAGGCTGTCTTTCTGACAGCGGCTAAGATGGGCGAGACGGTAGGAATTTCTGAGTCTACGGTTGTCAGGTTCGCTACATCGCTCGGATATAAGGGATATCCCGATTTTCAGAAGGCACTTGAGGAGCTTGTAAGGAACAAGCTCAATTCGGTTCAGCGAATGGAGGTCACATATGGCGTATCAGCCAGTCACAGATTCTTGAGACTGTACTGCAGTCTGATCGTGACAAGATTAAGACCACTCTGGAAAAAATTGATGCGGATGCATTTGACCTGGCGGTAGATACTATTTTACAGTCAAGGAAAATTTATATTGTCGGAATCAGAAGCTGTGCACCGCTTGCGAGCTTTCTTGCATTTTATATGAATCTGATGTTTGAGGATGTGTGTCTGCTTACTACAAACAGTTCGAGCGAGCTTTTTGAGCAGATGGTGCGTATTGGCAAGGATGATGTGATTATCGGCATCAGCTTTCCACGTTACTCTATGCGTACTCTTAAGGCGTTAGAATTTGCCAACAACAGGAGTGCAAAGGTTATCACTATCACAGACAGCATTCATTCACCGATGAATCTGTATTCTTCATGCAATCTGATTGCCGACAGTGATATGGCCTCTATAGTTGATTCACTTGTTGCTCCGCTTTCTGTCATCAATGCCCTGATTGTGGCTCTTTGCATGAAAAAGCAGAATATTGTCGCGAAGACACTGACAGAGCTTGAGGATATATGGAATGAGTATCAGGTGTACGAGAATGATGAGATTGATTACATTGATGACTCTATAAAGGTACATTACGCAAAGCTGGGGGATTCACAGGATGAGTAAGAATATTATTGTGGTAGGTGGCGGAGCGCCGGAATGCTTGCGGCATATTTTGCTGCAGACGCAGGAAATAAGGTTACGCTTCTTGAAAAAAATGAAAAACTTGGGAAGAAAATATATATAACCGGAAAAGGCAGATGCAACCTGACCAATGCGTGCGATGTCGAGGAGCTTTTTTTAAATGTAAAGAGTAACAGCAAGTTTTTGTACAGCGCTTTTTATGGCTTTGACAACAGCAGGGTGATTGATTTTTTTGAGAAGTATGGCATGCCCGTAAAGGTGGAACGTGGCAATCGTGTGTTTCCGGTATCTGATAAGTCGTCGGATGTGATTTTTGCTTTACAGAGAGCTTTGAAGGAAAAGAAAGTGGAGGTATTGCTTCATACGGAGGTATCAAAGCTGTGCTATGAGAAAATCACTGATACAAAGGCAGATGAAGAAGCTGCTGATAAAAAAACTGAATTAAAAATAACAGGTGTCATATTAAAGGATGGCACCACAATGGCTGCTGATGCAGTCATTGTTGCCACAGGAGGACTTTCATATCCGTCTACAGGCTCTACAGGTGACGGCTACAAAATGGCAGAAAGCGCAGGTCATACTGTGACAGAGTGCACACCGTCGCTTGTGCCATTTAATGTAAAGGAAGAGTGGGTAAAGAGTCTTCAGGGACTTTCACTTAAAAATACGGCTATTTCCATATATAGTGGCAAAAAGAAGCTGTATGAGGATTTTGGAGAGATGCTTTTTACGCATTTCGGGGTCAGTGGCCCTATGATTTTGTCTGCGAGTGCATCAATTAAGCAAAGCTTATTAAGCAGCCTCTTGACATGTATATTGATTTGAAGCCGGCTCTCACACAGGAGGCCTTGGACAAGAGGATTCTCAGGGAGTTTGAGGAGGCAAAAAACAAGCAGTTTAAGAATTCGATAAACAAGCTTTTGCCTGCAAAAATGATTCCGGTGATAATTGAGCTTTCAGGCATTGACCCGGATAAGAAGGTCAATGAGATATCGAAAGAGGAAAGAAACAGACTTCTTATTCTTTTTAAGAAGCTGCCTGTCACTCTTAATGGCCCAAGAGGATATAATGAAGCTATTATCACAAAGGGCGGCATAAAGGTGAAGGAAATCAATCCATCCACTATGGAGTCGAAGCTTGTGAATGGCCTCTACTTTGCCGGCGAGGTGCTGGATCTGGATGCATATACAGGAGGCTTCAATCTACAGATAGCATGGTCCACAGGATATCTGGCAGGAACAAGTGCAGCGGTTTGATGATAATGAACAATAATATTTTAAGGAGAAATTATGAGATACAATATAGCAATTGACGGACCGGCAGGAGCCGGAAAAAGCACTATAGCAAAGAGACTTGCAAAGGAACTTGGCGCAATTTATGTCGATACAGGTGCATGTACCGTGCCATGGCATACTATTTTATCCAAAAGGGTGTGGACAAGGATGATATTGACACCATCACGAAGCTATGTAAGGATGTTGAGGTTTCAATCAGCTATGAAAACGGTGAACAGCAGGTTATCTTAAATGGTGAGAATATCACAGGCTTTATAAGACAGGAGGCTGTCGGCAATATGGCATCAGCTACCAGCGTCTATCCTGTAGTAAGAGAAAAGCTTGTTGAGCTTCAAAGACAGCTCGCTGCCAGAGAGAATGTGGTGATGGATGGAAGAGATATAGGAACTGTTGTGCTTCCTGATGCCAATGTCAAGATATTTTTAACAGCAAGCTCTAAAGTACGTGCAAAGAGACGCTTCGATGAGCTTACTGCAAAGGGTGAGAAATGCGATATTGATGCAATCGAGAAGGATATTATAGAGAGAGACCACAGGGATATGACAAGAGAGACATCACCTTTGAAGCAGGCGGATGATGCCGTGCTGCTTGATTCGTCTGATATGACAATCGATGAGGTGGTAGATAGAATGAAACAGCTTGTGAAAGAGGCATAGCGTATGGGAGAGCTTATTATTGCAAAGAGCGCCGGCTTTTGTTTTGGAGTGACGAGAGCAGTAAATATGGTCTATGAGGCAATTGAAAAGGAAAATGTGCCTATATACACCTATGGCCCGATTATTCACAATGATGAGGTCGTAAAGGATATGGAAAAAAATGGCGTAACCGTCATAAACGATCTCGATGAGCTTTCTTCTCATGAAAAGGGTGTGATGATTATCCGTTCACACGGTATAAGCAAGGCTGAGTATGACAGGATAAAAAACTGTGGCTTTGAGGTGCTTAATGCAACCTGTCCTTTTGTATCAAAAATTCACAGATATGTGGAGGATTACAGCTCAAAGGGCTATGATATTATAATTGTCGGCAGTCCAAAGCACCCTGAGGTGTGTGGAATAAAGGGTTGGGCAGACGAAAAATGCCATGTAACCATAATAAATTCGCCTGAGGATGCCGAAAATTACATGAAAAATAGTACAAAAAACTATGCATAGTGTCACAAACGACATTTAACTACAATAAATTTCAAGATATAGTTGAAATTATTGCAAAAAAAGGTTATGATATAACTGTTTTAAATACAATCTGTAATGCTACAGAGGTCAGACAGACCGAAGCAAGAAAGGTAGCACAGTGCTCAGATGTCATGATTGTCATAGGCGACAGGCACAGCTCCAATACACAGAAGCTATTTGAAATATGTAAAAACGAATGCAAAAATACTTACTATATACAGACAAGTGACGAAATGGATTATACACAAATCAGGTCCAACAATAACGTAGGTATTACAGCAGGGGCTTCAACCCCAAATAATATCATTGAGGAGGTTTCAAAGAATGTCAGAAATGAGCTTTGAACAAATGCTGGAAGAATCTTTTAAAACTATAAGAAATGGAGAAGTGGTAGAAGGTACCGTTATTGATGTTAAACCTGACGAGATTTTCTTAAATATTGGATACAAATCAGACGGAATTATTACTAGAAACGAGTACACAAATGAGCCGAACGTAGATCTTACTACTGTTGTAAAGGTTGGCGACAAGATGGAAGCCAAGGTAGTTAAGCTTAACGATGGCGAGGGCCAGGTTATCCTTTCTTACAAGCGCCTTCAGGCAGAGAAGGGTAGCAAGCGTCTTGAGGAGGCTTTTGAGAACCAGGAAGTATTAAAGGCAAAAGTTACACAGGTATTAGCCGGTGGTGTATGTGTCAGTGTTGATGAGACAAGAGTATTCATCCTGCAAGCCTTGTATCAGATACTTATGAGAAGGATCTCAACAAGTTCAAGGATCAGGAGATTGAGTTTATCATCACAGAGTTCGATCCAAGAAAGAGACGTATTATCGGAAATAGAAAGGTATTACTCGTTGAGCAGAAGGCTAAACAGCAGGAAGAGCTTCTTGCAAATCTTCACGTTGGCGATGTAATCGAAGGAACAGTTAAGAATGTTACAGATTTCGGTGCATTCATCGATCTTGGCGGAGTAGACGGATTACTTCATATCTCAGAGATGTCTTGGGGCAGAGTAGAGAACCCTAAGAAGGTATTCACTGTTGGACAGACTGTAAGAGTATTTGTTAAGAACATCAATGGTTCTAAGATTGCTCTTTCAATGAAGTTTGATGACGAGAATCCATGGAATGGTGCAACAGAGAAATTTGCTCCTGGCAATATCGTAAAGGGCAAAGTAGCCAGAATGACAGATTTTGGTGCATTCATCGAGCTTGCTCCTGGTGTTGACGCACTTCTTCATGTTTCACAGATTTCAAAGGATCATGTTGAAAAGCCATCAGATGTTCTCAAGATTGGTCAGGAGGTTGAGGCTAAGGTTGTTGAGTTCAATGAGGACGATAAGAAAATCAGCTTAAGCATGAAGGCTCTCCTTGATTCAGAGGATGATGGAGCAGATGTTGCAGATGTAAATATTGACGAGGTTGCTTCTGATAACGGGTAGTTTTTGATTATAAAGCTGTCATATATAATTTATATGGCAGCTTTTATTTGTATCAGGTGGCACATATTGGAGGATTGTGATGTTTGATCATTATGAATGGTTTAAAAAGGAAGTGTACAGGCTGACACAGATAGATCTCAATTATTATAAAGAGAAGCAGATGCGCAGGCGTATTGATACTCTTGCGAGAAAAAATGGAGCTGATTCTTATGAGACATACATTGATATGATTTCTGCAGATAAGGCTAAGTTTAAACAGTTTATCAATTTTATCACTATCAATGTATCTGAGTTCTACAGGAATCCTGATCAGTGGAGTTTTTTGGACAGAGAGGTCATTCCTGAGATATTAAAGAACAATACAGGGACGATTAAGATATGGAGCGCGGCATGCTCAACAGGGGACGAGCCGTATTCGCTTGCCATGGCTTTTTCAAAGCATGTTCCACTGTCTCGTATAAAGATACTGGCTACAGATATTGACGACCAGGTGATTGCGAGCGCTAAAGCCGGGCTTTACAGCGCAAAGTCTGTAGAAAATGTGCCGGCTGACCTGAAGAAGAAGTACTTTACCCAGGTGGAGGGGTCATACAAGATATCTGATGATATCAAGCGATGTGTGACCTTTAAGGAGCATAATCTGTTGAAGGATTCATATCCAAAGGATTACGATCTTATCCTGTGCAGGAATGTGGTGATTTATTTTACCGATGATGCGAAGGATATGATATACAAAAATTTCTTCAATACTTTAAAATCCAAGGGAATACTGTTTATAGGCAGTACTGAGCAGATAACTACATATCGTGAGCTCGGCTTTGAGAGATTAAGCAGTTTCTATTTCAGGAAGCATGATATCTTATCAGAGGTTAAACAGATGGGCTGTTATGTGTTTTACATATGACAGTACCATCTGTTTTGAATTTATAAAATCTTCAGTCAGCAGGAAATAGCTGTACTTATCATTTATATCGAATCGAAACTCGGGCTTCATGAAGTCAGAGTACTGTCTGATGAAGGTACCGGTTTTGCGTACATAGCAGTTGTACGCCTTGCATTTTTCGCGGTATTCGTGGTCGACATATGCTGCGACGCTTTTGTGTATGGCCATGTCCTCCTTTGGAAGATAGTAGTAGTTTTTGTAATCGCTGTAGAAATGGCGCATTTCCCCCTCGAATATTTCTGAACGCACATAGCTTTTTGTAGTGCCTATGGTCAGATAGATGTCATTGTCATGGAAGCTTACAGATTTTGGAACGGAAAATTTATTTTCAAATGATATGATAAGCTCATTCATCAGACTGCCGTCGTAAGCTGTATATGGGTTTACGGATACACCGGTGATGTCTGCAATGCCATGTATGCATTCTTTATACGAAAGTATACTAAGGAGCTTTGTCATGCCAAGGACATCCTCGTAGTTGTGTGTCAAAAGCAGGGATAGCTTTTCATCGTCCTTTTGGGCAAGATATTCATAATAAACGTTTATGAGCTCGCCACCGGAATATTTATCCTCCCTATCTATACCAAGAAATGCTTCGATGCTTTTTTGCTTATAGTTTTCGAGGCACAAAAGAGGCTTTATCGGTGAAAGCTCCTTAAAGATATCGAGTATCTGCACATTACAGAAGGGGTCTTCCTGCTTATATTTCTTGTATTTATTCTTTAAAAATGGTATATCAAAACCGACACCATTGAAGGATATGATAGTGCTGCAACCTGACAAACTTCCTGCGAAGGCTTCAATTACAGCTGCTTCGTCATCGGGAGATTCGGCAAAATACTGGTCTATTACAATACGATTTTTAATGCGCCTTGCACAGCCTATCATGTATACAATTGCTTTCACAGGTGAAAAGCCTGTTGTCTCAATATCAAAGAACATAGTGTTTTCTTTAAATATGCTGTCTGAAAAATTATCGGTTTTTATGTAAATTTCTTCATTGTGAAATGTTTTCATTTTTCGATTCCTGCCTTGAATATCATTTGTATAAACATTATAACATAAAGTATTAAAAAAAGTACATAATATACTATTTAACTAAAAATCATAAGTGGTATAATAGGAATAGTAATGTGCAATAGCATTTCCACGTTATTAATCTAAAAGAAAGAGGGGCACAAAAATGGGTCATAAAACGTTTATTGGCGGTGTTCATCCATATGATGGCAAAGAGCTGTCTAAGGATTCACCAATTAAAGAAGTTTTGCCCAAGGGCGACATGGTATATCCGGTTTCGCAGCATATCGGCGCACCGGCTAAGCCTGTTGTTGCCGTAGGTGACACTGTGTTGAAGGGACAGATGATAGCAGAGGCCGGTGGCTTTGTTTCATCACCTATCTATTCATCAGTGTCAGGAAAAGTTAAGGCTATTGAGAAGCGACGTGTGGCGGTCGGCGATATGGTTGACAGTATTGTTATCGAAAATGATGGCATGTTTACTGAGACAACATATGAGAGCGTCGAGGATGTCACTGCGCTTTCAAAGGAAGAAATCATCGAGAAGGTCAAGAATGCGGGAGTTGTCGGCATGGGCGGTGCCGGTTTCCCTACACATGTAAAGCTTTCTCCAAAGGAGCCGGACAAGATTGAGTATATTATCGCAAACTGCGCAGAGTGTGAGCCTTACCTCACATCTGACTACAGACGTATGCTTGAGAATCCTGAGGAATTAATTGGCGGCATGAAGATCATACTTCAGCTTTTTGACAATGCAAAGGGTATTCTTGGTATAGAGGATAATAAGCCTGACTGTATCGAAAAGCTCACAGAACTCACAAAGGATGAGCCGCGTATTGAGGTTTGTCCGCTTATGACAAAGTACCCACAGGGTGGTGAGAGACAGCTCATCTATGCTACAACCGGCAGAGCCATCAATTCTAAGATGCTCCCTGCTGATGCAGGCTGTATTGTTGATAATGTAGAGACAATTATTGCTGTATACAATGCTGTAAAGAATGGACAGCCAGTCCTTAAGCGTATTTCAACAGTTACAGGAGATGCTGTGAAGAATCCTTCCAATATTTTATACAGCATCGGTACATCATATCAGGAGCTGGTTGATGCTGCAGGTGGCTTTAAGAGCCAGCCGGAGAAGATTATATCAGGCGGTCCTATGATGGGCTTTGCCATGTTTAGTCTTGATATCCCTACTACAAAGACCTCTTCATCAATACTGTGCTTCACACATGATGAGGTGGCAGCATTTGAGCCACAGGCCTGCATTAACTGCGGTCGTTGCGTGGAGGCATGTCCTGAGCAGCTCATTCCAAGCCGTCTTGCGAAGTTTGGTTTGCGTGGACAGATGGATGAGTTTGAGAAGTGGCACGGACTTGAGTGTATTGAGTGTGGAAGCTGTTCATTTGCATGTCCGTCAAGGAGACAGGTGGCTCAGCCTATTAAGACAATGAAGAAGCTTGTTCTCGCTGAAAAGAGAAAACAGGCCAGCAAAAAATAAAGAAAGAGGTGGATTAAAGTGAGTGATTTATTTCATGTTTCATCATCACCACATGTACGTGCCAAGGATTCCACTGACAGAATAATGCTTTATGTCATTATAGCATTACTCCCGGCAAGTCTTTTTGGTATTTACAATTTTGGATTTAGAGCACTTTTTATCATTCTGCTTACCATCGCATCGTGTGTGGCATCAGAATGGGTGTTTGACTACATAGTTAAGAAAAAGAGCACAATTACCGATCTTAGTGCGGTTGTTACAGGACTGCTTTTAGCACTAACCTTCCGGTTGCACTTCCATGGTGGGAGGCTGTACTCGGTGGAGTATTTGCAATCATCATTGTCAAGTGTATGTTCGGAGGACTCGGACAGAACTTTATGAACCCGGCACTTGGTGAAGATGCTTCCTTCTCATCGCATTTGCGGCTGATATGACTAATTTCAATGTCACAAGAAACGGTGTGGATGTATACTCAGGAGCAACACCACTTGCGCTCATCAAAAATGAGGGACTTTCAAGTGTCAATGTAAGGGATATGCTTATAGGAAATACTGCAGGAACAATCGGTGAGACATCAGTTATAGCTATTTTAATAGGTGCTATCATCATGATTTTACTTGGAGTCATTGATTTAAAGATTCCTGCATCTTACATTATTACATTTGCTGTTTTCATGTTCCTTTTCGGAGCACAGCAGTTTGATATCAACTATGTTGTTGCAGAGCTCTGCGGTGGCGGACTGATGCTCGGTGCATTTTTCATGGCGACCGATTATGTCACAAGCCCGATTACGCCGATGGGCAAGATAATATTCGGTATCTGCTGTGGTATATTGACAGGAGTATTCCGTTGCTTCGGTGCCAATGCAGAGGGTGTTTCCTTTGCTATCATCTTAAGCAACTGCCTTGTTCCTATTATTGAGAAGGTTTCTATCCCAAGAGCCTTTGGTATGGTAAAGGAGGCAAAGAAGAATGAATAAACGTATTGTACATGACGCTTTGATTTTAACTGCCTTTACTCTGGTGCTTGGTTTTATTCTTGCCCTGGTTCAGGGAATCACGGCAGAGCCTATCGACAAGGCCAATAAAGCAGCAGCACAGAAAGCATATCAGGCAGTATTTTCGGATGCAAAATCATTTGAGAAATATGATTATGATGCTGATGAAGCTGATAAGCTTGTATCTGATGCGGGCTACAAGGATACAATCGATGATATTGAGACTGCCTTGATTCAAACAAAGAGACATTAGGCTATGTCATCACAGTTACAGCCAAGGATGGAAGCCAGGGAAGTATCACATTCTCTGTAGGTATCAAGAATGATGGTACTGTAAACGGTTACTCAATCACAAGCATCAGTGAGACTCCGGGACTTGGAATGAAGGCCGAGGAGGCTGATTTCTACAAGCAGTTTGAGAACAAGAAAGTAGACAAGTTCGACGTTGTAAAGACCACACCTTCAAAGGATGATGAGATTGAGCCATCACAGGCTCAACCATCACATCAAAGGCTATGGCCAACGGCTGCAACGCAGCTATTACTTACTTCCAGAATAAATTACAGGGAGGTGCCAACTAATGAACAAATATGTAGAGCGTTTATATAATGGTATCATTAAGGAAAATCCTACCTTTGTACTTATGCTTGGTATGTGTCCTACACTGGCTGTTACATCCAGTGCGGTAAACGGACTTGGAATGGGACTTTCCACCACGGTAGTACTTATATGTTCAAACCTTTTGATTTCACTTTTCAGAAAAGTGATTCCTAACGGAGTGCGTATGCCGGCGTATATCGTCATAGTTGCATCTCTTGTTACAGTAGTTACAGTTTTTAATGCAGGCTTATCTGCCTAGCCTTTCAGCAGCACTTGGTGTATACATCCCACTTATCGTGGTTAACTGTATTATCCTCGGACGTGCCGAGAGCTATGCTTCAAAGAATCCGCCTGTAGAGTCTATCTTTGATGGAATGGGAATGGGACTTGGATTTACCATGGGTCTTACAATCATCGGACTTATCCGTGAAATCTTAGGTGCAGGAACATTCTTCAACATCAAGATTTTCGGTGACTGGTTTACACCAATCACAATCTTTATCATGGCACCGGGAGCTTTCCTCGTACTAGGCTTCCTCGTTGCAGGCATGAATATCATCCGTAAAAAGATGGAAGCAAAGGGTACACCTCTTGCAGAGCCGGCAGGCTGCCTTTCAGGAGACTGTGCACATTGTGAGCATCATGTCCATCAGCAAAAGCAGCACAGGCTGCTGTTGCGCCTAACACTACAGAAGGAGGGGATAAATAATGGGTACATTAGGTCATTTACTGCTCATTGCAGTAGCATATGCAATAGTTAACAACGTAGTACTTAGCCAGTTCCTTGGTATCTGTCCTTTCCTCGGCGTATCAAAGAACACAAAAACTGCTGCCGGAATGGGTGGTGCGGTAATTTTCGTTATCACAATCGCCACATTCGTTACACAGCTTATTTACAATTTTATATTGTATCCGCTTAATCTGTCATATTTACAGACTATCGTGTTCATTCTTGTAATTGCAGCACTTGTTCAGTTTGTAGAGATGTTCTTAAAGAAACAGATGCCGCCTCTTTACAAGGCACTCGGTGTGTATCTGCCTCTTATCACAACAAACTGTGCCGTACTCGGTGTAGCACTTAACAGTGTAACAAAGGGCTACAATATCTTAGAGAGTGTAGTTTACGGCTTTGCCACAGCTTTTGGTTTCTTTATTGCCATCGTGCTTATGGCTGGTGTACGTGAGAAGATTGAGTATAATGATATTCCAAAGCCTTTCCAGGGAACAGCCATCGTGCTTCTTACAGCATGTCTTATGGCTATCGCCTTTATGGGATTCTCAGGAATGGTTTCTGTATAGGATTGGAGGAAAAGTGATATGAATGTTACTGCGATTATTATTGCAGCTTTAGTTGTTGGAGCTGTCGGTATAATTCTTGGATTTTTCCTCGGTATTTCAGGAGAAAAATTCAAAGTAGAGGTTGACCCGAGAGAGGAAGCAATACTTGAAGTGCTTCCGGGCAACAACTGTGGTGGTTGTGGATATGCCGGATGCTCCGGACTTGCTGCCGCCATTGCAAAGGGAGAGGCACCGGTAGGACAGTGTCCTGTTGGTGGAGACCCTGTTGCGGCAAAGGTCAGCGAGATTATGGGGGTAAAGGTTGAGGCCGGAGTAAAGAAGGTCGCATTTGTTAAGTGCGCCGGCACCTGTGACAAAGCAAATACAGACTATGACTACACAGGAGTAGAGGATTGTGTTGCCATGTCGTTTGTACCGGGCGGCGGACCTAAGTCATGTAATTATGGCTGCCTCGGCTATGGAAGCTGTGTTAAGGCATGTCCTTTTGATTCAATCCATGTGGTTGACGGAGTGGCATGCGTCAATCCGCTTACATGCAAGGCCTGCGGCAAGTGCGTAGAGGCTTGTCCAAAGCACCTCATCGAGCTTATTCCATATGACACAAAGCACGTTGTAAAGTGCAGCTCAAAGGACAAGGGCAAGGATGTCATGAAGGCATGCTCGGTTGGATGTATCGGCTGTCATCTGTGCGAGAAGAACTGTCCGTCAGATGCTGTCCATGTAGTAGACAATGTAGCTTATATTGATCAGGAGAAATGTACAGGCTGCGGAATCTGCGCAGAGAAGTGTCCAAAGAAGATTATTTTATAATGCATAAAAGCTGTTACATATCATTATGATGTGTGGCAGCTTTTTTATAAGCTTGCAGCTATTCTGTGCTTACGCTATATTCATCTGATGTCGTGATAATACTATAATCATCTGTCACAAATATTGCCTCAACACCGGAAAGGGAATTGATAAGCTCCTTTGCTTTATCAATGCCAAGAGCGAAGCATGTGGTGCTTAAGGCATCTCCGTCGCAGGAGGAGTCGCTTATGATGGTGACAGAGTACAGATTGTTTTTGACAGGATAGCCGGTTGTGGTGTCCAGTATATGGTGATATAGCTTGCCATCTACTCTGTAGTACCGCTCGTAGATACCTGAGGTGACGACGGATTTGTCCTTGATTTTGACGGTACATATGGGCTCACCACTCTCGTCGAAGGGCTTTTGTATGCCAACTGTATAATCACTTCCGTCTGATTTTTCACCGACTGTGAGGACATTGCCACCCAGGTTTATGATGCCTGAGGTGATTTTTTTGGACTGTAAATAAGCCTTCATCTTATCGGCGATAAAGCCCTTAGCGATTCCACCAAGGTCAAGCTTTGCTTTTGAATCGGTTAGCATCACATCGTTTCCGTTAATCTGTATATTGCGGTAATTTACATGTGACAGCTCGCTTTGTATCTGCGCATCAGACGGAACGACTGATGCATCCACCTCATTATCTTTAGAGTCGGTATTTTCAGCTATTTCGGAAAAATTCCACAAATCAGACAGCTTTCCTATAGTGATATCAAACCTGCCGTCACTTGTGTCGCCGTATTCGATGCCCTTTTTTATGAGCTCAAGAGTATCATTGCTTACTGTTACATATTCTTTGCCGGCAGCGTCATTTATTTTGCTCACCTCTGAGTAACTAACTGTGTTTGACAGCATATCCTCATATTTCTTTGCCATATCAAAGCAGTCGTCTATGTATTTTTCGTCGGTAGTGCCATAAAGCGTAATCTGTATTATCGTGTCAAAGTAGAAGCCTTGTTTTGAAACCTTCTGCTGAGCCTTGGGCTTTAATTCACATGCAGACAGACTTCCTGTTATTGTGGCAAGCGCCAAAAGGACAGGGACAAGGTGTTTTAGTTTATTTTTCATAATGCATCCTTTATTAATTTCCTGGTTGTAAATTATTTATAGTTAAAGCTTAAATAGTAAAAGCATAAATATAACTTTGCGTCCGGGCTTTATGAAATTTAAAACCGAAAGCAACAGAAATATAATAACACAAAATAAAAAAAATGAGACAGTAGTAAAAATGATTTTGTATTTTGTATGAATATATGGTAAAGTAGTAAATGTATGCGTAATGTAATTATGTATGCATTTAGACTTACAATAGGAAAGATGATAGAAATGAGTTTTTTGGACAATTATAAAAGAGTGGTAATAAAGATAGGTTCATCGACGCTGACACATGCAGAGACGGGAAGCCTCAATTTTTCAAAGATGGAGCGTCTGGTGCGCTCGATATGTGATTACAGAAACAGCGGTATGGATGTGTGCCTCGTAAGCTCCGGCGCTATCGCGGTTGGACGTGATGTGATAGGCATAAAGGAGCGCCCGAGCGACATTTCAATAAAGCAGGCATGCGCCGCAGTTGGACAGGGCAGGCTTATGATGACATATCAGAAGCTTTTTTCCGAGTATAATCAGAATTCAGGACAGGTGCTCATGACAAAAAATACCATAGTCAATCCTGTTTCCAGACGCAATGTTATGAATACATTTGAGGAGCTTTTTGATCTGAACGTGGTGCCTATTGTCAATGAAAATGATACGGTAAGCACATATGAGATGCAGTTTGGTGACAATGATACGCTGTCTGCTATAGTTACATCGATCACGAAGGCTGATCTGCTCATACTGCTATCTGATATAGACGGACTGTATTCCGACGATCCTCATGACAATCCGGATGCAAAGCTTATCAGAGAGGTTGATACGCTTGACAGGAAAATACTTGGCATGGCAAAGTCATCAACCGGCAGCGATGTCGGAACCGGCGGCATGGCGACAAAGCTTACAGCGGCAAAGATTGCCACATATTCCGGGGCCGATATGATTATCGCAAACGGCGGCAATATGGGGATTTATATGACATTATGAATGACAGATATACAGGAACACTTTTCCACAGGGCAAAGGATGCAGGGTTTGTGCTTGCGGATTATATACAAAGAGAGATGGCACCTACATCTACAGGCGGCCAGTAATCAGCTATAAATTTGAAATCAGGAGAGTGCTATGACACAGGAAAAAATACAGCGAATCAATGAGCTTTACAGAAAGTCACAGGCAGAGGGACTTTCTGAGGCAGAGAAAAAGGAGCAGGATCTTTTGCGCAAGGAGTATATAGCAAACGTGAAGAAGAATTTAAGAAACCAGCTCAACAATATCGATATGGTAAACGATGACGGTTCGGTTGAGAATCTCGGCGAGAAATATGGAAACAAAAAAAGAAATTCGTAGCAAGCTTAAAAAGCAAAGAGGCCTTCTGGGGGTTGATGAGTGCCACAACATGAGCCATGAAATTTATAAAAGGCTCATAGCTTTAGAGCTCGACAGGGAATATGACAACATGCTTTTGTATTCAGCTATCAGAAATGAAGTGAATACTGATGAGTATTTTGCCTATTTAATAAACAAAGCAAAAAGGATATATTATCCGAGGGTTTCGGGCAATACAATGTCCTTTTACAGGGTAAGAAGCCTTGATGAGCTTAATTGTGGTTCATTTAATATTAAAGAGCCTGATATGACGAAGGAGTATACGCAGGCGGATGGCAGGGCGCTTATGATAGTGCCGGGGCTTGCATTTTCGGATACCGGTTACAGAATCGGCTATGGAAAGGGCTTTTATGACAGATATTTATCGTCTTTCACAAAAAGAGACACTGTTATGGCAGTTGGAGTGGGCTACGATTTCCAGTTACTTAGCGGCATGACGTTTGAAGATGAATATGACGTACCCTTAGATGGGTGATAACAGATAAGAGAGAGGTGTTTATTGATGAATGATTTAGAAAAAATTTGTGCGGATGCATATGAGGCCAGAGTAAAGATAGGAACACTGGATACTGATATCAAGAATAAGGTATTAAACGATGCAGCGGACAACCTTCTTAAGGCAGAAAAAGAAATCCTTGAGGCAAACAAAAGGGATGTGGCCACAGCAGAGGAAAATATGAAGGCAAAGAGCATGATTGACAGGCTCTCGCTTGACCATGACAGGCTCCTTGGCATGGCTGACGGACTCAGACAGATAGCAAAGCTTGCAGACCCTATTGGGGAAGTGATGTCTATGGCAAAGCGTCCTAATGGCCTTATTATCGGAAAAAGAAGAGTTGCAATCGGTGTTGTTGGCATTATCTTTGAGGCGCGCCCAAATGTCACATCAGATGCCTTTGGTCTGTGCTTTAAGACAGGCAACTGTGTCATATTGAAGGGTGGAAGTGATGCGATAAATACCAATATCGCAATAGTTAAGGCACTAAAAAAGGCTTTAACGGACAATTTGGTTTCTGCTGCTGCACTTGCACTTATTGAGTCAACAGACAGAGAGACAACAAATGCGTTTATGAAGATGGATCAGTATGTGGATGTGCTCATACCAAGAGGTGGTGCAGGACTCATCCAGAATGTTGTCAAAAATGCTACAATTCCTGTCATCCAGACCGGTACAGGCAACTGCCATGTATATGTGGACAAGGATGCAGACTTTGATATGGCTGTTAATATTATTAACAATGCAAAGACACAAAGAATCAGTGTCTGCAATGCATGTGAGTCGATTGTAGTACACAGTGCCATAGCGGAGGAGTTTCTGCCAAAGCTGTACGATAAGCTAAGAGAACATCATGTACAGCTGCGCTGTGATGAAAGAGCACAGGCAATTCTTGCCGGAAGAGACGATGTGACAGAGGCAGCTTCCGATGACTGGGGTATGGAGTATCTTGATTACATCATGTCGGTAAAGATTGTTGACAGCATTGATGAGGCAATCGAGCATATCAACAGATACAACACATCACATTCAGAGGCAATCATCACAAATGATTATGACAACGCACAGAAGTTCTTAAATGAGATAGATGCTGCATGCGTTTATGTAAATGCCTCAACCAGATTTTCTGATGGAAATGAATTCGGCTTTGGAGCTGAGATAGGAATCAGCACACAGAAGCTTCACGCAAGGGGACCTATGGGGCTTGAAGCACTGACTAGCTACAAATATATTATTTACGGCAGTGGTCAGATCAGGGAATAGTCAGGTAAAGTATCATAGAATTAATTTGAGAGGAAACATAATATAACATGAGCTACGATATAGATATAACAAAGACACCACCGGCACATGAGCCTGAGAGGCAGTATTACTACATGGAAAAGGCAAAGGATTTTGTTGAAAAGAAATCTAAAGAAATCGGCCGTCCTATGACTTATTTTGTAAAGACATTCGGGTGTCAGATGAATGCCCGCGACTCAGAAAAGCTTGTCGGAATACTCGAGCAGATAGGCTACGTGGAAGGAACTGATGAGCACTCTGATTTCATTGTATACAACACCTGTACCGTACGTGAGAATGCTAACAACAAGGTGTACGGCAGACTTGTATCTGCAGAATTACAAGAAAAAGAATCCTCTGATGAAGATTGCTCTCTGCGGCTGCATGATGCAGGAGCCGGAGGTTGTTGAAAATATCAAAAAGCACTATAAGTTTGTAGATATCGTATTCGGAACCCACAATATATTCAAGTTTGCAGAGATTTTGTGCAACAATATCGAGTCTGGCTCACAGGTGATTGACATATGGAAGGATACCAATCAGATTGTCGAAGATCTGCCGGTGAAGAGAAAGTTCTCTTTCAAATCAGGTGTCAATATCATGTTTGGCTGCAACAATTTCTGCAGCTACTGTATTGTGCCATACGTAAGAGGTCGTGAGAGAAGCAGGGAGCCTAAGGATATCATAAGAGAGATAGAAAAGCTTGTTGCAGACGGAGTGTGCGAGATAATGCTTCTCGGACAGAATGTCAACTCATACGGTAAAACTCTTGACAATCCTATAACCTTTGCAGAGCTTCTTCGCGAGGTCAATAAGATTGAGGGACTTAAGAGGATTCGTTTTATGACATCTCATCCAAAGGATTTATCCGATGACCTGATTATGGCAATAAAGGAGTGCGACAAGGTGTGCAAGCATATGCATCTGCCGCTTCAGTCAGGAAGCTCAAGAGTGCTTAAGGAGATGAACAGGCACTATGACAAGGAAAAATATCTCGACGAGGTAAAGAGACTTCGTGAGCAGATTCCTGATATTGCAATCACAACTGATATCATTGTGGGCTTCCCGGGAGAGACTGAGGAGGATTTCCTTGAGACAATGGATGTTGTCAAGCAGGTCAGATATGACAGTGCTTTTACATTTATTTACTCAAAGAGAACAGGCACACGCGCAGCTACCATGGAGAATCAGGTGCCGGATGATGTGGTTAAGGACAGGTTTGACAGGCTCTTAAAGGAGGTTCAGACTATCTCATCAGAAAAGGCAAAATGCTATGAGGGCAAAGTGGTGCCGGTACTTGCAGAGGAAATGGACGACCAGAAGGACGGCTATGTGACCGGACGTATGGACAATAATTCAATCGTACATTTTCCGGGTACCGAGGATATGATTGGAAATATCTACAATGTGAAGCTTAATGAGTGCAGAGGCTTTTACTATATGGGAGAGATAAAAGAGGATGCGTAAGCGTTTTGGCAGAAATGATATAATCCTGATATCGGTTATTGTAATTATCTCTGTCGCTCTGCTTCTTATATGGAAGCTTGTATATTTAAAGGGACAGGATACGGATAGCGATGCATGTGTCGAGGTGACTATCGATGGAAGGGCCTATGGCACATATCCGCTTTCAAAGGATGATACAATTGAGATAAAAAACGGCGATGGCGATATTACTAACACCCTTGTCATAAAGGGCGGTGTGGCAGATATGACCTCTGCCGACTGTCCGGATCATCTGTGTGTGAAGCAGAAGGCGATATCCAAGGAGGGAGAGTCGATTATCTGTCTGCCGAATAAGGTTGTTGTGACGGTAAAAAGCGACACGAAATCCGATATAGATTCGATATCCAAGTGATACCCGAACATTTTTATAGAAAGAATGAGATAAATGAAAACCAGAAAGATTGCATATCTTGGTATGCTTATGGCACTGGCACTGGTGCTAAGCTATGTTGAGTCACTTATACCGTTTGCGGTAGGCATACCGGGAGTGAAGCTTGGACTTACAAATATAGTGACAGTAATCATGCTTTATATAGCAGCACCCATGGAGACATTTCTGCTATGTGTATTTCGTGCGGTGCTTTCAGGATTTATGTTTGGAAATGCGTTCAGCATCATATATTCACTGGCAGGCTGTATACTAAGCTTTATCGTTATGTACCTGCTTAAGAAATCAGATAAATTCAGTTCGGTTTCAATAAGCCTGGTCGGTGGAGTGTGTCACAATATAGGACAGATAATAGTTGCGGCTATAGTTTTGTCAACCTACAGCGTAGTGTATTATATTCCGGTGCTTCTTGTGGCAGGATGCATCACGGGACTTGTGATTGGAATAGTAGCTTCACAGGTGCTTTTAAGAATTTCTGACAGCTTTCATGTATAGTTTTAATGGGCTGTAATCTACGTATATTTAATAACAAAAGGAGATGCTGCTGTTTTTATGCCTGTGTGTCAGGTACAGTCGAAACAGTAACAAATGGATTCAATGTATGCATATATAAAAGGAGAGCTTGCAGAAAAAAATATAGACAGCATTGTAGTGGAGGCAGCAGGTGTAGGCTATCTCATTTACATACCGACGCAGTATTTTGATATGCTGCCCGACGAGGGAGAGGATGTAAAAATTTACACTTACCTGTGTGTCAGGGAGGATGCCATGATACTTTACGGTTTTTTGAGCAAGGATGATCTTGAAATCTTTAAGCTGCTGATTACGGTCAGCGGAATCGGACCAAAGGGCGGCCTTGCGATTTTGTCAACTCTGCCTGCCGATGATTTACGTTTTGCGATTCTATCGGGCGACTCAAAGGCTATATCAAAGGCACCGGGAATAGGTGCAAAGACGGCTCAGAGAGTGATACTTGATTTAAAGGACAAGCTGTCGCTTGAGGATGCATTTGAAAAGAAGCTTGAGAATCAGACTTCCGGTGCTGCTGTATCCATGAACAGCACTGTGAAAAATGATGCTGTCATGCGCTCAATGCGCTTGGATACTCATCTACTGAGAGTCTTAAGGCAGTGTCCAAGGTTGATATCACAGAGGATATGGATGTAGAGGATGTGCTGAAGCTTGCGCTCAAAAATATGGCTGATTGATAAAAGCTGTAAGCTTAAAACAGAAACGGGGAACAAAACGTGAAAAGAGTAATTTCCACACAATTGCAGGAAGAGGACATAAAGATAGAGAAATCCCTGCGTCCTATGTATTTTGATGACTATATCGGTCAGCAGAAGATAAAGGACAATTTAAAAATATATATTGAAGCTGCAAAATCAAGGGGCGAGGCGCTCGATCATGTGCTGTTTTACGGACCTCCTGGGCTTGGAAAGACAACACTTGCAGGAATCATTGCAAATGAGATGGGTACAAAGATAAAGGTGACCTCCGGTCCTGCAATAGGCAAGCCGGGAGAGATGGCAGCCATACTCAACGGACTTTCTGAGGGAGATATACTGTTTGTCGATGAGATTCACAGATTAAACCGTCAGGTAGAGGAGGTGCTCTATCCTGCCATGGAGGATTACGCCATTGATATCATGATTGGAAAGGGCGAGTCTGCAAAGTCAATCAGATTTAACCTGCCCAAATTCACCCTTGTAGGTGCAACAACGAGGGCGGGCATGCTGTCGGCACCGCTTAGAGACAGGTTTGGTGTGGTAAATCACATGGAGTTTTACACTGTCGATGAGTTAAAGCATATTATCGTCAATTCCGCAAAAGTGCTTGGAGTTGAGATAGATGACAAGGGGGCCTACGAGATGGCGCGTCGTTCAAGAGGTACGCCAAGACTTGCAAACAGACTGCTAAAGCGTGTCAGGGATTTTGCGCAGGTCAAGTATGACGGCAAAATCACCTATGATGTGGCAAGCTTTGCACTGGATCTTTTGGAGGTGGACAAGTACGGACTGGATTTAAACGACAGAAATATACTTCTCACCATCATTGACAAGTTTGCGGGAGGACCGGTAGGTCTTGATACGCTTGCAGCGGCAATAGGTGAGGATGCCGGAACCATTGAGGATGTTTACGAGCCGTATCTGGTGAAGAACGGCTTCATAAACCGCACACCAAAGGGACGTGTGGCTACAGAACTAGCCTTTGAGCATTTTGAGAGAAAAAGGGCTTAAAGTTGCAATTTATATCTATAAGGCATATAATAATTAAGTATTTGATATTGAAATTGATATTAATATAGCTGGTTTGAATAAATGTGAAAACGGAGGATGATTAAATGTCTGCAAAAACAAATGCCGAGGTGGTAATAGACGGAAAGGTTTACACACTGTCAGGATATGAGAATGAGGAATACTTACAGAAGGTTGCGGCATACATCAACAACAAGATTGCAGAGTTTGATGATATGGATGAGTATAAGCATCTTCCGGGCAATATGAAGAGCACACTTATTGAGCTCAATATTGCTGATGATTATTTCAAGGCAAAGGCACTTGTCGAAAAGCTCGAGGGTGATATAGAGAATAAGGATAAGGAAATATACGATTTAAAGCATGATTTAATTTCCAATCAGGTAAAGACCGAGAATGCTGAGGCGAGCATGAAGGAGCTTGAGGCACAAAACAAAGAGCTTTTACTCAACAAGGCGAGACTTGAGGCAACTCTTGAGGAGTCACTTCTTGATGGAAAAAAGCCTGTTAAAAAATCTGCACATGCTTCTAAAGGGGCAAATGACAGTAGCGATAAATAGCAATAAAAGGGAACAGTTATCGTACACTGTTCCCTATTTTATTGCAGGTTTATATGATATCAAATGAGCATCTATATGAGGAAATATATGAGAAATAAAGATTTTGAACTGCTTGCACCGGCAGGCAACCTTGAGATACTTAAGGGCGTGATAGAAAGCGGCGCCGATGCTGTGTATGTGGGCGGAAGCATGTTTGGAGCAGGGCATATGCCAATAATTTCACAGAGGAGGAGCTTTTAGAGGCAATTGATTTTGCACATTTACGAGGAGTAAAGGTGTATCTGACGGTCAATACGCTGATTAAAAACAGTGAGTTTTCAAAGCTCTACGATTACCTGCTTGTGTACTACAAAAGAGGTCTTGACGCAGTGATAGTGCAGGACCTTGGCGTGCTGAAGGCTATCCATGAGTATTTTCCGTCATTGGAGATACATACGAGTACACAGATGACGGTAACGGGAGCAGATGGAGTGCGTTTTCTTTCACAGTTTGGAGTGACGCGTGTGGTTATGGCAAGGGAGGTTTCTCTTGCCGAGATGAAGCGCATACATGAGGAAACCGGCATGGAGCTTGAAGCCTTTGTTCACGGAGCATTGTGCTATTCGTATTCCGGACAGTGCCTTTTCAGCAGTATTTTAGGTGGTAGAAGCGGAAACAGAGGCCGCTGTGCACAGCCGTGCAGACTGCCGTATACCGTGGAGGGCAAAAAGGATGAATACATTTTAAGTCTTAAGGATATGTGTGGTATAAAGGCTCTTGACAAGCTGCATGATGCAGGTGTTATTCGCTCAAGATTGAGGGGCGTATGAAGCAGCTTGAGTATGCATGCGGAGTGGTAAAATACTACAGAAACTATATTGACAGCAAAAAGCCTGTTAGTGATGCTGATTATGACAGGATAAAGGCACTTGGAAACCGCTGCGGTTTTACAGACAGGTATTATTTCGATCACAATGGCTCTGATATGGTGACTTATGTGAAGCCTAATTTTGTTTCAAATGCTGCAGAGCCTTCGCCTGAAAAAAGAAAGCTTTCGATAGAGGGAGAGCTTGTTTTAAGAGAGGGAGAGCCCGGAAGCCTCACTGTAAAAAGAGGTGATGTGACATACAAAGCCTCAATAGAACCTGTCAGCGCCGCACTTAAGGCACCGCTTGATAAAAAGGCCGCTATAGACAGGATAAACAAAACCGGTGATACAGACTTTGAGTTTTCACATATTAAAGCTCAAATCGGAGAAAACGTCTTTGTGCCAAACGGAGCACTAAACAAGCTGCGACGTGATGCAATTTCAGGACTTTGTGATAAGCTGTTGAAAAAGTATTACAGGAATGATGCACGATACGCTGATATGTCAAGACTTACAGCAATCCCTGAGCATGTCGTAAAAAGTGATGCAGCACATGATGAAGCTATAAATGATTACACCACCATATGCTCGTGTATGACACGCGCGCAGCTTGATACACTTATTGGCTATGAATGTTTTGACGTATTTTATCTGGATTTTGACATGTATGACAGGAAGACTCTGATACAGCAGTTTGCAGATGATGTGAAAAGCCTTACAAAGCGAAATAAAAAAGTGTATCTCATGCTGCCTACGATATTCAGGGCGGATTCATCGGATTATTTTGTATCTATCGCAAAAGAACTTGATAATGTAAGCTTCGAGGGGTTTGTGGTGAAAAACTATGAGGAGCTTTATCTGACAGAAAATCTGTTTACAGGGAAAAAAGTTATTTTAGACCACAATATGTATACCTTTAATGATGTTTCAAAGAGCGCATTTTTTGAGCACGGAGTAAGTGGTGATACAGTGCCGCTTGAACTCAATTCAAGGGAGATTATGCATAGAAACAATATAGGCTCGCAGATGATAGTCTATGGCTATTATCCGCTTATGACAACTGCCAATTGTGTGCACAAAAACACAAAGGGCTGTGATAAAAAGCAAAAGCTTATATATTTAAAGGACAGATACAATAAATCCTTTGCAGTTTGTAACAACTGTAAGGAGTGCTATAATACAATATATAATTCACTGCCTACCATGCTCACAAAGAATATAAGTAAGCTTAAGGAGGCAGGTATCAGAAGTTTTAGATACAGCTTTACAATCGAGACTCCAAAGCAGATTAAGGCGGTTATGATGATAAGGTAGCTGAATATACAAACGGACATTACAAAAGAGGAGTAGAATAACATGGTACATCTGATAGTACAGCTTTCCAAGTATATTATGATAATACTTTTTCTCATATATACTTTTTTTATGCTTTCATTTATTCAAGTATCCCGACAAGCCGAAAAAGCAGAGGCATATATATAATCTGCAGAGATTTTATATGTTTCTGATTCATTTAGATGGTTTTTTGGTGCTCTTTGTCACGACAATGGATACAAAGATAATAGGCTTTTATATAGCACAGCTTGTGCTTTTTGAATCAATTTATTTGATTTATCATAAGTTTTATAAGAATGCCTCAGAGCTTGTGCTAAACAACATGGTGATGATGCTTTGTATTAGCATGATTATTCTAACGAGAATTTCGTTTGACAAGGCATTAAGGCAGTTTGTTTTTGTACTTGCCGGAACGATATTTGCGTTTTTAATACCGCTTATCATGCAAAAAGGCACGATGTTTCGAAAACTGACATGGACATATGCCGGCGTGGGAATAGTTGGACTCTTGTCGGTGCTTGTGGTAGGTGTGGCGAGCAGAGGTAGCAAAGCTTTTCTTTGACATTTGGTCCTGTTTCAATTCAGCCATCTGAGTTTGTGAAGATTACTTTTGTATTTTTTATAGCATCCATGCTGTATAAATCAACCGATTTAAAGCAGCTTGCCATAACAAGCGGCATATCGGCAGTGTTTGTACTGATACTTGTTGCATCAAACGATCCTCGGTGGAGCGCTTTTGATTTCTTTACATATCTGGTCATGATTTATGTTGCGACAAAAAAGTTTTATATTTTTGCCGGAGGACTCGCGTTTGTGGGGCTTGGAATGTACGCAGGTTATCATCTGTTTTCACATGTGAAGAACAGAATTGTTGCATGGCTTGATCCTCTTTCTGTCATAGACAAGGCCGGCTATCAGGTGTGTCAGTCGCTCTTTGCCATAGGTACAGGCGGACTGTTTGGCTTTGGACTGGGGCAGGGACTGCCAAATAAGATACCTATTGTGTCTAAAGACTTTATCATAGCGGCTATCTCAGAGGAGATGGGCGGTATATTTGCCATCTGCCTCATTATGGTTTGTGTAAGCTGCTTTCTTATGATATTTAATCTTTCCATGCAGATGAAGGATGCGTTTTACAAGTATGTGGCGCTTGGACTTGGCAGTGTATATGCGCTTCAGGTGCTTTTAACTGTCGGCGGCTCAACCAAGTTTATACCGATGACCGGTGTGACGCTGCCGCTTGTGAGCTACGGTGGCAGCTCGCTTCTATCTACGATGATTATTTTTGGAATGATACAGGGCATGTATATTATGCAGGCAGCCCCTGAAAAAAGGAGAAACATAGATGACAAGAGACGAAAGGACCATGAGACAAAAAACAGACAAAAGCAGACAGCTAAAGAGCCGGGCGCGCAGGGAAGTCAACAGAGAAGGAGAAAACCAGCAGCAGGCAGCAAAAACAGCACGAAGACACAGAAATAGAGAGTATGCGGTTGTTACATATTTTTTCCTTATAGTTTTTGTTGGATTGATAGGTTATTTCTTATATTTCCAATTTGTAAAAAGCGATGAATTCATCAACAGTCCATACAATTCGCTGCAGGATCTTTTCTCTAAGAACGTAGTGAGGGGCGAGATACAGACTAAGGATGGACATGTCATAGCACGGACAAAGGTAGGTTCAGATGCGTCTGAGACAAGGGAATACCCTGACGGCAGGGTGTTTGCGCATGTGGCAGGCTTTGCCGTAAACGGTAAGGCAGGGCTTGAAAAGCAGGAAAATTTCTCATTGCTTCGCTCACATGAGTTTTTCCTTGACCAGATAGTAAATGATATAAGCGGCAAGAAAAATACCGGTGATAATGTCATAACCACACTGGATTACGAAGCACAGGCGGCTGCATACAAATGCTCTTGGAGATTACGAAGGGGCTGTCATTGCAATTGAGCCGAAAACAGGAAAGATTGCAGTTATGGTGTCAAAGCCTGATTATGACCCAAACACCATAGCAAGTGACTGGGAGAGCGTAAACGGTGAGGGCAGCACTTCTCTTTACAACAGGGCAACACAGGGACAGTATGCTCCGGGCTCAGTGTTTAAGATTTTTACAGCACTTGAGTATTATAACGAAAATCCGTCTACATACAACGACTACAGCTTTGATTGTGACGGCAGTATTACAAAGGACGGCTTTACAATCCACTGCGCCGGCAATAAATCACACGGACAGGAGGACTTAACAAAGTCGTTTGCCAAGTCATGTAACTCGTCATTTTCCAATATAGGTCTTTTGGTGGATAACAATAAGCTTAATACCTTGTGTGACGATATGCTTTTCAACAAGAATCTGCCTATAGCCTTTGATTCAAAAAAGAGTAAATTTGCACTGGATAACAATGCTTCGTCAGCTCTGACCATGCAGACCACGATAGGTCAGGGAAACACGCTTGTTTCACCGCTTCATATGTGCATGATTGCCGGTGCAATCTGCAATGATGGAAATCTGATGAGACCATATCTGGTAGATCATACGGAAAATGCGAGCGGGGCGCTTGTGAAGCAGAATAAACCGGCTTCATACAAGCAGATTATGTCAAAGGATCAGGCAGCTTTTCTTCAGAATCTTATGGCAGCAGTGGTATCTGATGGAACAGGCGCAAAGCTAAGCGATCAGAGCTATGAGGCCTTTGGAAAGACCGGAACTGCCCAGGTATCAGATTCTACAGACCAGACCAATGCCTGGTTTGTGGGCTATGGAAAAAAGGATGGCTACAATGATCTGGCAATCGCAGTAGTTGTGGAGGATTCGGGTGCCGGAAGCACATATGCGGTGCCGGTGGCAAAAAAGGTATTTGATAAATATTTCAATGAATAGGCTTGTTGCACTTTTTTTAGAAGTAGGTTATACTTAAGTGTAATGACAGACGTTATCGTTCATATTTCGCTTGAACTGACAGATAGCGTTTAAACCACACTTGGAGGAATGGCAATGATAGAAGCAACGAGCTGTGGCGGTGTGGTAATCTTTCGTGGCAAAATATTACTCTTATACAAGAACTACAGGAACAGGTACGAGGGGTGGTACTGCCCAAGGGAACTGTGGAATCTGATGAAGAGTACAAGGACACTGCAATCCGTGAAGTGAAAGAGGAGACTGGTGCCAGTGCAACGATAATCCAATACGTGGGTAAGAGCCACTATTCTTTTACCGTGCCACATGATACAGTGGAAAAGGATGTACACTGGTATCTTATGATGGGCGAAAGTTATTATAGTAAACCGCAAAGAGAAGAGTATTTCATGGATTCAGGGTTTTATAAGTATCACGAGGCATATCATCTGCTCAAGTTTGCAAATGAGAAGCAGATACTTGAGAAGGCTTACAATGAGTACCTGGATTTAAAGAAAAGCAATTTATGGGGGACACACAAGTATTATTAGTATTATTAAAAAGCAGTTTTAAAAACTGCTTTTTGAGGTTTTGGAATGAAATGGTATGAGGATTTATTTGTAGGAGAGTCTGTTACCGGAAAGATAAAGAAAATCAAGTGGAAGATAGAGCATAATGCCGGTATGCTTCACACATACATCATCACGTTTCCGTCAAATGAGGAAAATCTTTTGGATATCATTCCGACAAGAGAATTGCTGCAAAAGGGATATCCGAAGAAGAATCTGCACATAATCGCAGTAGCGGGTAATTATGATGAGGCACTTTTGCTGGCCTGTGATATTGTTAAGGAGACATACGAAAATACAGGTAAAACAGATGTGAAGAGCTATTTAAAGAGCAGACGGAGGAAATAGATAGATGATATTTACGATTTTAAAGGTCATAGGCATCATACTCCTTGTAGTGCTTGCTCTTATACTTACAGCGCTGCTTTGCGTACTGTTTGTGCCGGTCAAGTACAGGGCTGTCGGAAGCTTTGACAATACAGACATAAGAGCAAAAGCACATGTGTCATGGCTTTTTCATTTGTTTGCACTTCATATAGAGTATGCACAGGAGACTGACGGATATATAAGGTTCGCTTTTGTGAAGAAGAAGCTGTTTGATAATTATGAGGTTTTGGATGATGACGATATGATGATGCAGCTAAAACTGAAACAGAAGATAAAGTTAGTGAAAACACCGGAGATGAGCCTAAAATACCGGCAGATGAGTCAGAACACATCACAGATGAACAGGCAGAGGATGAAAGCACAGCACAGACTCATAACGAGCAAAGGACAGTAACTGATGAGAATCAGCATATAAAACAACAAACAAAGCCCACTCATCAAAAAAATGTATAAAAAGCCACACAAAAAGTACACATAAAAAGCAATTTAAAGATAAGTCAGAAAAAATAAAAAACTGTATCTATAAGCTAAAAAGAGAATACAGTGATGAGAGAAATAAAGCTGCTTTTTCACATCTGAAAAAAGAGCTTTTTATCATTCTTAAAAGAATATGCCCAAGGAGGCTTAAGCTTACAATGGTTTATTCAACCGGCTCGCCGGATACAACAGGCATTTCATTAGGTGTTTTAGCATGTTTTCCGGTCGGCTATACAAACAGATGGCGGATTACACCTGATTTCGAGAGTGAAAAGCCGTATGCAAAGGGCAGCTTTGATATAAAGGGGCATGTGATAGTAATAAGTATTTTAGCGGCAACACTTAGAATTTTATTTGATAAAAACTGCCGCAGATTATATAATAGGATAAGCAGATAGGAGGAAGATATTATGGCAGATAATAGTTTCAATAACACAGTAGAGTCACTTTTCAAGGGGATGGACAGCTTTATCACTACAAAGACTGTAGTCGGTGATGCGATTCATATAGGGGATACTATCATACTTCCGCTTGTGGATGTGTCGTTTGGAGTGGCAGCAGGAGCATTTTCGGCAGAAAAGAAAAATAACGGAGCCGGGCGGTATGGGCGGAAAGATTCAGCCAAGTGCAGTGCTCGTTATACAGAATGGACAGACAAAGCTTGTCAATGTAAAGAATCAGGACGGCATGACCAAGATACTTGATATGGTGCCGGACATTGTAAGCCGCTTCTCAAAGGGAAAAAATGATGACCTTAATCTCGACGATGTAAAGGTAGACGAGGCAGAGGACGATAAGCAGGATTAATATCATATATGAGAGCAAATAAAAAGGACATCCAAACGGATGTCCTTTAAAATTCAAAAGATTCAAAAATAAAGACTAAGCTCTCTCAACTTTGCCAGATCTTAAACATGAAGTACATACATATAACTTCTGTGGAACTCCATTGACCTTGCAAGAAACCTTCTTAATGTTTGACTTCCAAACATGATTTGATCTTCTATGAGAATGGCTGACATTATTTCCATAATGAACACCTTTTTCACAAATTGCACATTTTGCCATGATATTGCACCTCCTTGCATTTCACTAAGCTTACCATACTCTTAAGCTCACAACAAATGTATTCTATCAGATTAAAATAAAGAATGCAAGGATAAAATATAAAAATATTTGCTTTTTGTGAAAAAAAAGGTATAATAACATTAGCTACGTCACAATATGATGGAGGTATATATTATGAAGGGACAGATGGATACCCAATATGGACAAATTTTAATTGATACAGATGTTATTGCAACCTATGCAGGCTCTGTAGCTGTAGAGTGCTTTGGAATAGTAGGCATGGCAGCGGTCAACATGAAGGATGGTCTTGTAAAGCTTTTAAAGAGAGATTACCTGAACCATGGAATAAATGTAAAGGTAGATGAGAACAACGAAATTACCATTGATTTTCATGTAATAGTAGCGTATGGTATTTCGATCGGCACTGTTTCGGACAATCTTATCGAGACGGTTAAGTATAAGGTTGAGTCATTTACAGGAATGAAAATTGCAAAGATCAATATTTACGTTGAGGGCGTAAGGGTAATTGATTAAGGAGGACTACAAAAAGTGGAGATCACAAGCATTAATTCAAAGCTCCTTGCAAGGATGTTTCTTGCGGGAGCCAAGAATCTTGATTCAAAGAAAGACTGGATAAATGAGCTGAATGTATTCCCGGTACCGATGGTGATACCGGAACAAATATGACAATGACAATCATGTCTGCGGCCAAGGAGGTCAGCTCGCTCACAAATCCTACCATGGCAGAGCTTGCAAAGGCTATTTCATCAGGCTCTTTAAGAGGCGCCAGAGGAAACTCGGGTGTTATCTTATCACAGCTTTTCAGAGGCTTCTGCAAGGTTATAAAGGAATACGATGAGATAGATGTCACTATTCTTTGTGAGGCATGCCAGAAGGCAGTTGAGACAGCTTACAAGGCAGTTATGAAGCCAAAGGAGGGAACTATCCTTACAGTGGCAAAGGGCGCAGCAGAAAAGGCTCTGGAGCTGTCAGACGAAACAGAGGATGTTGTCACATTTGTTGAAGAGGTTATAAAGCAGGCTGAGTATGTGCTTGACCAGACACCGGAGATGCTTCCTGTATTAAAGCAGGCAGGTGTTGTGGATTCGGGCGGACAGGGACTTGTTCAGGTATTAAAGGGAGCATATGATGCCCTTATCGGCAAGGAGATTGACTATACAATCGAGGGTGCACCAACAGGAGCAGCTCCTGCAAAGATTTCGGCTGAGACAGAGGCAGAGATTAAGTTTGGTTACTGCACAGAGTTTATTATTGTACTCAATGCGCCAATGTCAGACAATGAGGAGCACGCATACAAGGCATTCCTCGAGTCAATCGGTGACTCTATAGTCGTTGTAGCTGACGATGAGATCGTAAAGACTCACGTACATACAAACGACCCTGGACTTGCACTGCAGAAGGCACTTACCTTCGGCTCACTCAGCAAGATAAAGATCGACAATATGCGTGAGGAGCATCAGGAAAAGCTTATCAAGGATTCACAGAAGCTTGCAGCACAGCAGAAGGCTGAGGAAGAGGCTTATGAAGCTGCTCAGGCTGATGAAAAGACAAATAACATGCCTGCAAAGGAAATGGGCTTTGTATCTGTTTCAATCGGAGAAGGCATGAATGAAGTGTTTAGAGGCCTTGGAGTAGACTATCTCATAGAGGGTGGTCAGACAATGAACCCTAGCACAGAGGATATGCTCAACGCTATCGAGCATGTAAATGCGAAGACAGTATTTATCCTGCCAAACAACAAGAATATCATCATGGCTGCAAACCAGGCAGTAGACCTTGTTGAGGATAAACAGATTATTGTTATCCCTACAAAGACTATCCCACAGGGTATCACAGCGCTTGTAAATTATATCCCTGACCACAGCGCCGAGGAGAATAAAGAGCAGATGATGGCTGAGATAGAAAATGTCAAGACAGGACAGGTGACATATGCAGTCCGCGATACTGAGATTGACGGAAAAACCATCAAGCAGAACGACTTCATGGGAATCGGAGACAAGAGCATCCTTTCTGTTGGAACAGACTTAAGGGCTACCACACTTGAGATGGTAGATGCATGGTAGATGAGGATTCAGCGATTGTCAGCATCTATTTCGGAAGCGATTCTGATGAGGACTCAGCTAATGAGCTTGCGGCAGCAATCGAAGAGAAATATCCTGATGTAGAGGTTGAGGTCAACGATGGCGGACAGCCAATCTACTATTATGTTATTTCTGTAGAGTAAAGCCTTTTAAAGAATATAAATGATATTTATTATATTTAGGAGCAAATATGGATATAGCTTCACCGATTACCGCGGTTAAGGGAATCGGGGAAAAAACACAAAAAGCATTTGCTAAAATGGGAGTATACACCGTTGGTGATATACTCCTTCATTTTCCCCGGGATTATGTAAAGTTTCCGGAAATAACGGATATTGATGAACTGAATAATGTAAATGAGAGCAGCACCTATGCCATCCATGCTGTGATTAAAAAGGCACCTGTAGTGAAAAATACAGCGAGAATGCAGATTACATTGCAGGATATCGGCTCGCCCGGGCATATGATACAGCTGGTATGGTACCGTATGCCATACCTTAAGGCACAGCTTGTGCAGGGGAGACATCTTATATTTTACGGACATATTAAGCCAAAGGGTGGCAGATATGTCATGGAGCAGCCTGTGGTGTATGAGGTGCAAAAGTACGAGGCTATACGCGATACACTGCAGCCTGTGTATTCCGTGACAAGCGGTGTGACAAACAATCTGATAGTGAAGACGATAAAGGAGACTCTGTCACATGATACACTGCTGTCAGATTACCTGCCTAAGGATATAAGGCACAGATACGGCTTTTGCGAGTATAATTATGCCATGAAGCAGATACATTTTCCTGATGACTTTGACGCTCTTGTGGAGGCAAGAAGACGGCTTGTTTTTGATGAGTTTTTTCTCTTTATCATGGCATGCGGTATCAGAATAAAAAGCAGCAGAAGGACAAAAATGAGTTTGAGTTTACGGATGATGCTTTTATAGACGGACTGATTGATAAGCTTCCATATGAGCTGACAGGCGCGCAGAAGAAGACAATAGATGAGATAAAGCAGGATATTAAAAGTCCTTATGTGATGCAAAGGCTTATTCAGGGCGATGTGGCTCAGGAAAGACGATTGTTGCTTTTCTTCTTATGGCGTGGGCGTCAAAATGTGGCTTTCAGTCTGCATAATGGCTCCGACGGAGGTGCTTGCAAACCAGCATTATGAGACGTTTTGCTCACTGGTTAGTCAGTTTGGACTTGACAGTCCTGTTGTGCTTCTTACCGGCTCCATGACGGCAAAGCAGAAAAGAGAGGCCTATGCGCGCCTTGAAAACGAGAAAAATGCGCTTATTATAGGCACTCATGCGCTCATACAGGAGAAAGCGGATTTTCCAATCTGTCGCTTGTTATCACAGATGAGCAGCACAGATTTGGCGTGAAGCAGAGAGAGAGCTTCTCGGATAAGGGAAGAAAGCCGCATATACTTGTGATGAGTGCCACTCCGATACCGCGTACTTTAGCAATAATCATATATGGTGATATGGATATCTCTGTCATAAATGAGGTGCCGGCAAAGAGGCTTCCAATCAAGAACTGTGTGGTTGGCACGGCATTCAGGCCAAAGGCCTACAGCTTTATTGCTGAGCAGGTGAGAGCCGGCCATCAGGCGTATGTTATATGCCCTCTTGTAGAGGAAACCGAAAACTCGGAAGGGGAAAATGTCACAGACTATGCAAATGTGCTTAAAGCGGCACTGCCAAAGGATATCACGGTAGATGTGCTTAACGGCAGGATGAAGAGCAAGGCAAAGGATGAGGTGATGCAGCGCTTTGCAAATAATGAGTCGCAGGTGCTTGTGTCCACAACAGTCGTGGAGGTTGGTGTAAATGTGCCCAATGCAACCGTCATGATGATAGAAAATGCAGACAGGTTTGGACTTGCACAGCTTCATCAGCTAAGAGGCCGTGTAGGCAGGGGGGATGCACAGTCGTATTGCATTTTCATCAATTCGTCAAATTCAAAGAAATCAAAAAAACGTCTGGAGATACTAAATAAATCAAATGATGGCTTTTATATAGCAAGTGAGGATTTAAAGCTCAGAGGTCCCGGGGATTTCTTTGGAATCAGGCAGAGTGGAGACCTTGCGTTTGCTCTTGCGGATGTGTATCAGGACAGCGATGTGCTAAAGGAAGCATCTGAGATGGTGGATGAGGTGCTTGAAGCAGACCCGGCGCTTTGTACACCGGAAAACAGAATACTGAAAAAGAAAATGGATGAATTTGCAAAAGAACAATTAAAGAGGATGAATCTGTGATGAGCTTAAATGGCTAAAATAAAAGCTGATATCGCATGCATGACTATGCATGTGTATATCAGCTTTTTACTTTAAGCGTATTGGAATGGTTATGAAATTGTTATGAAATAAGTATAATCTGCTTACTCAATCTGCCTGATATCGGATATATCCGGGTGAATCGTGAGAGAATAGTTTGTGTAATACACGACAAAGCCGGCTGCAGCACCGTTTGGCTTTTTGACATTTTTCTTTTGCAGATAGTCTATTTCTACCTTGTCGGCATTTTTGCCCTTTGAGTAGTAGCCTGCGAGCTTGCCGGCCTCCTCAAAGGTGCTGTCCGGCAGCTCTTTGTTTTCAGCTTTTACAATGACATGTGAGCCGGGCATGCCCTTGGCGTGGAACCACCAGTCGTTTCCAGTTGCCAGCTTGAAGGTGAGCTCATCGTTCTGGTAGTTGTTTTTGCCAACGTACATATCAAAGCCGTCTGATGAGATATAGTGGAAGGGTTTGCTCTTTACCTTCTGTTTCTTTGAACCCTTTCCTTTTTTGATAAAACCGTATTCTATCAGTTCATCCTTTATCTGGACGAGGTCGTCAGCACTTAAAGCGATATCCAGTGAATTCTGAATTGATTCGAGATGGTCTATCTGACCTTTTGTTTCAAGAATCAGCTCGTTCAATGCTTCGGCAGTACGCTTCATCTTTCCGTATTTGTCAAAGTATTTCTGCGCGTTCTCGGCAGGAGTTTTTGTGTTGTCGATAGGGATTTTGATGATTTTGTTGTCATCATAATAGTTTGCAGCTTCAAGAAACTTGTCGTCCGGTGTAAGTCCGTAGCCGAATGCGTTGATAAGCTCGCCGTACACCTTGTACTTTTCGCGTTTTTCGGAGTCCTTAAGCTGCTTCATCTGCAGGGAATATTTCTTTTGGTTTCGCTCCAGGAGGTATTTACGTGTTTTCTCAGGTCGGCTGACTTCTGGCGTATACGTGTATAGGCGTTTCTCTCAGAGTAGTAAAGCTCTAAAACCTCTGATATAGATTCATATTTTGTGACCGTTAAATCGCTATACTGAGTCAGCTCTATTGAAGAAAATTCCTTTGGTTCATTGCCGTCACGCACGATATTCGGCGTAAAACGATTATTTTTTATGTCCTCCATCATCATGTGAAGTTGCTTCCCAGGTGCAAAAGCTCATCGTGTGAGTAGGCAGCTACAGGGGAGTCCGGCGTCAAGGCCTGCCCTGTGAGCCAGCTCATTTGCCACAAGTGGCTGATGCCGGAAAAGGATGAGTAGATAGCCTTTGAAACAGTAAGCGGCTTTGCTGATATAATATCCACAAACTGTTTCGAATCTACAGTCAGAGGATTATATTTATCCTCCTGTGTCGCGGGGATGGTGTAGGCTCTGCCCGGAAGCACCTCTCGCACAGAGCTTACGGATGCGGGAATACGCTTGGCACTGTCTATTATTGTACCATCGGAGTCGGTAAAGATGATGTTTGAATATTTGCCCATCAGCTCGATAATAAGCACCTTGTGGCATAGATCGCCCATCTCGTTTAAGTGCTCGATTTCAAAGTTTATGATACGCTCCATGCCCGGCTGGTAAATCTTTGTGATGCGTCCGTTTGCTATATGCTTTCTTAAAACCATGCAAAATGTAGGGGCAGTGAGGGGGCTTACCTTATTTGTGGGTGTCAGGTAGATGAATGGAAGAGATGCACTTGCAGACATCGAAAGCCTGAACGAGCCGTTTGGTCCCTTTAGGGTAAGAAGCAGCTCATCTGCCTCAGGTTCTGCGATTTTACTGATTTTTGAGTTTAGTATCGTACTGTTTAGCTCTGCAACTATATTTGAAATGACTATTCCGTCTAAAGCCATGATGTTCCTCCTTATTTCCTATAAATATTCTAAGCTGCTGAATATTTATAATCATGAATATTTATATTATAATATATTTGACGAAAATCTCAAGGAGTTATATAATAAACTCATCTATGCATATGCGAAAGGAAAAATTATGATTAAAAGTATGACCGGCTTTGGCAGATACGAGTACGCAGATGCAAGCCGTAAGATTACAGTTGAGGTAAAATCTGTAAATCACAGATATCTGGATGTCAATATCAAGATGCCTAAAAAGCTCAATTTCTTCGAGAGTGCAATAAGGACTCTGCTTAAGGAGTACATAGAGCGTGGCAAGGTCGATATTTATATCACATATGAGGATTTTACAGAAAATAATCTCTCATTGCAGTATAATAAGGCTCTCGCGGGAGAATATCTTAAGTATCTGAATCAGATGGCGGAGGAATTCGGACTGGAGAATGATATAAGAGTGAGCACGCTGTCGAGATATCCGGAGGTATTTGCGATGGAGGAGCAGCCTGTAGATGAGGATGAGCTGTGGAGCAGTCTTGAGAAGGCTCTTCGCGGTGCATTTGAGCCATTTGTTGAAAGCCGCGTGCGCGAGGGAGAAAATCTTAAAAAAGACCTTTGCGAAAAGCTCGATAATATGGTATCATATGTTGATTTCATTGAGGAGCGTTCGCCACAGATTATTGTCGAATACCGTGCGCGTCTTGAGGAAAAGCTAAGAGAACTGCTTGCAGACAATCAGCTTGATGATTCAAGAATAGCCCAGGAGGTCACTATTTTTGCGGACAAGATCTGCGTGGATGAGGAGACAGTCAGGCTCAAAAGCCATATCCTTTCCATGAAGGATTCGCTAAATGCCGGTGGCAGTGTGGGAAGAAAGCTTGATTTCCTCGCACAGGAGATGAACCGTGAGGCGAATACCATCCTTTCAAAGTCCAATGATCTTAAGATTTCTGACACAGGCATCAGTCTTAAAACTGATATAGAAAAGGTCAGGGAACAGATTCAAAATATTGAGTAATTTTAGGAGATTGTGATGAGTAACACAGGAAAATTAGTTGTTTTTTCAGGCTTTTCGGGTTCCGGAAAGGGTACTATCATGAAGGAGCTTATGGCAAAGCATGGTGATGATTATGCACTGAGCGTATCAGCCACTACCAGAGGTCCAAGGCCGGGTGAGGAGCATGGCAGAGAGTATTTCTTTATTTCAGAGGAAGAATTTGAACAGATGATAAAGGCAGATGGACTGCTTGAGTATGCCAAGTATGTAGATCATTACTACGGCACACCAAAGTCATATGTCAATGAGCAGCTTAGCGCCGGAAAGAATGTGATTCTTGAGATAGAAATCCAGGGAGCTTTAAAGATAAAGAAGCAGTTTCCTGATACGGTGCTTATGTTTGTGTCAGCGCCGAGTGCAGATGAGCTTAAGGACCGGCTTGTAGGAAGAGGCACAGAGACAAAAGAGGTCTGTGCACAGAGACTTTCAAGAGCATATGAGGAGTCTTTAGGCATAGAGAAATATGATTATTTAGTGGTAAATGATAAGCTTGACGATTGTGTAGAGCTTGTGAATGATATCATCCACAGCTCTGACGACACAAAAAAGAATCAGGATTATCTGGTATCATCAAATATAGATTTTATAAATAAAATGAGAAAAGAGCTTTTAAGCTTTTCGAAAGGAGATAAATAATATGATACATCCATCGTATGTAGAGTTAATGAAGGTAGTAAACAACAATGTAGAGATAGGTGAAGAGCCGGTAGTAAACAGCCGTTATTCTATCGTTATTGCTGCAGCAAAGCGTGCACGCCAGATTATTGATGGTGCAGAACCACTTATCGCACGCCCTAAGTGCAATAAGCCATTATCTATTGCTGTAGAGGAGCTGTACACGGGAGCTGTCAGAATCGTCTCAGATGATGAGGATTTAAACGAAGGCGAAGAGGCTTAATCTAGGAGGGGAAAGGCTGTTTTGTCTTTCCCTTTAATTGTAAATACTTACATTTGAGAGGTACTATGAAATTATTATTTATTTCGCTTGGATGCGATAAAAACCTTGTGGATTCAGAGTATATGATAGGCATGCTTGCAAATGACGGCATTGAGATGACCGATGATGAGACGCAGGCTGATATCATTATCGTAAACAGCTGCTGCTTCATAGGTGATGCAAAGGAGGAGAGTATCAATACAATTCTCGAGATGGCTCAGTATAAGGAGACAGGCAAATGCAAATCACTTATTGTGACAGGCTGTCTGGCACAAAGATACAAGGATGAGATTTTTAAGGAAATCCCAGAGGTTGATGCCATACTTGGCACCAATTCATATGATACTATAGTTGAAGCTGTCCATGAGACACTTGAAAAACACAGATACAGCAATCTGCACACCTTAGAGGGCCTTCCCAGCATAAAGACAAAGCGTATTGTCACCACAGGAGGGCATTTCGCTTACCTTAAGATAGCAGAGGGGTGCAATAAAAACTGTACCTACTGTGTCATTCCATCTGTCAGAGGCCGTTACAGAAGCGTGCCGATGGAGGATTTGATTGAGCAGGCGAAGAGCCTTGTGGAGCAGGGGGCAAAAGAGCTTATACTTGTTGCCCAGGAGACCACACTTTACGGAGTGGATTTGTATGGTGAGAAGTCACTTCATAAGCTTTTAGATGAGCTCAATAAGATAAGCGGGCTGTTCTGGATAAGGATTATGTACTGCTATCCTGAGGAGATATACGATGAGCTTATAGAGTCCATGATAAAGGATGAGAAGGTATGCCATTATCTGGATATGCCAATCCAGCACTGCAATGACGATATTTTAAGGCGCATGGGCAGAAAAACAACAAAGGCTGAGCTTATGGAGCGTATCAGAATGCTGCGTGAGAGAATACCTGATATCACATTAAGGACCACACTTATATGCGGCTTCCCGGGTGAGACACAGGATAATCACGAGGAGCTTATGCAGTTTGTAAATGATATGGAGTTTGACCGTCTGGGAGCCTTTACGTATTCCCCGGAGGAGGGCACAAAGGCAGCTGCAATGCCTGACCAGATAGATGAGGATATAAAGGCTGACTGGCAGGCTGATGTCATGGAGCTTGAGGAAGAGGTCATTTTTGATAAAAATGAGACACTAAAGGGTAAAGAATTATATGTTTTCATAGAGGGCAAGGTGGCTGATGAAAATGCTTATATCGGCCGTACATACAGAGATGCACCGAATGTTGACGGATATATATTCATCAACACTGATGAGACACTTATGACCGGTGATATATGCAAGGTTATGGTGACGGGTGCGTATGAATATGATTTGATAGGAGAACTTGTAAAATGAATTTACCAAACAAACTTACAATCTTAAGAGTGATACTTATTCCGTTTTTTGTATTTTTCCTTATTTCACCGTTTTTTGACGGATACGGAAATTATATAGCGCTTGCGATATTTATCATTGCAAGTCTGACCGATATGGCTGACGGAAAAATTGCAAGAAAATACAATCTTGTTACAAATTTCGGCAAGTTTATGGATCCGCTTGCAGACAAGCTGCTTGTATGCTCTGCAATGATATGCCTTGTTGATTTAAAGCTCATCCCTGTATGGGTTGTGCTTATTATCATTGCAAGAGAGTTTATCATAAGCGGCTTCAGACTAGTTGCATCAGACAATGGAATTGTCATTGCAGCAAGCTACTGGGGAAAGTTTAAGACAACCTTCCAGATGCTTATGGTTATTGTTATTATTTTTAATATCAATCTGCAGCTTGGCTGGTTAAATATCCTTGGAACAATCCTCATTTATGTGGCACTTGTACTCACAGTTGTTTCGCTTATTGACTATATCGCAAAGAACAAGGACTCTTAAAGGACCAGAAATAGACTATAACAGGGAGAAAAGTATGAGAATAATAGCAGGAACGGCGAGAAGCCTCCCTCTAAAGACTATTGAGGGAAAAGATACAAGACCGACTACTGACAAGACGAAGGAGACTCTTTTTAATGTCATGCAGTTTGATGTTCCGGGAGCATATTTTTTAGATCTGTTTGCCGGAAGCGGACAGATAGGACTTGAAGCGTTAAGCCGCGGTGCAGCCTATGCTGTATTTGTGGAGAATTCAAGAAAAGCCGCTTCATGCATCGAGGACAATATCCATTTTACAAAGTTTGATAAGGTCTCAAGGCTTATGATGACGGATGCTGTCACGGCAGTACGTACGCTTGAGGGCAAATACAAATTTGATATCGTGTTTATGGACCCGCCATACAATAAGGAGCTTGAAAAGGAAGTGCTTATTACACTTTCGGACAGCGATATATTAAAGGATGATACACTTATCGTGGTTGAGGCTTCAAACGATACTGATTTTGATTATCTCACAGAGCTTGGCTATGAGATAGTCAAAGAAAAAATTTATAAGACAAACAAGCATGTTTTCATAAAGCGTGCATAGGAGATACAATATGAAGGTAGGAATTTATCCGGGAAGCTTTGATCCGGTGACATTTGGACACCTGGATATAATAGAGCGTTCAGCCAAAATAGTTGACGAGCTGGTTGTCGGAGTACTCAATAATAGTGCAAAAAACTCGTTGTTTTCTTTGGAAGAACGTGTTAGTATGATAAAGGAAATGACAGCACACATACCAAATGTCAGGGTAGGGTGCTTCGAAGGACTTTTAGTTGACTACATGAAGAAAATCAATGCAACAATCATAATAAGAGGATTGCGTGCAGTGACAGATTTTGAGTATGAGCTGCAGATTGCACAGGCTAACGGAGTGCAGAATCCGGAAATAGAGACGGTTTTTCTCACTTCGAGCCTCAATTATTCATATTTAAGCTCTACAATTGTCAAGGAATTTGCATCATACGGAGGAGATATATCAAAGTTCGTACCTGAACAGTTCATTGATAGAATTTATGCCAAATACAATATTACCAGGTAAGGAGACAGTATTTATGAGCAGTAAAATGGAACAGATTATTGAAGAAATCGAAGACTATATTGATGGCTGCAAGCCGTCACCTATTTCAAGAAACAAGATTCTTGTCAATCGTGAACAGTTAGAGGAGCTTCTTTCAGAGCTTCGTACAAAGACCCCTGAGGAGGTCAAGAGATATCAGAAGATTATCAGCAATAAGGAGGCTATCCTTGCTGATGCACAGGCGAAGGCTGATCAGATAATCGCGCAGGCTCAGATTCAGACAAATGAGCTTGTCAGCGAGCATCAGATTATGCAGCAGGCATATGCTCAGGCAAATGAGGTAGTGCAGATTGCAACAAAGCAGGCACAGGAGATACTTGACAGTGCCACAAACGAAGCAAATAATCTCAGAATGAGTGCCATGGCATATACGGACAGCCAGCTCAAGAGCATTGAGGATATCTTAACAGGCTCTATTGAGACTTCAAAGGCCAGATATGACAGCCTTATAAGTTCACTGCAGCAGTTTGAGGATGTTGTTGCAGCAAACAGAGCAGAGCTTTTCCCACCGGAAGAGAATGGCGATGAAGCTGCAGGAGCAGAGTCGTCTGACAATGAGGCAGCTTCAGATACATCTGATGATGACATAGAAATCACCAATATTTCCGATTCAGATGAGGATGCGAAATAGGATAATACATAACAGGCATGAGAGTATGCTCATGGCTGCCTTAAGCAGTATGTATCTGTAAAGCCTAAAGCCTGTATCCCGGAATATTGATTTGGTCTGGACCATGCATGATACACCGCCAAATGACAGAAGTGCAATGCACAGCACTATTGACAGGGTGCGTGGAATGCATAGACCGCAGACTATGCCGATACCGTTTGTGGTTTCAAAAAAGGCACCTATTATGTCTGCCGACAGTGGCATGTTGCAGTCAGCCTTTTGGGCTATGGTCTGTGGGATACGTGAGACTATAGAGAACAATACAATATATCCACAGAGTTTTATAAGGGTTTCAAACCCTTTCATTATTCCGGCATCAACGATTTGCATGTTAAGCTTAAATCCTTTGAGCCGGGATTTTTTGTTTTAAGCTTCTGTTTTTGTTAATCGAAAGCATAGCTATCATTCCTATAGCAGATGGCAGATAAAGTGACACAAGATAAATGCTGTAGTGGCTGCATATGTTAAGTTGCCCGGACAGTGCATAGGTAATGATAAAGGGAAGGCTGAAATGGTTTGTCAGTGCACTCAGTATTTCCCTGTGATTTTTATCTATGTATCCTTTCGAACAAAAATCTGCTGTGAGCTTTGCTCCTATCGGAAATCCAAATATTATGCCTATTATGTATGTAAAAAGCATGATATGCTTTTGGGGAATGTTTTGCAGTACATTTGTTGAGATAATCAGGTTAGATAAAATCGTAAATATAAATAGAAGCGGAAATATCTGGTTGAACCATAGCATTATGCCTGCTTTAGCGCACGTACTTACCTGTGCCGGAAACAATATGTAATAAATACAAAATAGCAGTATAAAAGCGATAAACAGTAATTTTTTAAGTTTGTTTTTACTTCATGTGACAGTATATGTGGAGAGAAATATCAATATGATTCGATTAGATAAATTTTTATCAGAGATGGGGCTTGGCACACGCTCTGAGGTAAAAAAGCTTATAAAGACCGGACAGATAGCCATAAATGGCACGGTGGCCGCAAAGCCTGAGACAAAGGTAGATACTGATGCCGACGAGGTATCGGTTAACGGCAGAATAGTTAAGTATCAAAGGTATGAGTATTACCTGTTTAATAAGCCTCAGGCTGTGTTTCTGCGACCTGTGATAATGTGCATGATACAGTCATGGACTATATCACGGATGCTGTGCATGATGATCTGTTTCCTGTCGGAAGGCTTGATATAGACACAGAGGGGCTTTTACTTATCACAAATGATGGAGCACTTTCGCATGAGCTCTTAAGTCCTTCAAAGCACGTGGCAAAGACTTACTATGCACGTATTGATGGTGAGGTGACCTGGGATGATATCATCAGGTTTAAAGAGGGCATTGATATAGGCGAGGAAAGACCTACAAAGCCTGCTGAGCTTGTTATTAAAAAAAGTGGCAGCGTATCCGAGATTGAGCTTACGATAACAGAAGGAAAGTTCCATCAGGTCAAGCGGATGTTTGAGGCGCTTGGAAAGAAGGTAATCTATTTAAAGAGAATATCCATGGGACCGCTTAAGCTGCCTGATGATCTTAAAACAGGGACTTACAGAGCTTTGACACAGGCTGAAACGGATATGCTTATGCAGATAAAATCCGGTAAATAAAATAATTTTTAATTATGAGGTATGATATGAGTAATGGTTTTTTACCAATTTCAAAACAGGATATGATAGATGAGGGTATTGAACAGCTTGATTTTGTGTATGTCTGCGGTGACGCATATGTGGATCATCCGTCCTTTGGACATGCAATAATTGCAAGGCTGCTGCAGGCACATGGCTATACGGTCGGCATCATTTCACAGCCCGACTGGAAGGATGATGAGTCTATATCCATACTCGGAGTGCCGCGCCTTGGCTTTTTGGTATCAGCAGGTAATATGGACTCCATGGTAAACCATTATTCGGTTTCAAAGAAAAGAAGAGCAAAGGATTCATTTACACCGGGTGGCGTGATGGGAAAGAGACCTGATTATGCGACCGTTGTGTACTGTAACCTGATACGCCATACTTATAAAAAAATCCCTATCATAATAGGCGGCATCGAGGCGAGCTTAGGCGCATGGCACATTATGATTACTGGTCAAATAAGGTCAAGCGCTCAATTCTTTTAGATTCCGGTGCGGATCTCATTTCATATGGCATGGGAGAAAGAAGCATCATCGAGATAGCGGATGCGCTTGCCAGCGGTATGGATGTAAAGGATATCACGTTTATAGATGGTACCGTGTTCAAGACAAAGGACAGGGATATCATATATGATGCGATTGAGCTTCCTGATTATGACGTTATAAAAGAGGACAAGAGGGAGTTTGCAAGAAGCTTTTACATACAGTACTGCAATACTGATCCTTTCTGTGCAAAGAGGCTCGTAGAGCCATATGACAACTCTACGCTTGTGGTGCAGAATCCACCGCAGAAGCCGTTGTCGAAGGAGGAGATGGATGAGGTATATGCGCTTCCTTATATGAGGACTTATCATCCGAGCTACGAGGAGGCAGGCGGAGTGCCTGCTATAAGCGAGGTGAAGTTTTCTCTTATCAGCAACAGAGGCTGCTTTGGAGGATGTAACTTCTGTGCACTGACCTTCCATCAGGGCAGGATAATCCAGACAAGAAGTCATGAGTCAATCATAGAAGAGGCAAAGCTTATCACGCAGGATAAGGACTTTAAGGGCTATATCCATGATGTTGGTGGTCCTACAGCCAATTTCAGGCAGCCGGCATGTAAAAAACAGCTCACAAGGGGAGCGTGCCCTACAAAGCAGTGTCTGTTTCCTAAGCCGTGCAGCAACCTGATTGTTGACCACAGCGACTATATACAGCTGCTTAGAGAGCTTCGTGCACTGCCAAAGGTGAAAAAAGTGTTTATCCGCTCAGGCATCAGGTTTGACTATCTGATGTATGACAAAGACAAGACGTTTCTTCGTGAGCTGTGCGAGTATCATGTCAGCGGACAGCTTAAGGTGGCTCCGGAGCACATTTCCAATGCTGTTTTGAGCAGGCTTGGAAAGCCGAGTGTAGAGGTGTACAACAGCTTTGTGAAGGCATACAAGGATATGAATAAAAAGATAGGCAAGGAGCAGTATCTTGTGCCTTATCTCATGTCTTCACACCCGGGCTCAACGCTTAAAGAGGCGATAGAGCTTGCAGAGTATCTGCGAGATCTGGGATATATGCCGGAGCAGGTGCAGGATTTCTATCCGACACCGTCTACCATCTCTACATGCATGTACTATACAGGACTTGACCCGGCAACACTTAAGCCGGTGTATGTCACAACTAACCCGCATGAGAAGGCTATGCAGAGGCACTCATCCAGTACCGCAATCCAAAGAATTACGATCTCGTGCACGAGGCACTTGTGAAGGCCGGCAGGGAGGACTTAATCGGATTTGACAAAAAGTGCCTGATAAAGCCTAGGAAAATGCATACTGATGGAGGCTGGGACAAAAAAACTTCTAAGTCTGATAAAAATTCAAACAGCAGCTATGGCAGCGGCAAGAATACAGGTGTAAGGAAAAACTTGAAAAATGCAACAGAGCGAGGAAAAAACGGAGGCGGAAGTAACACCGCAGGCACAGCGCACAAAAAGAAAACAATCAGAAACGTCCACAAGAAGAAAAGATAAATAGTTAATAGCAGATATTTGATAATATACAAGATAGGACTATGAAAGAATTTAAAGCTGGTAAAAACGAGGCAGGCCAGAGGCTTGACAAATACCTTAAAAAGATACTTCCAAACGCATCCATGGGCTTTATTTACAAGATGCTCAGGAAGAAGAATATAAAACTGAATGATAAGAAAGCGTCAGGCACAGAAATTGTGTCAGTTGACGACAAAATCAAGATTTTTCTGTCAGATGATACATTTGCTAAGTTTTCTGTCAATGAGGACAGTCTGATGAAGGATTTCAAGGTACTTGGTGCACTAAAGCCGGACGGACTTGGTGTGGTATACGAGGATGATGACATACTGGCGGCAAACAAGCCAGTCAATATGCTGTCGCAGAAATCAAAGGAGACTGATATTTCTGCAAACGAAAGGCTTATCGGATACCTGATAAAAGAGGGAAAGCTTGATTTTGACACATATAAGAGCTTTAAGCCATCGGTGTGCAACCGCCTGGACAGAAACACATCGGGGCTGATTCTGATGGGAAAATCGCTTCATGGACTGCAGTACCTGTCACAGGTGCTTAAGGACAGAACCGCAGAAAAGTATTATATGGCGCTTGTTGCAGGAGAGGTTGATGAGCCTATGACCATAGAGGGCTTTCTGACAAAGGATGAGGCTGTAAATAAGGTGCAGATAACAAAGGAGCCCATAAGTGATGAATCACTGCCAATAAAGACTGCTTACAGGCTCTTAAGACAATTGAGATGAGTGCTTCGTGCCATAAAGCAACTCTTCTTGAGGTGCATCTCATTACCGGAAGAAGCCATCAGATCAGGGCACATCTGTCATCGATTGGTCATCCGATCATAGGTGATATGAAGTATGGTGATAAAAGGATTAATGCTTTTTATAAAGAAAACTATCATGTGACCAGCCAGCTTTTGCATGCGCACCATGTGATTTTGCCTGATGGCAGATATATAGAGGCGGCTTTGCCTGACATATGGAGCAGGGTGGGGCTTTAATTTCGTCATTATTTACTTTACATCGCATAGCTTACAGTATTAAGGAAGATAGAAACGATATGGCAACCTGGAATTCAAGAGGCTTAAGAGGCTCGACCTTAGAGGACATGATAAACAAGACAAATGAAAAATACAGGGAAAACGGCCTGGCGCTCATACAAAAGATTCCCACTCCGATTACACCTATAAAGATGGAGCCGGAAACAAGACACATTACACTGGCGTATTTCGAGCAGAAGAGTACGGTTGACTATATTGGAGCTGTACAGGGAATCCCGGTATGCTTTGATGCAAAGGAATGTAATACCGACACGTTTCCCCTTGCCAATATACATGAGCATCAGGTAGAGTTTATGAGATGCTTTGAAAAACAGGATGGTGTTGCATTTATCCTCATATCGTACACACACAGGAACGAATATTATTATCTCACGTTTAAAAAGCTGACAGAATTCTGGGACAGAGCTGCAGAGGGCGGCAGAAAGAGCTTCCGCTATGAGGAGCTTGAGCCGGCATTTTTCCTCCCGGAGGTGCCAGGAATACTTGTGCCGTATCTGAACGCATTACAGCTTGATTTAAATTGCAGGACTTGACAGTATTACTATCGTATGGTAGCATATTACCACGATAACACTTTACTACATGAAAGCGAGATTTTACACATTATGGAAAATCAATTATTACACACTCCTGACGGAGTAAGAGACATATATAACGGAGAATGCAAAAAAAAGCTGTATTTGCAGGATAAGCTGCACCGTACACTTTTGAAATACGGATATCACGATATCATGACACCTACCTTTGAGTTTTTTAATATTTTTGGAAACGATGTGGGAACAACCCCTTCAAAGGATTTATACAAGTTTTTTGACAAGGAGGGCAATACGCTTGTCCTTCGTCTGATTTCACACCTTCTATTGCAAGAAGTGCGGCTAAGTACTATATAGAGGACGATATGCCTGTCAAGCTGTGTTATCTTGGCAATACTTTTATCAATTCATCGGATTATCAGGGCCGGCTCAAGGAAAGCACACAGTGCGGTGCAGAGCTGATAGGTGACGGCTCTATCTCTGCAGATGCCGAGATACTTTCGATGACAGTTGAGTCGATGCTTGAGAGCGGACTTAAGAATTTCCAGATTTCAGTCGGACATTCGCAGTTTTTTACGGTCTCACAAAGGCAGCAGGGCTGTCAGGCGAGCAGGAGGAAAATCTAAGAGAGCTCATAGCAAATAAGAATTTCTTCGGTGTGGAGGAGTTTGTTGACAGTCTTTCAATGAACGACAAGCTCAGGAAGCTGTTTGGACTATTAGACAATTTCGATTTACAGGATGAGCAGCTTATGGAGGCTTTAAAGCTTGCGAAGGGATATGATGAGATATTATCATCTATTGATACTCTGCTTAAGCTTAGAGAATATTTAAAGGCATATGGCATCGAGAAATATATTTCGTATGAGCTTGGACTTATCAGTGACTACACATATTACACTGGTATCATTTTCCAGGGCTACACATATGGTACAGGAGAGCCTGTTGTAAAGGGAGGTCGTTATGACAAGCTGCTTTCACACTTTGGAAAGGACGCTGCTGCAATCGGCTTTGCAATTGTTGTGGATCAGCTCATGGCAGCATTAAGCCGTCAGGATATTGATGTGCCTGTCATTGAGAATTCATCACTTATAGTATTTGAGGAGGCTGCATACCATGCGGCAATCAAGCGTTCTATGGAGCTCGAAGAGATGGAGTAAATACACAGATGGTGCTTAAGGACAAAAATAAAACGAAAGAGGACTATGCTTCATATGCGGTAGACAACCGTATAAACAGAGTAGAGTTTATAGAGGAATAAAAGATGAGTGATGACAGATATTTAACCTTTGCCCTGGGTAAGGGCAGACTTGCAAAGAAAACCCTGCAGCTTTTTGAGCAGATAGGCATCACCTGTGAGGAGATGAAGGATCCGGACACCAGAAAGCTGATTTTCGTAAATGAGGAGCTTAAGCTTAGATTTTTCCTGGCAAAGGGACCTGATGTACTACGTACGTGGAGTATGGAGCTGCGATATCGGTGTGGTAGGAAAGGATACCATCCTCGAGGAGGGCAGAAATATTTACGAGGTGCTTGATTTAGGCTTTGGAAAATGCCGTATGTGCATATGCGGACCGGAGAGCGCAAGAGAGCTTTTACTGCATCATGAGCAGATAAGGGTTGCCACCAAGTATCCTCATATCGCAAAGGATTATTTCTACAATAAAAAGCATCAGACGGTAGAGATTATAAAGCTGAACGGCTCAATAGAGCTTGCTCCGATTGTTGGACTTTCAGAGGTGATTTGTGATATAGTAGAGACCGGAACTACACTTAAGGAGAACGGACTTACCGTGCTTGAGGAGGTCTGTCCGCTGTCTGCGAGGGTTGTGGTAAACCAGGTCAGCATGAAGATGGACAATGAGCGCATCACAAAGCTCATAAGCGATTTGAAGACTGTTATCAAATAGCGTATAATTTATATCAATACATGATTTTAGACGGAGGCTGTAATGAGAACTTTAAAACTTACAAAGGATTCACAGAAGAACATATTGGAGAGCCTGCTTAAGAGAAGCCCTAACAACTATACAGAGTATGAGAGCACGGTAAATGAGATTATAAACAATGTAAAGGAAAACCGTGACAAGGCTGTTTTTGAATACACAAAGAAATTTGATAAAGCGGATGTGGATGCATCAAATATCCGTGTCACAGAGGAAGAAATAAAGGAAGCATATGAGCTGGTTGATGAGAAGCTTCTTGCCGTTATAAAAAAAGCTCTTGTAAATATCAGAAAATATCACGAGAAGCAGCTGCAGAACTCATGGTTTACAACAGAGGACGGCATCATTTTAGGACAGAAGGTCACACCTATAGCAAAGGCAGGAGTATATGTGCCGGGCGGCAAGGCTGTCTATCCTTCATCTGTGCTGATGAACGTGCTTCCTGCAAAGGTAGCAGGCGTTGAAAAGATTGTTATGTGTACACCATGTGGAGCTGACGGCAAGGTATATCCTTCCACACTTGTAGCCGCAAACGAGGCCGGAGTAGATGAAATCTACAAGGTAGGCGGTGCACAGGCTATCGCTGCAATGGCATTTGGTACAGAGAGTGTGCCAAAGGTAGACAAGATTGTTGGACCGGGAAATATCTTTGTTGCCCTTGCAAAAAAGGCTGTGTTTGGATATGTCAGCATTGATTCAATCGCAGGACCTAGCGAGATTTTGGTACTTGCAGATGAGACTGCAAATCCACGCTATGTGGCAGCAGATTTACTTTCACAGGCCGAGCATGATGAGATGGCATCAGCTATCTTGATCACAACAAGTGAGGAGCTTGCAAAGAAAGTATCAGAGGAAGTTGATAAGTTTGTTGAGGTCCTCTCAAGAAAAGAAATCATCGAGAAATCTCTTGAAACTACGGATATATACTTGTTGCAGAGGATATGGATGAGGCAATTGATGCAGTAAACGATATCGCTTCAGAGCATATGGAGATTGTCACAAGAGATCCTTTCTCAGTCATGACAAAAATCAAAAATGCAGGAGCAATCTTTATCGGAGAGTACTCATCAGAGCCTTTGGGAGACTATTTTGCAGGACCAAACCATGTTCTGCCTACAAACGGAACAGCAAAATTCTTCTCAGCCTTATCTGTAGATGACTTTATCAAAAAGTCAAGCATCATCTCATATTCAAGAGAAGCACTTGAGAGAATACATACGGATATTGAGCAGTTTGCAGAGTGTGAGAAGCTTACGGCACATGCAAATTCAATCAAGGTTAGATTTGAGAATTAGTCAAAGGAGTAAGAAATGGCAGATAGATGCGCTAAGCTTAGCAGAAAAACAAAAGAGACTGATATTTCGGTCGGTTTAAATATAGACGGAACTGGAAAATCAAATATAGACACAGGCATAGGCTTCTTTAACCATATGCTGGAGGGCTTTTCAAAGCATGGTTTTTTTGACCTCGATATGACATGCGACGGTGACTTAAATGTGGACTGTCATCATACTATAGAGACTGCGGCATAGTGCTTGGTAATGCCATAGCACAGGCTGTCGGAGACAAAAAGGGCATAAAGAGATTTGGAAGCTTTATTTTACCTATGGATGAGGTGCTGGTGCTTTGTGCCATTGACTTATCAGGCAGACCGTACCTGCAGTTTGACGGTGAGTTTACCTGCGAGAGAGTCGGAGATATGGATACAGAGATGGTGAGAGAGTTTTTCTATGCCGTTTCTTACTCTGCTGCGATGAACCTGCATATAAAGGTTTTGACACCGGGAAATAATCATCATATGATAGAAGCTATGTTTAAGGCATTTGCCAAGGCGCTTGACGATGCCTGCACCTATGATAGCAGAATAAAGGACGTGATGTCCACGAAAGGAAGTTTGTAATTTGACTGGTTTTAAGAACATCGTTGCTACACTGTATTTAAAGAACGGCCAGGCCGTGAAATCAGCGTCTGATATGACAGTGATGGGCGACGTCTACAATCTGTGTCAGCTCTACAATGACAGTGGCATAGACAAGATTATTATTTTTGATCTTTCAACTGATGATGATGAGCATGAGAAAAACATACATACGATAGAGAATATAAACAGAAATATCGACATAAAGGTGTGCGCAGGAGGCAATATCAACCGCATAGAGGACGTGAAAAAGCTGCTGTATGCAGGCTGTTTACAGGTCATCTTCAATGCCACAAAGGATTCAAGCCTTGAGCTTGCAAATGTGGCAAGCGAGAAGTTTGGCAAGGATAAAATCCTTTTGTCAATCAGCAATGTAGACTATATTTTCAAGCATCAGGAGGAGATAGAGGATACCTTTCATGAGCTTTTGGTCTTGAATATAGATATAATAGATGCGCTTGAGAATCTCACATCCACACCGTATGTGGTCTATATGCCGCAGTTTGACATGGATAAAATAATTGATGTCATGAAGCGTGAAACACTAAGAGGAATTGCCGGAGAGTTTATCAATGACCCTAAAAATGATATCATGGCGTTAAAGACAAAGCTTTCTGAGGAGGAATACTTGTTGACAATTTTACGCCCGACTTAAAATGGTCTGATTTAAAGCTCAATTCTGACGGCATGGTGCCTGTCATAGTGCAGGATTACCGCAATGAGCAGGTGCTCATGCTTGCCTATATGAATGAGGAGGCCTTCAATGTCACGATAAACAGCGGGCGCATGACCTACTGGAGCAGAAGCCGTAATGAGCTTTGGACCAAGGGACTTACATCGGGACATTTACAGTACGTAAAGTCTTTGACAGCGGACTGTGATTATGATACTATCCTTGCGAAGGTTTCGCAGGTGGGAGCTGCATGTCACACAGGTAACAGGACCTGCTTTTTCAATAATATCGTGAAAAAGGAGTATGTGGAGAAGAATCCTCTGACTGTGCTTGAATCAGTCTATGCGGTGATAGTTGACCGTATGAACAACCCAAAGGAGGACTCATACACCAATGCCGTCATGGAAAAGGGCATAGATGAGATATTAAAAAAGCTCGGACACGAGTGCACAGAGATTATTCTGGCAGCCAAAAATCCGGACAGTGATGATTTGAAGTTTGAGATATCGGACTTTATGTACACTGCATGATTCTTATGGCTCAGAAAAATATCACATGGGCCGAGATAGCAGGGGAGCTGGCACAGCGATAACCTTAAATCACAATAATTATTTAGAGGAAATTATATGAGAAAACTAGCTTTAAGTGATGAGATACTTATGAAGGTAGACAAACCGGCTAGATATATCGGGAATGAGTTCAACTCAGTAATGAAAAACACATCGCAGGTAAATATACGTTTTGCGATGTGTTTTCCTGATGTTTATGAGATTGGTATGTCACATCTGGGAATCCAGATATTATATGATATGTTCAACCGCATGGATGACGTGTGGTGCGAGAGAGTTTATTCTCCGTGGCCTGATCTGCATGAAATCATGAAGCAGGAGAATATACCGCTTTTCGGACTTGAGTCACAGGAGCCTATAAAGGATTTTGACTTTGTAGGCATGACGCTGCAGTACGAGATGTGCTACACAAATATATTACAGATACTTGACCTCGCGCAGATACCGCTTCGTTCAAGGGACAGAGAGGAAGGCTGCCCTATTGTGATTGCAGGAGGTCCTTGTACCTACAATCCGGAGCCGATTGCAGATTTCTTTGATATATTTTATATCGGAGAGGGCGAGACACAGTACGGCAATCTCTTTGAGCTTTATAAGAAGTCAAAGGCAGATGGCCTTTCGAGGGAAGAGTTTTTACATGAGGCTGCAAAGATTGAGGGGCTTTATGTACCTGCTTTATATGATGTAGAGTACAATGATGATGGAACAATCCGTTGTATGAAGCCTAAGTATGATGATATTCCTGTAAAGGTTAAAAAACAGGTGCAGGTAGATTTGACTAACTCAACTTACCCGGAGGCACCGGTTGTGCCTTTTATCAAGGCTACGCAGGACAGAATGGTGCTTGAAATACAGCGTGGATGTATAAGAGGCTGTCGTTTCTGTCAGGCCGGTATGATTTACCGCCAAATAGGGAGAAAAAGGTTGAGCACCTAAAGGAGGTTGCAGCAGCACTTATCAAAAATACGGGACACGAGGAGATTTCCTTAAGCTCCTTAAGCTCATCCGACTACAAGGAGCTTGACGAGCTCATCACATTTTTGCTTGATATCTGCAAGGAAAAGAAGATAAATATTTCCCTGCCTTCACTCAGATTGATGCGTTTTCACTAGACATCATGCAGAAGGTGCAGGATGTCAAAAAGAGCAGTCTGACCTTTGCACCAGAGGCAGGCACACAGCGCCTTAGAAACGTCATAAATAAGGGACTGACAATTGATGATATCATGAATGGCTCAAAACAGGCCTTTGAGGGTGGCTGGAACAAGGTGAAGTTTTATTTCATGCTCGGTCTGCCTACTGAGACAGAGGAAGATATGAGGGGCATTCCTGAGCTTGCAAACGATGTAGCGGCATTATATTATGATACCGTTCCAAAGGAAAGAGAGCCGGAAAATGCCAGATTACGATAAGTACA
>ENA-OQBT01000082-OQBT01000082.1-human-gut-metagenome-genome-assembly--contig:-NODE-82-length-61084-cov-7.190314_pt1 | contig 61084 bp, 68 predicted proteins | sample MGYA00242749_ERZ504557 | MGnify/ENA primary metagenome ERZ504557 (study PRJEB26092, sample SAMD00036243) | human gut metagenome | host: Homo sapiens | study: EMG produced TPA metagenomics assembly of...
CTTCATGGGACTACGTTCGGGTTGATTCTTTTTTCTTTGCCTTTTTTAGCTTCATCCATTAGCATCACGACGGATGTTACGGATTAGCGATTTAGTCATTTTCACCGACTTTTTTCACTTCTTTGGCTAACTCTTTACGAGTTTCTTCTGTAAGTGCTGGGATAACCAAGCGGATTACAGAGCCATCGTTAGCTGGGTTGATACCAAGGTCAGATTCATTGATGGCACGTTCGATATCAGCGATTGATCCTTTATCAAATGGTGAAATCAAAAGAACACGTGCTTCAGGAACAGTGATTGAAGCCAATTGGTTAAGCGGTGTTGGAGCACCATAGTATTCCACAGTGATGCGGTCAAGAAGTGATGCATTGGCACGACCTGCACGGATAGCTCCGAATTCACGGGCCAATGACTCGTGTGTGTGGGCAAAACGTTCTTTTGCTTTTTCAATAATTGTGTTTGTCATGAGTTCTCTCTTTCTTATTTACGTAATTCTGCTTTGTTAGATACAGTTGTCCCAATTTGTTCACCAAAAATAACACGTTTGATATTTCCAGGTTCGTTCATATTAAAGACAACAAGATCAATGTCATTATCCATTGAAAGGGTAGAAGCTGTGGCATCCATAATTTTCAAACCACGCTTGATAACTTCTACATGTGTCAATTTGTCAAATTTGACAGCATCAGCGTTTTTACGGGGGTCATCATTGTAGACACCATCGACACCATTTTTAGCCATAAGGATGGCATCGGATTCGATTTCAGCGGCACGAAGTGCTGCCGTTGTATCTGTTGAAAAGTATGGTGAACCAATACCTGCTGCAAAAATAACGATACGCCCTTTTTCAAAGTGACGAAGGGCACGGCCACGAATATAAGGCTCAGCCACAGATTTCATATCAATCGCTGTTTGAACACGTGTATCGACACCCAATTGTTTCAAACTGTCAGCCATAACAAGAGCATTCATAGTTGTCCCAAGCATTCCAGTATAGTCAGCTTGAACACGATCCATTCCTGCTTCAGCTGCGGGTTCTCCACGCCAGAGGTTACCACCACCGATAACTAGAGCAATTTGAATACCTGAATCCGCTACCTCAGCAATTTCTTTAGCAATAGCTTGGACGGTTGGAAGATCGATCCCAACACCTTTTTCACCAGCTAGAGCTTCACCTGAAAGTTTAATGAGGACACGTTTGTATTTTGGTTCTGCCATGATTTCTCCCTATTAACTATTATATTTCTGATTTGATTCTTAGCTGAGATTTATCATTTCTAATCCATCAGTTGCCATCATTTTAAAGGTTGCAAAGGAACTCATTTGACCTTCTCCTTTTGACGATTTGGATAAGAAAATGGTTTCTTTTTTGCAAAGCAAACACTAAATCTTCATCCTTACTATTTTATCATAAATTAGGATTTTCACCTAGTCAAATATTTAAAAAATATGTTTACAAGATGACCGTAAAGGTGATGGGGTCATTTTTATAGGAGGCAAGGATTCGCCCCCTTAAATAATTTTACCATGCTTTGCGCCATGGATAGACCTATGCCGAAACCACTGTGCTCTTTGTTATTATGAGACTCATCAATACGATAAAAGCGCTCAAAAACTTACCATAATCAATTTTCTTGCCTTCTTTATAGGTATTTGACACTTCTAAACGAGCCCTTTTACACGTTCTTCCAATCTGACGAAGTCTTACCGTAACCGTTCCTTCTGGATCACAATACTTGTTAGCATTATCCACTAGGAGAGTTATAAGTTCAAAGAGAGATTTTCCCTCGGATTTACATGGATATCTGGAGTGATATCCATAACGAAGGATTTGCCATCTCGGACGACAGGTCCTTAAAGTCCTCGGCTGCATCCTCTGTAATATAGGAAAAATCCACATTTTGAAGAACAATGTCCGGCTGCTCCTCCAGACGAGATAAAGCCACAAGAGAATTGATTAGATTAGTCAAACGTGCCACTTGGTCATTAGTTGACTTGAGCCATTCATTCTCCCCTGTCATGAGTTCCTGTAGCTCCGTATTAGCAGAAATAATAGCTAACGGTGTCTTTAATTCATGACCAGCATGGTGATAAAACGTCGCTGCTTTTCATAATTTCGAATGAAGGGACGAATGACGATTCCTGACAAAGCACTGACAATGATGACAAAAAAGATAAAAGCAAACAGTGATAAAAGAATAGAAAGATTGAACAAGGCTTGGGAAGAATTATAATAAGAGGTCGTGTCCAAAAAGACTACCAAAACCTTATTTTCACTGACCTTACTAACTTGACAGCTAAGATTGATATTTTTTCTCTAATCGTTCCAAGATTATTGGTCAAACGGTCTAACTGTCAGGGCATATCTAGCCACTTCATCGTCGTTTATTAGGAACATAGGACTGGTATCCTTACTAACAACCATATCACCCGATAAAATAACGCTGAAAAATCGAAAACTGTTCGAAGGAATCTCATCTCCTTGATTGGTCTCAATTTTTGTGGTTTTTTCCGAAGCTTCCATTATTCTCTGTGAGTGTGTTGAGGACCTTGGTAATTTCCTGCTCCATCTGAAAAGACCTCACAGTGTTGATGATTCCCACCAAAGTTCAAGCGAGAAGCAACTTCCTATCCCTTATCTTTGATAATCCGGAGTCACTGACAACATCATCAGGTACCAGTCGTACTCTACAGAATCTTCTAGATTTCTTTCAGACTCTTCAACGAAGTTAAAATACTTGAACAATCTAATAATGCTTATAAAACGGAAAAGCTTGATCGCCCCGTTTTGAAGATTGTCAAGCATAGATACCGTCTGATGCTGTAAAATAGCTGCTGCAACAATGTGACCATCCTCTTCAGCCACCAAACAAGAGTCCATTTTTATAGCAAAACGGATCAATATTTTCTGCAAAGCTAAGACAAACTCATCATACTGTTCAGGATTCTTTAAATTACTAGCATTCATCGAGAGGCAGGGATAATCTTCAAAAGCATCTGCGCACACTCATGTCACTTTTTAAACTTCATCTTGTCTTGCTTTGCAATATTACATCTTATCTCATAATCTGTCTGTTTCTTCTCAGTATAACACAAAACGCATGACTTACAATCATACGTTTTTATGGAATTTTGTTAAATCTTATAATTTTATAAGAATATCCTAGGCCACTTCTTCCGTAAACTGACTATTATAAAGATCAGCATAGAATCCATTTGCTGCCATGAGCTCATCATGATTTCCCTGTTCAATAATGTTACCATCTTTCATCACAAGGATGAGGTCCGCATTTCGAATGGTTGATAAGCGGTGGGCAATGACAAAGGATGTACGACCCTCCATAAGCTTGTCCATAGCCTTCTGAATCAATTCTTCTGTTCGTGTGTCAACTGATGATGTTGCCTCGTCCAAGATAAGAAGAGGGGCATCCTTAAGAAGTGCACGCGCAATGGTCAAAAGTTGTTTCTGACCAACTGATAAAGTAACAGAATCATCAAATAGGTATCGTAACCTTTTGGAAGTGTGGTGATGAAGTGATGAACACCCACGGCCTTGGCTGTAGCAATAACTTGCTCGTCAGAGATATTTTCTTGGTTGTAAATCAAATTATCTCGAATCGTTCCTTCAAAGAGCCAAGTGTCTTGAAGTACCATAGAAAATTGATCATGGACGGTCTCACGCTTCATGTCGTTCGTATCCACACCGTCAATGGTGATACGGCCTTTATCGATATTATAGAATTTCATAAGCAGGTTAACAATGGTTGTCTTACCAGCACCCGTCGGACCAACAATAGCAATCTTTTGCCCTGGCTTGGCAAGAGCTGAAAAATCATGAATGATAGTCTTTTCAGGAGTATAACCAAAGGAAACATGGTCAAAGACTACTTGACCCTTGGTATCTGTCAACTCAGCTGTCTTGACTGACTCGTCGTCCATATCTTTTTCTTCCAAAAATTCAAAGATACTACCAATAGCTGCAGTTGCTGATTGGAGTTGTGTAATCCCTTGTGCAATTTGAGAAAGAGGTTGTGAAAAGATACGAACATAGGTCATGAAGGCTACCACATCACCGATGGTCAGGCTTCCGTCAATTACCTTAACAGCACCTACCAAGCAGACCATGACGTAACCAAAGTTACCGATGAAAATCATAAGTGGCATCATAATACCAGAGATAAACTGAGATTGCCACATTGAATTATAGAGCTTATTATTAAGCCCCTTGAAATCTTGACTGCTTTCTTTAGATGCATTGTAGCTCGTTACAACTGCTTGACCTGTGTAGATTTCTTCAATGTACCCATTAATGTTAGCCAAATTTTCTTGTTGGCGTTTAAAAAGTGGTTGCGAGAAGCCCATGATAAAGGCTACTAGAACAAATCCTATCAAGACAGAACCAATCGCAGTGAAAGCCATAGTAACATTTGAGTAGAACATCATAATAATGGCTGCTACCAAGAGAACGCTTGAAGTAATTAGAGTACCCAGACCCTGACTAAGCGATTGTCCCAAAAGGTCAACGTCATTAGTCACACGAGAGAGTGTGTCTCCTTGAGAATGACTATCAAAATAATTAAGAGGTACGGTGTTGATTTTCTTTTGGATTGCTGTACGGAAACGTTGTGAAAATCGTTGCGTAATTGTTACAACGGTAAAACTTTGTAAGTAACCAACAATGGCTGAAATGGCATATAAAACAGCCAAGGTTAAAGCAATGCTGCCCACCTTGTCTAAATCGATGCCCGGAATAACCCCCATCTTAGTTGGCGTAATCCCATCTGTAATAAGATTGGTGATTTCTTTTAATTTATCAGGTCCAATAACAGTTATAACTGCTGAAATAATGGCTCCAACAATCGCAAGGACAAAGGGAACTTGGAAACCTTTAATATAGGGTTTTAAACGTTTATAGGACGATGTTTTTGGCTTATTTTCCATCTTCTAACTCCTCCTTAGACAATTGTGAATAGCAATTTCTTGGTAAACCTCATTATTAGCCAAGAGTTCCTCGTGGGTTCCTTGACCAACGACCTTACCTTTATCAAGAACTAAGATTTGGTCAGCATCCATAATAGTAGAGATGCGTTGCGCAACAATCAACTTGGTCATATCTTGTGTTTTTTCAGCCAATTCTTGACGCAACTTGCGATCGGTCTTATAGTCCAAAGCTGAGAAGGAATCGTCAAAGATCAAGATTTCAGGCTTACGGGCAAGTGCACGCGCAATAGCCAGACGTTGTTTCTGACCACCTGAGAAGTTAGACCCAGCTTGAGCCACTTCTGCCTTAAGTTGACCTTCTTTATTTTCAACAAAGTCTTTTCCTTGAGCCAATTCGAGAGCTTCCCAAATTTTAGCGTCATCAAGAGGGCTGTTATTGCTGGTTCCCATCGTCATATTTGACGTGATGTCCCCTGAGAAAAGTACTGCCTTTTGTGGGATATAACCAACAATATTGTGCAAGGTTTCGTGATCGTAATATCTCACATCTACACCATCGACCTTTATAGTTCCTTGCGTTGCATCGTAAAAACGTGGGATAAGGTTGACAAGAGTTGATTTACCAGATCCAGTCGAACCAATAAGAGCAACCGTATCTCCTTTTTTAGCTTTGAAGCTAACATGCTCCAAAACAGGCTCTGAAGTTTCAGAATAACGGAAGGAAACGTCTTCAAATTCAACAGTTCCGACTTCTTTAGGCTTTTCAGAACTATATTCAGGGTAAGAAACTGAAGATTGAGTATCTAAAACTTCATTGATACGTCCAGCTGCTACAACTGCTCGTGGAAGAAGGAAGAAGACAACCATCATCATCATGAATCCCATAACAACCTGCATGGCATAAGATGAGTAAACCACCATGTCTGAGAAGAGATGAACCTTGTCTTCCATGACACCAGCAATCTTAGTTGGATCTGTTGGAATCTTAACATCTTCAATCAGATGCGCACCAATCCAATAAATAGCTAGCGTCAAACCACTAGATACAGCAGTCATTACCGGTGTCAGCAAGGCAAAAGAACGACCGATGAAAAGATTGTTTTGGGTTAGATCAGTATTGGCCTTTTCAAACTTATCCTCTTGATAACTCTCGGCGTTATAGGCACGCACCACACGAATCCCAGTAAGAGATTCACGCGTCACACTATTGAGTTTATCTGTCAGAGTCTGAATCAAACGTTGCTTAGGCATGACCATAATCAAGAGGAAGAGCATAAGAATGGCAATTACTGCCACAGCCACAAGCAAGGCAAGAAGCCAATTCCCATTTTTATCAGCAATCTTTGTAATAGCCCAGATTGCCATAATAGGTCCCTGTGTAATAACCTGTAACCCCATGGTCAGTGCCATCTGTAATTGTGTAATATCGTTTGTCGTACGGGTCAAAAGACTAGGAATAGAGAATTTCTTAATCTCGGCATCCGAAAAATCTAAAACCTGATGGAAGATATCATCACGAAGACGAGTGGTAAAACTAGATGCTGTTCTGGCAGCTAGAAAACTAACCACTACAGAGGCCATAAAGCCCACAAAAGACATTAAAAGCATTCGCATCCCTGGGGCATCCGTATTCCAAGCAAAAATATCCGATGCCTTAGTCCCCTTGGTTGATAAGAGGGTTATAATGTCAGACATATAGTCTGGAATTTTCAAGTTTAGATAGACGTTCAAACAAACAAATATCACAGCTAAGACAATCATACTTAACTCTTTTGCCGTCAAACGTTTAAAAATTTTAAACATAAGTTACTCCTTATTTTTCTCTAAATTCTTACGAATTTGGTGAAAGACTCGAAATGCTGTTTCAGCATCTTCTTTCGAAATACCATCTAATAACTGTCCATGGATAGCCTCTCGGAAATGTCCGACGTCTTGAGCCTTCTTTTTGCCTAAGTCTGTCAGATGAACATACTTGTAGCGTTTGTCCTTGTCAGATGTCACCAATTCAACAAAACCATTTTTCTCCATACGTTTGACCAAATTACTAGCCACTGACTTGGAAATAGATAGTTTTTTCTCAATATCTTTGATAAATATTTCTTTATCTTGGTTCTCAAACAAGTACCTAACGGCAAACCCTTGTGGACCAGCTAAATGCTCAACGCCATACGCTTTACCTAACTCTTGCACGCGAGACTCCATAGTATTGATGAATTCTCTGAAGTCACTAAAAGGATCTTTTCCATGCATCGCAAGCTCCTCCTTAAATAATTCTCATGGGAACTACTTTAGTTCTTATAAGAACTATTGTCAAGAAAAAAAAGTTCCTATGAGAACTAAAAAAGAGTGAGGTAGAAATTTTTAGTTCCTACTCTCACTCCCATAACTATCCTAATCGATGTTTCAAAATCTAATATTAAGCACTTCCTAAACCATGCTAGCTATATAATAACACCCTCCAAATGATCCAATTCATGCTGAATAATTTGGGATGGCATACCAGAAAAACTCAACTGTTTTGGCATCCATCGTTCATCTAAATAAGCAACCTCAATCGATTCATAACGTCTGGTTGGGCGACTTCCTTCTAAAGACAAACAAGACTCCTCCGTTTGAAAAGATGAAGACTTGCTTACCAAAACAGGATTAAACATAACCAGATTGACAAAACCGATATTGACGATAATAACACGCTTTTTGACTCCGATCATATTGGCTGCCATACCCACACAGGCATCCTTATGAAACTCCAGCGTATCACGTAAATCCTTTGCCAAATAGAGGTCTTCTTTAGTCGCTTCTGTCGATTTTTGTCCTAGAAAAAAGACATCCTTTACGATAGTTTTATCATCTATTTACTCCCATATTATTTCTTATCTAAACTATGAAATCATATGTCCTTTATTTATCAGCTTCATATCCAAAGACATGAAAAAATAGCTACCCCATTCCTTATCTCTGAACCAAGGGATTTCAATTACATATATAATTTCCTCAACTTATTATATCAAAAATAGCTGACTTCTAGGAAAACAGCTAAAAAAAAGAAACCCGCAGGCTTCTTTTCTTATTTTATAGAGAGGCTTATTAACCAGGTCAGGCCTATTAATTAAACAATACCTTGAGCTGACATTGCATCTGCAACTTTAAGGAATCCAGCAATGTTTGCACCCACAACAAGGTTACCTTCTTGACCAAACTCTTTAGCAGCAGCTGCAGCATTTTCATAGATACCCTTCATGATATCGTAGAGTTTAGCATCAACTTCATCGAATGTCCATGATGTACGTCCGCTATTTTGTGCCATTTCAAGAGCTGATACAGCAACACCACCAGCGTTAGCAGCTTTGGCAGGACCGAATGATACACCAGCTTTAAGGAAGACATCAATAGCTCCCAAAGTTGAAGGCATGTTAGCACCTTCTGAAACAGCAAGAACGCCATTTGCTACAAGTGTTTCTGCATCTGTTTCATCCAATTCGTTTTGTGTTGCACATGGGAAAGCCAAGTCAGCTTTGATAGACCAAACTGTCTTTTCACCACCAGCAGGTGTGAAAGTTGCATTTGGACGAGCTTCTGCATATTTCACGATACGTTCACGTTTAACTTCTTTGATTTCTTTCAACAAATCAACGTCGATTCCATCTGGATCATAAACAAAACCAGATGAATCAGAACATGTCACAGCTTTAGCACCTAGACTTTGCAATTTTTCAATAGCGTAAATCGCAACGTTACCTGCACCTGAAACAACTGCTGTTTTACCGTTAAAGTTTTCACCACGTGCATTAAGCATTTGTTCTGCAAAGTAAACAGCACCGTAACCAGTTGCTTCTGTACGAGCAAGTGATCCACCCCAGTTCAAACCTTTACCAGTAAGAACACCTGTGTATTCGTTACGAATACGTTTGTATTGACCATAGAGGTAACCAATTTCGCGTCCACCAACACCGATATCACCAGCAGGCACGTCTGTATCTGCACCGATGTGTTTGCTCAACTCAGTCATGAAGCTTTGGCAAAAACGCATGATTTCGTTGTCTGATTTACCTTTAGGATCGAAGTTTGATCCACCTTTACCACCACCGATTGGTTGACCAGTCAATGAGTTTTTAAAGATTTGTTCGAAACCAAGGAATTTAATGATTGATTGGTTTACTGATGGGTGGAAACGAAGACCACCTTTATAAGGACCAATAGCTGATGAGAATTGTACACGGAAACCACGGTTTACCTGTACTTGACCTTTATCATCAACCCATGGTACACGGAATGAAACGATACGTTCTGGTTCAACCAAACGTTCCAAAAGGTTTTCTTCGATATATTTAGGATATTTATCGAAGACAGGGACAAGTGAATTGAAGACTTCTTCAACTGCTTGAAGGAACTCAGCCTCGTGGCTGTTTTGAGCTTTCACTTTTTCAAAAACGCTAGCAACGTATTCTTTACCTGTTGTCATATCAATGTTTCCTTTCAAATAATTACCTTAGTAATTTAATCACATGAATAGTATAAATTTTCAGAATCTTATTGTCAAGTGTTTTTTGTCATTTTTTTGATTTGCATGTTAGAATTTATGACATAGCTAATTCTTTCTCTTTTGTAAAAACCTATCACGTCAATAATCTAAGCGTTTTATTTTTGGGTTATTCTTTCAAAAATTTTCTCCTTATTTAAAGACTTGAAGCTGAATTTGTTTGAAAAAACAATTTAGTTATTTTACTATTTCATCTATTTACATTACCTCGAAACTATACCACCATTAATTTAGTAAATTTACTATATTTAAAAAGGATAACCCTATGAAAAGAAAACATCTATCAGGAAAGAGTATTGGTATTGTTTTTGGAACATTTGCACCAATGCATGTAGGACATGTCGACCTCATCACAAAGGAAAAACGCGCTAACGACAACGTCCTTGTCATCGTAAGTGGCAGTAACACACAAAAAGATCGTGGGACACGCACAGGCCTGTCGCTCAACCGACGCTTTCGTAATGTCCGTGAAGTTTTCTACGATGATGAACTAATCGTTGTGGATAAACTAGACGAAGCCGATATGCCTCCCTATCCAGAAGGTTGGGTGCCATGGGTTAACTGCGTCAAAGACCTTATCACTAAGAATACGGATGGTCCCGAAAAAATTACCTTCTATGTTGGAGAGTCAGAGTACGTGATCGAGCTCAATCGCTACTACCCTCAAGCTCAGGTAGAACTCATCGAGCGTTCTGTTATCAATATCTCTGCTACTGAGATTCGCGATAATCCTATAGAAAATTGGCGATTTATCACCAAACCTTTCCGTCGCCACTTTACTCGTAAGGTCCTAGTTGTCGGATCTGCCAGTGGAGGAAAAACAACCCTTGTTAAGGATTTAGCTCGTACTTACAACGCCCCTTGCTCACTTGAATATGCCAGAGAATATCAAGAGAAGTATAATGTTCGAGATGACGAGTTGGATACCAATGATTATATTCACCTCTTAACCGATCAATATGCCCAGACAGCTGAAATTATTGACAACGGGCAACACTCATGGCTTATTTTTGCAGACACCAACTCAACGGTCACTAAGGTATATATCGACTACTATTTGAAAGAAAACATCTCACAAGAAGAGTTTGATCTATTAGATCGACTCTATCAGGTAACCCAAGCTCGTGAAAAGTGGGATTTGATTTTTGTGATACTACCAAAATCAAACTATGTAGATGATGGTTCCCGTGACATGACTATGGCTGATAACCGAACACGGGATTGGTTTACCAAACATCTCTTGGACCTACTATCACCATTCAAGGATAAAATCGTTATTTTAGGAGAAAACTGTGATAGTGACAGTTTTTTTGCTGACAACTACCATTACGCCAAGAAGACAATTAAAGAACGTCTGCATATCGAAATCTAATGGATTGCTTCAGCAAAAGCATTTTCATTTAAAATTAACAATATAGACTAGGAGGCTAAAAATATGTCTAAAACCTTTGAAAATTCTGGTAGCGAAAAAGACTTCCTGAAAATCTACAGTAATGAAGAATTGGATAAGTATGCCAAACCCTCAGTAACTGTAGACTCAGTCATCTTCCGCTATTTTGAAGGAAGAGTCCAAACCTTGCTTATCAAACGAAAAAATCATCCCTACATGGGAAAATATGCTCTTAGTAGTGGCTTCGTTCAAGAGCAAGAAGACCTCAATACGGCTGTCTGTCGTGAAGTACGTGAGGAGACATCAGTTCAACTGAACACTGATCACATCGAGCAACTCGTTACAGTAGGAACACCTTATCGAGATCCTCGTATGTGGACCATTACAATAGCTTACCTCTGTTTCATGGCTTTTAATGATATTCAAATGGATAAGGCTGCCGATGATGCAGCGTCTACGCATTGGTTAGATATCGCTATGGTCAATGGCAAGTTGCAGCTTACTGATGGTGACAAGACGCTGTATCATGATGACCTCGCCTTTGACCACTGGGAAATCCTTTTGATTGCTATGGAACGTATTAAGGGAAGACTCGAATACTGCCCAACTATTCTCAACATTATGCCAGAGGAAAATACCTTGACCGCCTACCATCAGCTGTTTGGGACCTTTAATGAAACATACCTTAAAATGGATTCCACAAATTTCTTACGTCGCTTTAAACATCTTTTCCAAAAAACAGGACGCCAAGTAGCTACCAGAACTAAAAAAGCCGCTACCTACACTTATCAGACCTAACCAATCTAAAGTAGGTTTTGTTTGACAATTTTTACCTTACGTAGTAGTATTAAGAAAAATTAATAAGAGGTAGCATATGAAAAGTTTTACATTAATTAGCGGGATTCTCATTATTCTTTTAGGTGTCTTTTTCTTCGCTAATCCTACAAGCCTTCTTGCCATTGTTGGTTGGATTTTTGCTCTAATGATGCTCATTTCTGGGGGTTCAAGTCTCATGGTTTATTTCAAACGCGATAACGAGAACCGTTCCTTCTTCCAATTACTCCAAAGCGTCATTTCGATTGTTTTTGGTATTATTTTGCTATCGGCATCGGCATGGGTACTCTCAGGTGTCGCTGTGACCATCATCGCTTGGTGGCTCCTTGTCTCAGCCTTTACCCAAGCTTCCAAGCTTATCACCAACGTCAGTTTGGTTTTTCAGGCAACCTGCTTTGTCAATCGCCTTGATTTGTTTAGTATTTGGAGTCTTGCTCTTTTGTGCACCATTTTTCTCAGCCTTTCTTATTGGTCGCTTTGTAGCCTCCTTAATTGTCTTTGTGGGTGTATCTGTCCTCTCCTTTTCATTCATCTTATGGTAGAACAAAGTTATTTCACTACGTAATAATATAAAAAAGCCTTGCATATGCAGGGCTTTTAGCATGCTTTGAATGTTAAGGAGTTTATCCCTCTAGCCCACTCAAATACTCATAACGTTCGTATTTTTCAAGTAAGGTTTCATTAGTGGTGTCTAAATCACGTTGAAGACTTGCTAGCTGTCCATAATCACTAGCATTTTCAAGCATGGCTGCTTCAATCTCTTCGATTTTAGCTTCGAGGTCGGTAATTTCATCCTCGATAGTCGCCCACTCTTGTTTTTCAAAATAGCTCATGCGTCTTTTATCTTCTTTGACTTTCTCAACCTTAACGCTAGCTTGCTCTTTTTCTTTCTCTAGAAGGCTGATTGCTCTTGTAAGAAGGCTTTTTCATCAAGGTAGTCAGTATAGTTGCCAAAGAACTCACGCACCCCACCCTCCTCAAAAGCTAGAATCTTGTTAGCCACCTTGTCCAAAAAGTAGCGGTCGTGACTGACGGTTACAACAGGGCCACCAAAACCATTGAGGAAGTTCTCCAAAACAGTCAAAGTCGCAATATCCAAATCATTTGTCGGCTCATCCAAAAGCAGAACATTAGGCTTTTCAATCAGAATCTTGAGTAGATAAAGACGTTTCTTTTCTCCACCAGATAGCTTGGCAATCTGTGTTCCATGGGTAGAACGAGAAAAGAGGAATTGCTCTAAGAGCTCTGTGATGCTGGTGGTCCCAACAGTTGTTTTGACTTCATCTGCGACTTCTTGTAAGTAGTTAATGACACGCTTGCTCTCATCCATATCTTTAATTTGCTGTGAGAAATAGCCAATACGTACAGTCTCACCAATATCTAAGACACCAGCTGTGGGAACAAGGTCACCATTAATCAGATTGAGCAAGGTTGATTTTCCGACACCGTTATCCCCAACAATACCGATACGGTCACGGTTTTGCATGATAAGATTGAAGTCACTGAGAATTGGCTTACCATCTTCATAAGCAAAATCGACATGTTCGAAGTTAACTACCTTCTTACCAATACGGCTAGTCTCAAAGTTAATTTCAAAATCGTCATTATTGAGCGTTTGGTGAACCTCACCCTTAAGCTCCTTAAAACGATTGATGCGAGCCTGTTGCTTAGTCGCACGTGCCTGTGGTTGCGTTCGCATCCATGCCAACTCCTGCTTATAGAGTTGCTTTTTCTTATGAAGAGCTGCAGCATCACGCTCATCTTGTTCAGCCTTGAGTCGCACGTAATCTTGATAATTCCCTTGGTACTCAATCAGATTTGCCTGGTCTAGCTCAAAGATGCGTGTTGCCACACTATCCAAGAAATAACGGTCGTGGGTAATAAAGAGGACCGTTTTTTTGGAAGACTTGAGAAAATTAGTCAACCAAGCAATGGTATCAATATCCAAGTGGTTGGTTGGTTCGTCCAAAAGTAAAAGATCAGCATCATTCAAGAGAACCTGAGCCAACTGCACACGGCGTCTGAGACCACCTGAGAGGTCTTCAACCTTTTGAGAGAGGTCTGACAAACCTAGCTTAGATAAAACCGTCTTAACCTCGCTCTCAATGGACCAAGCATCAAGACTATCCATCTCAGCCATAACCGTCTCTAAACGAGATTGATTATCCTCAAAATAATCCGCCACGAGGGTCTCATATTCACGAATCAAGGCCATCTCACGAAGGTCTGATGACAAGACCGTATCAAGCACTGTCTTGCCATCATCAAATTCAGGCTCCTGAGTTAAATAAGCAATCTTATAACCATTAGCCTTGGTAAAAGGTGACACGTCACCATCAAAACCAATACGCTCTGATACAACATCTAACAAGGTTGTCTTACCAGTCCCATTGACACCAATAATCCCAATACGATCCAGATCATGGATAATAAATGAAATCTCTTTAAAAACCGTCTTGTCCCCAACGGACTTGGTCAATTTTTCAACAATAAAATCTGACATCTTACTTCCTTTTTACAAATAACACCGCTACGGATCCTACGCATGTTCTGTAGCGGTGTGTCATTTTTATTACGTCTTTAGACTTGTTTCATAGCTTGAACAAAGGCCATGATGGATTCCTCATCATTAGCTAATTCACCATCAACGATAGCATTTTCGATAGCTCTGAGAGTACGACCAAGATCTGGACCAGGTTTGAATCCCAGCTCCTTCATCAGCTTGCCACCATTAACAACGATCTCGTGCTTATCATGAATGAGCAACTGACCATCCAACTCGGCAATACGCTCATAATCCACATCTAATCTCTGAGCCTGTCTCAAGGTTTCAGCTTCCTTTAAGAGGTCCTTACCATAATGATAAACATCTTGTTTGGTCACCTCCCTCTCCATTCGGAATCTAAAAATCTCAATCAAAGACTGAACGGTCTTCTGAAAATTGACAGATGTCTTCCATTTTTTAAGAAAAGAGCGTGGATTATCGTGCTTGAGAGCCAGAAGAGTTGCCGCCCAGGCCTGCTCAGAACTCGTAAATCTAAAGTCTTCAGCATAATCTGCTACAAAAGACTGCCATTCCTCTGCTGTCTCTTGAAAATCTGGCAGATACTGATATGCCTTAGTCGCTAGAAGAGCCTTAATCCCTTTTTTCCAATGTGGTGCCAAGAGCAACTTATCAAACTCGATGAAACTTCGCTCAATCGAAATCTTTTCCAAAAGAAAAGCATGACTAGTCATAGCCTCAAAAGTCTTTTCTTCAATATCGAAGTCTAAGCTCGCTGCAAAACGTAGCCCACGCATGATGCGAAGGGCATCTTCGTTAAAGCGTTCCTCAGCCTTACCAACAGCCCTTAAGACACGATTGTCCAAATCAGCAAGACCATTGAACTTATCAATAACCTCAGCATTTTCATTAAGAGCAAAAGCATTGACTGTAAAATCACGACGCTTAAGATCCTCTTCCAATGAACGTACAAAGGACACGCTAGACGGACGACGGTAATCCACATAGACATCTTCTGTTCGGAAAGTTGTCACCTCATACTCACCGCCATTTTCTAAAACCAAAACAGTCCCATGCTCAATACCGATATCTACCGTACGCTCAAAAATCTGTTTGGTCTCCTCAGGATAAGAAGACGAAGCAATGTCAACATCGTGAATAGGACGGTTGAGAAGGGCATCGCGGACTGAACCACCAACAAAGTAAGCCTCAAACCCTGCAGCCTTAATTTTCTCTAATACTGGTAAAGCCTTCTGAAATTCAGAAGGCAAATAACTTAATTTCATAGTAAATGTTCCAAACCATAAACAAGCTGATCACGTTTAACCACTTCTTTAATACCAAGATTGACCCCGCTCATAAAAGAAATACGGTCATAAGAATCGTGACGTAAGGTCAATCCTTCTCCTTGGGCACCAAAGATAACCTCTTGGTGAGCCACAAGACCTGGCAAACGAACACTGTGAATACGGAAACCATCAAACTCTGCACCACGTGCTCCAGCAAGTGTTTCCATTTCATCCTCAGCTCCCTGACGTTTGCTCTCGCGAACCTCACGAATAAGTTCAGCTGTTTTCACTGCTGTACCTGATGGCGCATCTTTCTTTTTATCGTGGTGAAGCTCAATGATTTCAAGATCTGGGAAATATTTACTAGCTTCTGCTGCAAACTTCATAAGAAGGATAGCACCGATAGCAAAATTAGGAGCAATCAATCCACCTATAGACTTGTCTTTAGAAAGATCTGTCAATTTCTGAATTTGTGCTTCAGTAAAGCCTGTTGTTCCTACAACCGGTGCAAAGCCATTTTCCAAGGCAAAATGGGTATTTTCATAGGCAACAGCAGGAATGGTGAAATCTACCCAAACATCTGCATCGAAACCAACCAAATCAGCTTTATCCGTGAAGACAGGAACACCATCCACTTCCTTTTCTGCCGCAAACGGGTCAAGCAAGGCAGCCAAGGTCAATTCATCATCTCCCTTAACCATTTCAACCGCAGTTGAACCCATTCTTCCTTTAAATCCGGCAACAATAACTTTAATAGACATATTATTTTTCCTCTCTATTGATTTCGCTCATAGGCAAGCCTGATTCCAGATGGAACGTACTTATTTGGTAAATTTAGGTGTTAAACCTAGCACTAGCGCTCCCTCGACCAAGTGCGTCGCAATCACAGCACATAAGGATACCACCGATGAAACAGTAATCCCTTGAGCTTCCAGCTGACTTTTAAAAGCCTCAGCCTTTTCAGAAGCATTGGTATGAAGGATGCTAAGCTCCATTTCACGATTGTCTTCGGCTAGGGCAACCAAGCGTTTCATAGCTTTCTTCTCTGTACGTACCTTTTCAAAAACAACGATTTTGCCTTCAGCATTAAAATGTAAAATGGGTTTGATAGATAAGATATTCCCCAAAATAGCTGAGCCATTCGACAGGGGGCCACCCTTAACAAGGTGATTAAGATCATCCACAAGAATATAAGCCGTCGTGTTTTCTACTTGCTTCTCGAGCTTCTTCAAAATATTCTCGAATGACATTCCTTGCTCTGACCAATGCAAAACGTTTCTAACCATAGCACCCATAGCCCATAGGAGCTGCCGTGATTTTAGTCTCGTGAAAAGCAACCTTCAACTTGGCATGATCTTCAATCAAAAACTGACTATTAGCCCAAAAACCAGAAATCCCCGAAGAAAGGAAAAGCCCAATGACATGGGTATATCCTTGCTCCCCCAACTCCATGAGAAGGTTATCCAAGTCGGCTAGATTAGGTTGTGATGTCTTAAGCAGTTCCTCAGAGTTTGCCATTTTCTCATAAAACTGATTCACATCCAAGTTCTTTCCTTCAACAAAAGGTTGTTCCTCAACGATAACCGGAATATCTAAAATATAAACATCAGCATGCCCCTGAATTTCAGTAGGTAGATTAACCGATGAATCCGTAATAACTGCTAAAGACATCTTAGAACTCCAAGTTAATTCCTGGACGATCCAAGGCAATTTCAGTCACTTCATAAGTCAAACGCTGAAGTGTATCCAATAGCGGTGCTGCCAAATACTCAGCTTCTTCTTGTGAGAAATCTTTTGGGTTATTGACGATACGGTTTTGAATATGGTTCATTTGAGAAATAATCCCTGAGATAACAAACTCATCACGAACAATCATAAATTGCAAAACAGCTACAACCGACGTATTGTTAGCTTCTTTATCTTTATGGTGCAACTGAAACGTTACTTCAACATTTGTTTTAGGAACACCATTCTCTTTTTCCCACTCATGGTTACGAACATCATAGTGGTAACGGTTAACAAATACTTTTTCGTGAATTAAATCCATTAGTTATTATTCTCCTTGATAAAATCACTCTTTATTATAGCATAAATATGTTTTATTATGGGAATATTATTGACAGAAAAATGAGTATTTAAACTGATTTTGACAGTACTAATAAGCACTAGCAAACTAAAAACTTTGACTTGACCGTCAAACTACTAAAACAGAGATCCTTCACCAGAAAAGAGCCCTTATATTAATATCTAACAGTCCCTCAGAGAACGTTTCTGTTGTCCCTGTTCATCAAAATTCTCAGGAGACAACCAATTCTCAAATCGTTTCTTAAGTACTGGCCACTCACTGTCAATAATCGAGAACCAGTCCGTATCACGGCTATGTCCCTTATAGATAGCATGGTTACGAAAACGCCCCTCATAGGTGAACCCTAAACGAATGGCTGCATTGGCAGAAGGGCGGTTGAGACTATCACATTTCCACTCATAACGACGATAGTTAAGATCTTCAAAGACATATTTCATAAGCAGGTATTGAGCTTCTGTAGCTGCTCGAGTCTTTTGTAAGGCAGGTGCTAAAATCACTCGCCCCATCACAACACTGCGATTTTTGGGTGTAATAGCCATGAGTGAAAAGGTTCCTAGAACCTTACCTGAAGCCTTATCTCTGATGGCAAAGAAATAAGGATTCTGGGATTGCTCATAATCCTCCAAACACTGACGTACAGCTTCTTCAGATTCAAAAGGGTCTGCATACATATAGGTCCAATCCGAAAGAATCTGATTAGTAAAGTAAAAGTCTAAAATGTCCTCATAATGCTCTGCCACTGTCAAATGTTCAACGCTACAATAACGACCTTCTAATAGAGCAACATCTGGCATTTTACCTGGACTGGTATCTGCTAGACTTGGCCCTACTTCTTGTTGGTAGTGATTTAAAGGCATAGGTATCTTCCTTTCATAAATAAGAAAAGCCTACACAAAAGTGCAGACTTTAGCTGAATTATTTAGCAACTGGGTATACAGATACTTGTTTTTTGTCGCGACCTTTACGTTCGAAACGTACAACACCTTCAACTTTAGCGAAGAGTGTATCATCACCACCACGGCCTACGTTTACACCTGGGTAGATGTGTGTACCGCGTTGACGGTAAAGGATTGATCCACCTGATACAGTTTGTCCATCAGCTGCTTTAGCTCCAAGACGTTTAGCTTGTGAATCACGACCATTTGAAGTAGAACCCCCACCTTTTTTGTGGGCGAAAAGTTGCAAGTTTTCAAGAGTTTTCAACATAAGATTTGTGTCCTTTCTTAGTGATTAGTCGTTAGCTTACGCGTTGATAGCGTTGATAACAACTTTTGTATAAGGTTGACGGTGACCTTGTTTACGGTGGCTACCTTTTTTAGGTTTGTATTTGAAAGTGACAACTTTCTTTTGTTTACCTTGTTTTTCGATAGTTCCGACAACAGTAGCTCCCTCAACAACTGGAGTACCTACTACAGTTTTATCACCACCGACAAGAACAACTTCGTTAAAAGTTACTTCTGATCCAGCTTCAGCGTTGATTTTTTCAACGTAGATTGCTTGACCTACTTCAACTTTAACTTGTTTTCCACCAGTTTGATGATTGCGTATGTGCTCATGATGCACCTCCTATTAAAATTTTTAATATATCTGAGGTTTCCCTCTGTGAAGACTCGCCTAGTACTGCGGGGACGAACCCACTTACAAAAACAGTAGTCGTGCGGTTGCACAGGACGTGCATTTAGTCAACGTTACAATTCTATCATTTTTCCCCGATAATGACAAGAGAAAAAGTTTTTTTGATTACCCTTATTCTGCCAATTTAAGTTTAATCACCTAATACGCCATCTAGTCCACTCTTACACCATGCTTACCTAGGAAAGTCTTAGCCAAATCTTGCTCAATCTTATCTAAAGAAAGACTCCTATCAGTTATTAAAATCTGATACCGCTCCGTTCCTTCAAAATAGAAATGGTTCAAAGACTGATAGCCATTATTTTCATAAAAAGCCAGACGTTTTAGTCGTTGAGTACGGTTAGAAGCATCCTCTTCATCCATAGGCTCAATCGTAAGCACACATGGTCGTCTTCCTGCTTCTTCCCTACTTGTGCTAAAATTTGACTACCGTAACCCTGCGACTGTTTACTTTCCTCAACCGCAAGAAAGAGTAAGTAGACCAGGTTATTAGTACAGATTGCATAGGTAAAACCAATAAAAACTTCCTGATCAAAATAAACCAAGAATGATTGCCCATTTTTCAAACTATTCCAAGACAATTGCCGGAGTGGGAGTCTCTCCTCCACAGGAAAAGCCGCTTCATAAAGTGAAGCGACCTTCCTGAATGTTGGTGTCAGAGGACAAATGTTACGAACCTCTAGTGTTATTTCCCTAACCAATAACCTTCTTATAATCTTCTGGTGTCGCCACATGAGCATGCTCACGTTGACGATCAAGCAAATGACTAAGGAAGTCACGGTTCCCCAAGCTTCTTTAAGTGTTTGTTTAAATTGCCCAGCATTCATAGGTGAGAAAATATTGCTTGGTGCAGTATAATCTGGACCATGGCTTGTGTTCGTAAAAGCTAGGATAAGCAAGTTATTTTCAAAGGCAGCACGTGTCGCCGACAGGATTTCATTTTGGTGGTTAATATCCAAATAGAAATCAGCCTGTTGATAGAGACGCTTAACCTGCTCCGTTGTAATATTCGGATAAAGGCTAACATTACTATATTTAGCTAAATCCATCAGGCGGCTTGACATTTCAGTGATTGCCCCAATATGGTAGTGCATGGTAGGTACTTCACTAACAATGCTTTCCAAGTGTTCAATCTGATCTGAGTTAGTCAAGATAAGTGCTTGATTTTGGAAATTATTCTGACGGGCAAATGGATACATGAAGCCAAGGAAAGCCACACGAGAAGCCTGCTCGGAACTAATCAGTTTTAGAAGATTTGTGTAAGCTGTGTATTCTTGCACAACAATCTTAGTTTGACGGTGATTGCTATCAAGAAGGAGACGCATGTTCCCAGGAACAGTGTCAGTGATAGGCTCTTGCCAGAAGAGGACATCTTGACCAGTATTTGGAAGATTCATAGCTGTCAAGAAAGGTGTTGATAAGGAGTTATAAAGGATACGCCGCAAATCATAACCAGCTTCTTTAAGATAAAAGACTATAAACTCTGATTTATTTTTGAAAATGTAGACCTTATCTTTCCAATTCAAGATAACGTCTTTGGTCAAATGGTTAACGACGATAACTTCCTTGTTGTCTGGAGTGAAATAACTAGTAATGGTCGCTTCTTGCTTAATATTGTAAGTTGTTTGTGAGAAACGATACCCCTTGTTATTGTAGTGATCAGTCACGCGCAAGCGACCCGACTCATCATACCAATCCACAGCTTTAACTAGACGCTGATGAGCAGGATGCGCATAGTGAATATGGCCACGTTTCTTATCAAAACGGAAGATTTCCGCGTTGCTATTTGTTCCTAAAATTTCCCAATAATCAGGCACGGGTACTTGATTAAAGTAAAGTGCAGAACCCTGAACCTTATCAAAGCCTGTGAAAAAAAGGTAAGGTGAGGTCACATCGCTAGGTAGAAAGCCATTATCTGAAAGACAAACTGTTGTATTCACATAGCCAGCGACAATCAGCGAGTAATGGAGATCCCAACTACCTTGACTATAGTCTTCAAATAAATTAATCATGATCAGTCATCTCCCTTACTAAGTTAAGCCACTTCTGCTCGATTTCCTCTGTCAAAAAGCCTTTAGCGATATCATAAGAGACTTGATGAATATGATCTAAATCTGAACGATTGAAGAAAGCTACAATTTTCTCTGCCAAGCTGCTACAATAGCAGGCTCATCATCTTTTTCAAATCGAGGGATTAAGTAACCATTTTCATTATCCTTGATAAACGTTTGGTTCCATAACGGACATCAAAACCAATCATACCAAGGCCCGAACCAACAGCTTCTAGGAGTGTCAAGCCAAAACCTTCACTCTTAGAACCTGATAGGTAAAGTTCGTAATCCTTGTAGACTTCTATTAAATCCTGGTGACCCTTGAGATGGATGTAATCCTGAGCTTGATTTTCCTCGATGATTGCCTTAAGCTTGGCTTCTTCAGCACCTGTACCAAAGATATCAAAGTTAACTTGTGGCAGACTTTCTTTAGCCTTGACAACAGCCTTAACCAGCCAATCCACGTGCTTTTCATTGGCCAAACGTGAAGCTGTGATGATTGAGAATGGTTTACGCTCTCCTTCAGGCTCTCTCAGTTTATCCACACTTCCCACAGGAATCGTTACGATATGAGGTTTAAATGGTGTATATTTGTTGAACTGATCTAGCATAATGCTACGTTGACACTCTGTCGCTGTGATGAAGAAATCAACCTTATCTGCATTGCTGAATTGGTACTCATAGAAGTTATTCCAAAGAATAGTCTTGTCTGTCACAGCATTTTCACTAAAGTGCTCTGCATGGACAACAACTCCAAGCTTAGCTGGTTTAGTATTACGGAAAACAGCCTGTCCTGTACCAGTTGCACGGTCCAAAATGACAATGTCTTGATCGGTTAGACCTAGTTGAGACATAAAGTAGGCAATAAACTCCTGCTTGGAAGACAAAATCTTATCTGGGAAACGGAAGACACTATCCTTACCATCAACAATTTCATCGTAAGCAATACTGCCATCTTCATTGAAGAAACGGCGTTGATAGAGGTGGGCCTTATTATCTACCGGTGTGTAGTACTCTGTAAACATCTTAGTATATGAATAAAAGTCTTTACGAATTAGGCAACCACGCGATACTTTTTCCACACGATGGACAATATCTTCACCCTCTTTACGCAAATAAGCGGCGTAAAAAATATCTTCCTTGGTACAAAAGAGTTTAACCACTTTGCCATTAATCTCACGACGCGTAATGTCATAAGGAATTTCCTTTTCCAAATCCTTGACAGTATAGGTCGTTGGGGCAATCTTAAGGTCTGTAAAATAGCTGTAAAGCCAGATGATATCTTCATCTGAAAATCCCATGTTACGGGCCAAATCAGAAAGATTGTCCTGCAAGAACATATCCATAAAGACAAACTTAGCCTTAATACCTGTGTTTTTGAAAATTGTAGAACGGTAGGCCTGGGCATACTCAACACCACTTGATGCCCAACCGATTCCTAAATTGATGTTATAAACAGTCATGCAGTTTCCTTTCTAGGTAAAAGTTCAACATCGACATTTCTTTTTCGATACAGCTAACTCTAATGATACCTGGGCGATAACAAAACTGTCTCTATATACTCTTAGACTAAAGTAAGTCTTCAATAAGTGTATCCACTTCGTCTTGCGCTTCTTCAATAGGTGTGATTTCAGTCACCATGATTCCTGCAACCGCACGTTCAACTAAGCCTTCAACATCCATACGACCTTCATATCGTTCAACGTTCTTGATTTTTGGATTAGTTTTTGGACGGTCAGGTGCAAAAATGGTACAGCAATCCTCAAAAGGTTGGATGGAGATATCAAATGTGTCGATTTTTTGTGCCAAATCAATGATTTCCAACTTGTCCATAGTAACAACTGGGCGAATCACGGGCGTGCAGGTTACAGCATTGATAGCCTGCATAGACTCCATAGTCTGACTGGCAACCTGTCCAAGACTCTCACCATTGATGATCACGAGACCACAGCGTTCTTCACGAATTCGGTCTGTAATACGCATCATAAAGCGACGTGTCAGGGTCATCAAATAAGCCTCTGGTGCTTTTTCTTTGATTTCCTCTTGAATCTCAGTAAATGGTACTTCTATGAACTGAATATTACCACCAAACTTGGTCAACTTACGGGTCAAATCTTGAGCCTTTTTAAGTGCACCTGGACTTGTATAAGGTGGGCTTGCAAAGTGAACAGCCTCGATATCCACACCACGTTTAAGGGCTAAATAACCTGCAACAGGCGAATCAATCCCACCTGAAAGCATGAGCATTCCTTTACCAGCAGTCCCTACAGGTAATCCACCTGCTCCCTTAATTTCTTCATGAGAAATATAAGCAGCCTCAGAACGAATTTCTACCTTCAGATTAACATCTGGCCCCTTCATCTGTGCCTTAATGTCAGGAAATGCATCAATTACAGCATTTCCTAAAGTAAGGTTGAGCTCGCGACTATCTAAAACAAAGTCGTGATCACTACGTTTGGCAGTCACCTTAAAGGTAAGGCCGTCACGATAGAGGCCAGTCATAATGTCTTGAACAGCTTTTTTCAATACTTCGACATCTTTTTCAAATTTGTAAACAGGGCTAAAGGCCTGAATCCCGAAAATCTGCTTCAAAGACTCTGCGACTGGTTCGTAGTCTGTGCCATTGAGATAGATGTGTCCACGGTCTCGATCAAAAGTCACTTTAACTTCTGGATAGATAGATAACACATCTTTGATGTTATTTCTAAGTTTATTGATAAAACGCATACGGTTTTTGCCCTTAGTTGACAATTCACCGTAGCGAACCATAATTTCTGAATACGTTAATGCCATTCCTTTTCCTTTTATACTTGAATTTAGTTTTCTTTTTTTATCGATTAAATCTTGCTATCTTACTTTTTGCGTCTTAGCATAGACCTGCTTGAAAATCGTGAGAAACTGTTCTACTTGTCCCATATCATTATCATCATCAAGACTAATACGAACAGCCGTTTGGGCTAACTTGGTTGGAATACCCATAGAAATGAGGGTCCCCGCTGGCTTACCTGCCTTGGATGAACATGCCGAGGTCGTTGAAATATAGATTTGATGCTCTTCAAAAGCATGGACAACCACCTCACCACGAACTCCCTTAATTCCAAAGGTCAAAATATTAGGAGCAAAGTCTTCACCCTCGCCTGAGAAAATAGTAATGTCCTCATACTTAGCCAATTCATCAAAGATAATCTTTTTCATCTTAGCAATTTTGGGAAGAGAAAATTCCTCTTTATCAGTGACTAAGCGCAAGGCCTTAGCCATACTCGCAATTCCTGCTACATTTTCAGTCGTTGAACGAAGGTCTTTTTCTTGACCACCACCTGTTAAGAACGGCGTAATCTTTTTGCCAGCTTTCTTGTAGACAAAACCGACACCTCGAACGGCATGAAACTTATGACCAGAAAAAGTTGCAAAGTCAACACGGTCTGTTAAATAAGCTGATACAGGAATCTTCCCAATAGCCTGAACTGCATCCACATGGAAAGATATGGTAGGCTCATTAGCTAGAAGAGCTGAAATTTCTTGGATGGGTTGGATTGAGCCGATTTCGTTATTAACGGCCATAACCGAAACCAAGATAGTGTCAGGGCGTAATAGTCCAGCAAGAGCTTCCACATCTACGAAACCTTGTGCATTAACGGTATATAGGACACTTCAAAACCATGCTCTGAAAGCCATTTAGCAGATTCTTTTACCGCAGGGTGTTCAATATCGGAAACGATGATATGTTTGCCATAAGGCTCTTTTTCGAAGGCCACACCCTTGATAACCCAATTGTCTCCTTCGGTTCCACCAGACGTAAAGAAAATCTCATCGGCTGATTTTCCAATGAGGTCCGCAACTTGCTTACGAGAAGCCTCCAAAATACGTGTCGCAGATGTTCCTAATTGGTGTAAACTGGATGGATTCCCAAAAATTTTCGTGGACACTTCCTGATAGGTTCTAAGTGCCTCTGGATAGGGCATGGTTGTGGCTGAATTATCAAAATAAATCATGTTTTTTCCTCAAATAATAGTTACTCCCTATTATAGCATAATTTTTTTAGCATTTTTTGAGAGAAAATCATATAATAGAGAGTACGAAATATTTTTAAGGAGAGAATCATGTCTGAAAATTACTCACGTCGTAACCATTCATCAAAAGAAGAAAAAAAATCTGCACCAAAGGTGACCAAACACGTTACAAAAGGCTTCACTGTCTTCCAAAAAGTACTCACTGTTATCGGGACAATCTTGTCAATCATTGTCGCTTCCATCACTATTATGAATTTCACATCATCTAAAAAAAAGGACACTTCTGATTCATCATCCAATCAGTCAACTGTGGTCATTAAAGAAGGCAACAATAAGACCCAAGAATCAAATGTCGCCTCATCTAGCCATGGCAATGCAACTGACTCAGAAACAGAGACAAGCAGCCAAGCTGGTAATAACACCTATTCTTCATCAGCAGATACAACAACTGGTGGAAATACAACTACTTCTTCATCCGTAGCCACTGCAGACAAAACAACTGGTGGAAATACAACTACTTCTTCATCCGCAGCCACTGCAGACAATACAACTGGTGGAAATACAACTGGCAATACGACAACTGGTGACGCCACAACTGGTGGCGCTGTTTCCAACTAAAACAAAGAAAAGGTTAGGAAACCCCTGACTTTTTTCTATAATCCTATGAACTATACAGAAACTCTAAATTTCATCCACTCCTTCAAAGGCAATGGACGTCGCCCCAAACTTAAACGTATGCGCTGGCTCCTGAAACAAGCTGGAAATCCTCAAATGCACTATCCAACAGTCCATATTGTCGGAACCAATGGTAAAGGCTCAACGACTAGCTACCTACAAAATATCCTAACAAAATCAGGCTATCAGGTCGGGACCTTTACCTCCCCTTATATTACTCGCTTTAACGAACGTATTAGTATCAACGGCACAGAGATTCCAGACAAGGATCTGATTAACATTGTTGAGAAAGCTCGAGTTCTTCTCAATGATTTAGAAAATAACACTGATTTGGGTCGACCAACGGAATTCGAATTGGTCACCTTACTCATGTTTCTCTACTTCGACCTTAAACAGGTTGATATTGCTATCATTGAAGCAGGGATTGGGGGACAGCTTGATTCAACCAATGTGCTTTCGCCGGAGCTTGTCATCTGCACTTCAATTAGCTTTGATCACACTGAAACTTTGGGCGATAGCTAATAGATATTGCTAGACATAAAGCGGGCGTCATGCGAGAAAACACTCCTATATTACTCGGTCGCGTTTCTGAAGAAGTTTCACATCTCTTCAAACAAAAATCCCAGGAACTTCAGGCTCCTATAGCAAACATTGATCGAGAAATCCAGCTTCTTTCCACAGACAATCAAACTCTTCGAGTTATTTATAGTGATTGGGAGAGCCCAAATCTTAATCTCCCCATGCTAGGAAAACATCAGGAAAATAATACTGGCCTAGCTGTCACTGCTGCCCATCTCTTGACTCAAAGATTTCCTAAGATTACCAATCAAAGCATTCAAGATGGTATTTGTGACACACACTGGCCTGGTCGTAGTGAGTGGATTAGAAACAACATTTACCTAGATGGTGCCCATAATCCTCAAGGAATTGCCAGCCTAAAACAGGTATTAAAAGATAACTTTGCCAACCGTCGAATTCACATCCTCTTTGCAGGACTTCGACGAAAACCTTTGACTGACTTACTTGATGAGCTTAAAGACTATCATATAACAGTAACCTCCTTCAATTTCTTTGAGGCACTGCCCTTGGATGATTACCCTCAACACTTAGAACGCTCAACTGACTACAGAGACTGGTTAACCCAATCTGAGTCTGCAAATTCTGATAATTTATTTGTCGTCACTGGATCCCTTTACTTTATTTCAGAAGTCAGGAACTACCTAATCAATGAAAAAAGGCCTAAAGGCCTTTTTTCGTTAAGACAAGCCAAAGTGACACAAAAGATATAGGTTACCATTTAGCCACAAAAAGTCTATCCATTTAAGTAGACAGACTTCACCTATTTATCTCATTGTTACAAACTCTTCTGAACCGGTTGGATGAATGGCAACCGTATTATCAAAATCAGCCTTAGTTGCTCCCATCTTAATAGCCACAGAGAATCCTTGAATCATCTCATCGACACCATACCCAATACCGTGAAGACCGATGATTTTTTCATCCTCACCTAGCGTTACTAATTTCATGGTTGACAGCTGACGATTATCCCCAAGAGCCGTATACATTGGAGTGAAACTAGATTTATAGACCTTGATATTCTCTGCACCATATTTAGCAATTGCCTTTTCCTCAGTCAACCCAATAGCACCAATGGCCGGATGACTAAAGACCACAGTAGCTACATCTGTGTAATCAAGCTTAGCATCAACTTTATTATTGAAAAGTCGCTCTGACAATTGTCGACCAGCCTTCACTGCAACTGGAGTCAAATCAAGTTTACCAGTCACATCTCCAAGAGCATAGATACCAGGAACAGATGTGTTTTCAAACTCGTCTGAATAAATGTTACCTCGTTCAGTCAACTCAACGCCTGTCTTTTCAAGACCAAAGCCAGAAGTATTCGCTGCACGTCCGACAGCCCAGATAAGGCAATCAACTGTAATAGTTTCTTCATTGTCAAAGCTAATAGTCAGAGAATCGTCTGCATTTTTCACTACCTCTGTTGCATTAGCATGCATATGAAGTGTAGGGCCAGACTTAGCCATCTCATCAACTAAAACATCGATAATGTCTTTATCAAAGGTACGCAATGGGCGATCCTTACGAACAAATAGGTGAGTATCACTGCCAAGAGCATTGAGAACGCCGGCAACTTCGACTGCGATATAGCCAGCACCAATAACAGCTGTACGTTTTGGCACCTCATCTAGCTCAAAGAAACCATCTGAGGTAATTCCGTATTCACTGCCTGGAATATTTGGATAAAGGGGATGACCACCTGTTGCAATTAGGATATGTGGTGCTGTATAAAGCTCGCCCGCTACTTCAACCGTATGAGGGTCAACAAATCTTGCATACTCGTATACACGTTCAACGCCATTGCTATCAAAACCACGCTCATAAGAACCATGGATACGGTCGATATAAGCCTGACGATTGGCCTTAAGCGTTGCAAAATCAAATTTATTAAGCGTCACATCAAAACCATACTCGCCTGCATAACGGTGAAGGGTTTCAGCAACCTGAGCACCATACCACATGACCTTTTTAGGCACACAACCTACATTAACACAGGTACCACCGACCTCTTTCCCTTCAAAGAGAATAACCTTAGCACCATGCATAGCAGCACGATTGGCACTGGCAATACCACCAGAACCACCACCAATGACAATATAATCGTATTCTTTCACCATATTTTACCTCTTATGTTTCTTTATACAGCGTATTAGCTACTAGATAAGCCATTTCTGCCTAAATTTTATCATAAAATAGGTACCCTGACAAAAATCTGCTACGACACAAAAAACAATCCCGTCACAACGAGATTGTTCTGTCAAATCTTATTTATCAAGTGGTTTGCGGAGGAATCCGAAGAGGATACCTGATACCACAGCACCAATCAAGATGAAGATAAGGTAGAGAAGAGCATTTGATGTGAGGGCAATAACGAAGATACCTCCGTGTGGTGCCATCAATTTGATTCCTGCCATACCTACAAGAGCACCTGTAAGGGCTGAACCGACGATAAAGCTTGGGATAGCGCGTGCTGGGTCAGCTGCACCAAATGGAATCGCACCTTCAGTGATGAATGAGAGTCCCATAACAATGTTTGTCAAACCAGAGTTGCGTTCTTCTTCAGTAAATTTATCTTTAAACAAGAGTGTCGCTACAAAGACTGCCAATGGAGGAACCATACCAGCTGCCATAACTGCTGCCATGACAACTGAACCACCTGAAGTTACTGTTGCTGCGAGAGTACCTGTACCAAAGACGTAAGCTGCTTTGTTGACTGGTCCACCCATATCAACTGCCATCATACCTCCAACAAGGAGACCAAGGAGAACTGCTGAGCTTCCTGACAAGCTTGACAAGAAGTTATTAAGACCAGTATTAATTGCTGCCATTGGGATATTGACTGCTAACATCAAGAAACCTGTAGCAAATACACCAATAAGTGGTAAGAGCAAGATAGATCGGATTCCTTCCAGAGCACGTGGAATACCTGCCAAGAGTTTGCGAAGAACAAGGATAACACCACCTGCAAGGAAACCACCAACAAGAGCTCCAAGGAAACCTGAAAATACACCGGCAAGTGAAAGGGTTGCTTTACCACCTGCAGCAAACGGAACTCCACCAAAGGCAGCACCACTTGAAGCGATAGCACCAGCTACGAAACCTGAAACCAAACCTGGTTTCTCAGCGATAGAGTAAGCAATGTAACCTGCAAGCACTGGAAGCATAAAGCCAAAGGCAGCGCCACCAATTGCTTTGAATTGAGCAGCAATTTCGTGGTAAGAACCAAGTTGTGACAATTGATCTTTAGGAACACCCATGATTTGGTCAAGCAAGAAGGCAAGCGCAATCATGATACCACCACCGATAACGAATGGAAGCATTTGTGATACCCCACTCATTAAGTGTTTATAGAAGGCACCACCGAGGCTCAATTTCTCTGTTGATTCTTGAGCAGCTCCGGCATTTTCAGCGTGGAAAACTTCAGCTTTACCGTCCAAGATGTTTTGGATTAATTCTTGAGGTTGACGAATAGCTGCAGCAACTGGTTTAGAAATCAATTTCTTACCATTAAAGCGTGCTGTTTCAACTGCCTTGTCCGCTGCAATGATAACACCAACAGCCTTGTTGATTTCTTCAGCGGTCAATGGTGTTCCAACGCCTGAGGCACCGTTAGTTTCAACACGAACATTGACACCCATTTTTTCACCTGTTTTAATCAATGATTCTTCAGCCATGTAAGTGTGAGCAATACCGGTCGTACAAGCTGTTACTGCTACAATAAGTGGTTTGTCGCTTGAAGCTGCTTCTTTAACAGCTTGTGCTTTCTTAGCTTCCTCAGCTTGCGCTTCTTCTTCGCCAATATTAAACGCTTCAATCACTTCATCCGCAGATGTTACCTGACGCAAGCGGTCTGCAAAACCATCTTGCATGAGGTATTTTGACAATTCAGCAAGTGCAGCCAAGTGAATGTCATTTGCCCCCTCTGGAGCTGCAATCATAAAGAAGAGGTCGGTAGGTTGACCATCAAGTGATTCGTAATCCACACCTTTATTAGATTTAGCAAAAAGTACAGTTGCTTCTTTTACTGCAGCATTTTTACTGTGTGGCATAGCAATTCCATCACCCAAACCAGTTGATGTTTGTGCTTCACGAGCCATAATGCCTGATTTGAAAACATCAAAGTCAGTCACGACACCATTATCAACCAAGCTGTTAATCATTTCATCAATAGCAGCTTCCTTTGTAGTTGCTTGAAGGTCGAGCAACATGACTTTTTTGTTCAGTAAGTCCTGAATTTTCATAGTTTTTCTACCTCTACTTTATTATATGTTTCTTTAATAAATTCAATTGTCGCCAAATCATCTGAGAAAGCTGTAGATGTTCCACATGCTACCCCCCACTTGAGAGCCTCAATTGGGTCCCCTGATTTGACAAATTCACCAGTGAAACCAGCAACCATTGAGTCACCTGCACCAACAGAGTTCTTCACTTTTCCCTTGATTGGTTTGGCAAAGTATGCAGCCTCTGGTGTGACAAGCAGAGCTCCATCACCTGCCATTGAAATAATAACGTTTTGCGCCCCCTTAGCAAGAATTTCACGCGCATATTTTTCAACATCAGCCAAACCATTAAGTTTAACATTGAAAATGGCTTCAAGTTCATGGTTATTTGGCTTAACCAAGAGCGGTTGGTAGACCAATGAATCAAGCAAGGTTTGTCCTTCAAAGTCACAAACCACCTGTGCCCCAGTTTCACGAACCAGTGGAATCAATTTGTTATAGACCTTGTTTCCAAGATTGCTTGGTGCAGATCCAGCAAAAACAACCACATCGTCAGCACTTACACTTGAAAGGATAGCTTCAAGCTCAGCTAACTGATAATCATTGATGACAGGTCCAGTACCGTTAATTTCAGTTTCTTGATCAGCCTTGATTTTAACATTGATACGTGTATCTTGGTCGACAGCTACAAACTTAGTTTTAATACCTTCAGCATCCAAACTATCTGTAACAAAACGTCCTGTAAAACCACCGATGAAGCCCGTAGCAGTATTGTCAATTCCTAAACGTTGTAGAATACGGCTGACATTAATACCCTTACCGCCAGCGAATTTATCATCACTCTCCATACGGTTAACTTCACCAATCTCTACCTTGTCGATACGAACAATGAAGTCGATTGATGGGTTTAGTGTTACAGTATAAATCATACTTCAATAACCCTCGTTTTCTCTTTTAACTCTTTAAGGAGCCCTTCTTCCGAAGCATTTGTGATTATGGTTACTTTCTCAACCTCGGCTACCTTAGCATAGGTAATCTGACCAAGTTTAGAGGCATCAGCTAGAACATAGGCTTTTTGCGCATTAGCTATCACTGTTCGTTTAATAACCGCCTCTTCCATATCTGGCGTTGTGAAATAATTGGCATCAACTCCATCAGCACCAATGAAAGCACAATCAAAATTCAGTTGTCTGATTTGTTCCAGAGCTGTACTTCCAATAGAGGCATCTGTTGAATGTTTAACCTTACCACCAATAATCCTAGTACTAATACCGAGATCTACCAGCTTAACAGCATGATGGATAGAATTAGTCACAACCGTCACCTGACGATTGCTCAAATGTGGAATCAAAAGTTCATTCGTTGTACTAGCCTCAAGAAAAACGACATCACCTTCCTTAATCAAATCGGCAGCATAGCCAGCTAATTGAGCCTTTTCTTGAACATTTCTGATAGCTTTTTGGCTATTGGCAATTTCTTCCTTTAGACCATGAATACTTTCAGCACCACCATGAACACGTTTAAGTTTGCCATCTGCCGCTAACTCATCCAAGTCACGACGAATTGTCGACTCAGACGTATCACTTAATAAAACTGTCAGGTTTTCCAAAGTGACAAAACCATCTTGTTTCAACTGAGACAAGATAATCTGCTTACGTTCAGACTTTAGCATAATCTCTCCTTCTGTAATCGTTTACAAAATCTATTATACTAAATTTCTAATAGCTGTCAATAAAAAACCTCAAAAAAAATCAAAATATTTCATTATAAAATGCTAACCTATCAAAATGAAGCAATTTGATAAGAAAGTTCATATATTTTTAACAGGGTAAATCTTTTCACTTTTACTACAAAATAAAAAAAGCCTTTCGGCTTTCTTAGCTTATTTGGCTCTATAATTTCTGTAGTGGGTAAAACCTGCTAAGAAGTTATGGAGCTTTTGAGTATACAAAAAGTCCCATCTGACTTAAAATTTAAAGCGACGAAACCATAAATAGAAAGAATTATATAAGACAATTCTATCATACTACAGAATTAATCGGAATTAAAGACAAAAATATCACTTTAACTAAAGTTTTTCAACACGAGACACATATTGAGGTTCAAGCTACACTTGATTACACTCCTCCTAAGTGTTGTCATTGTCAAGGAAAACAAATCAAATACGACTTTTAAAAGCCTTATAAGATTCCTTTTATTGAGATTGGTGGACTCCCTAGTCTTATTCGTTTGAAGAAGAGAAGATTTCAATGCAAAGACTGCCATAAAGTGACGGTTTCTGAGACCTCCCTTGTTCAGAAGAACTGTCAAATCTCTGAATTAGTGAAGCAGAAAACAGCTCAACTCTTGCTTAATCGAGAAGCTTTGACGCACATCACTGAAAAACTTGCCATCTCGACCTCAACTGTGTATCGTAAGCTTAAACAATTTCAGTTCAAAGATGACCATTCTACCTTACCTGAAGTACTGTCTTGGGATGAATTCTCTTATCAAAAGGGAAAGCTAGCCTTTATTGCTCAGGATTATGAGACTAAGAAAATTATCACTATTCTTGATAACAGACGACAAACAACCATTCGTAGTCACTTTTTCAAATACTCTAAAGAAGCTCGAGAAGGGGTGAAAATTGTTACTATGGATATGTCTGGTAATTACATCCCTTTAATCAAAACTATTTTTCCCAATGCTAAAATTGTTCTTGACCGTTTTCACATTGTCCAACATATGAACAGAACGCTAAAACAGACACGCATTCAAATAATGAAATAATTTGAGAAGAAGTCTCTTGAATATCGTGTTCTAAAATATTACTGGAAACTCATTCAAAAGGATAGTCGAAAACTATTACCTGACGCCTTTTCTTCGAGGACTTTCAGGGAAACCTTAACACCTAAAGAGTGTTTAGACAAGATTTTTAAACACGACAATTTTTTGGATTAATTCAGGAAGCTTTACCTCAACTCAATCACTCATTTAAAACAACTCTAACAACTTTAAAAAACGTATTTACATCGCTTTGAACAGCAAAAAAGCGAGAACATCATTTGTTCTCGCTAGAGCTTAACTTTGCCACCCTCTACAGTTGACAAAGAGCCTCTTATTTGGCATAGTCAACCGCACGGAATTCACGAATGACTGTAACCTTAATATTTCCTGGGTAATCCAAGTTTTTCTCAATTTGTTCACGTATCTTGTGAGACAAGATCGTAACTTCATCATCTGAGATTTTATTTGGATGAACCATAATACGAATTTCACGACCAGCTTGAAGGGCGAAGCTTGTTTGAACACCGTCAAAGCTTGATGCAATCTCTTCCAAATCACGAAGGCGTTTGACATAATTCTCAACGGATTCATTACGAGCTCCTGGGCGAGCCGAACTCAAAGCATCTGCTGCAGCTACAATAACTGCAATCACACTCTCAGGTTCCACATCTCCATGGTGGCTGGCAATGGCATTAACCACGACTGGATGCTCTTTATACTTACGTGCAAACTCAGTACCAATCTCAACGTGACTACCTTCGACCTCTTTGTCAATAGCTTTCCCCATATCATGAAGAAAACCAGCACGACGAGCTAGAGCCACATTCTCACCCAATTCACTGGCCATAATACCTGCTAGTTTACCAACTTCAACTGAGTGACGAAGTACGTTTTGACCATATGAAGTACGGAACTGCAATCGTCCCATAATCTTGATTAGGTCAGGGTGGAGATTCATAGCCCCAATTTCGTAAGCTGCCTCTTCACCATATTCGCGGATACGGTTATCCATTTCCTTACGACTTTTCTCAACCAACTCCTCAATACGAGCTGGATGGATACGTCCATCCTTAATCAAGGCTTCGAGAGTCATGCGAGCAATCTCACGACGGACTGGATCAAAACCAGAAAGAACAACCACTTCTGGAGTATCATCGATGATAACATCAATACCTGTTAAGCTTTCAAGGGTACGAATGTTACGCCCCTCACGGCCAATGATACGACCTTTCATATTATCATCTGGGAGGTGAACAGTGGTTACGGTTTGTTCAGTAACATAATCCCCAGACAAACGTTGCATAGCTTGCGCCAACAAGTTTTTGGCCTTCTTATCAACAGTATCTATGATCTGTGCTTCTGCATCTTTGATACGTGTTGCAATCTCATGAGTAAGATTATTTTCAGTCTCTGTTAAGATTACCTCACGCGCCTCTGCAATGGTCATTTGACCAATACGTTCAAGTTCAGCTTGCTTCTCAGCCTCCAACTGAGTCACATTCTCTTCACGCTCATTAAGATGTTTAGATTTGTCAGCAAGACTCTGCTCTTTTTTCTCGAGGGCGAGTTCTTTACTTGATAGATTTTCATCCTTACGATCAAGGCTGGTTGCACGTTCTGTTAAACGATTCTCCATTTGTTTAAGCTCTTGACGTTCAGATTTGAATTCTTCTTCAATATCTTCTCGATATTTTCTAGCTTTCTCTTTTGCCTCTAACAAGAGCTCTTTACGTTGAGCCTTACTTTCGCGTTCAGCAGTTACACGTAGATAATCTGCATCATGTTCTGCCTGACTACGAAGATTCACAGCGTCTTGTTCTGCCTTTAGCAAGATAGTTTCTGCTTGTTCCTTAGCTTTGCTAAGTTTGATAGAAATTGCTGAATATCCAACGACTAAACCAATGAGTGCAAAGACAACTAAAATTATCATGTTTATCATGTCTTTACCTCAACTTTTCTAAGGTTTCCCTAAAGAAAACCGCCTTCTAGTTTATCATATTTATAGCTTTTTCTCAAATGAATACCTAGACCTTTTCCACAGGATTGTATTAGAGTGATAACAAAGCGATTTTGTGAGCTATTTTAGTAATTCATACCCCCATAAGTTGCCGTTTGCTTACCCCAAAAGTTAGCAAAAAGGAAAGCAAAAAATACCCGTTAGGTATCAATCACTTTACGAGTTTAGCAGGCAAGAAAATAGCACCAGCAAGGTGCTTTTTTAGTTGTCCTCGCCTAGCTCCTTTATTATATGGCTCTATAATTTCTGTAGTGGGTAAAACTACTGTAGAGATTATAGAGGGTTCTGTTGCAAAGTTCCAAAATGAACAATACTAGTCTAACACTAGCTATAGTTTATGCAGGTATTCCTAATAATATCTTCATTTCCGTGCAGACTGAAGACCCGAAGAGAGTGCCTTCTTTTCGGGTCTTCTTATATAATCCTCGAATGGCTTCCATGCCTTTAATCGTGGTTGAGGCTGTTCGTAAGCTTCGATAAAATTTGTTTCGTCTCTTGATGGGACGATGATCATGTTCAATGAGGTTATTTAGATATTTCACCGTGCGATGTTCTGTTCGCTGGTAAAACCCGTGTGCCTGTAATTTTTTGAAGACACTGGCAATAGAGGGAGCTTTATCGGTCACCAGAACCCTTGGTTCATCGAACTATTTAACTAATCTCTTGAGAAAGGCGTAAGCTGCTTGTGTATCTCGCTTTTTCCGTAACCATATATCCAGAGTGAGACCATCTGCATCAATGGAGCGATAAAGATAATGCCATTTTCCTTTGATTTTAATATAGGTTTTGTCCATTTTCCACGAATAAATGGACTGTTTGTTTTTCCTCTTCCAAATGTTGTAAAGTAGTTTCCCATATTCCTGTACCCAACGATAGACAGTGGTGTGAGACACGTTAATACCACGGTTGTACAGAATTTCTTGGACGTCACGATAACTCAGGTTGTACCGAAGATAGTAGCCTACAGCGACAATAATCACATCTTTCTGAAATTGTTTGCCTTTAAAATGGTTCATCTTCGTTACTCCTCCTAGTTCCTATTAAACTCAATTTACCCTATAATGGATCTGAGGGGAAACTTTGCAACAGAACCGCGCATTCTATACAAGAAAGAAAAGTAAAAGCATCAACGATTCTTTCTAAGTTAGGCTCTTATGCACGTAAAAATAGTTTAGCTAAGGCGGCTCAAGAAATGGGGAAAATAGAAAAAACCATTTTTCTAGCTAATTATTACATCGACGAATTAACTCGGCGACGTGTGCAAAAAGGCTTAAACAAGACTGAAGCAATCAATTCATTATCTAGAAAAGTAAACATAGGAAAGAATGATGAAATGTATGCTCCATCTTAAGAAGCAAAAGCCAAATTGCAAAACTGTCTGATTTAGTCTTAAATATTATCGTCGTGTGGAATAGTCTCCATCTGCAGGAAGCAATAAAAAGATTACAAGAAAAAGAAATGTGTCCCGAAGAGTTAATTACTCATATTTCTCCAATACGCTGGGCACATATCCAGTTCTATGGTGATTACATGTTCAGCAATGAACAAATAACTAATATCCAATCTCTTTATAAAAACGAGCTTTAAAAATGCTTATTTACCGGCATTTTTAAAGCTCGTTTTTTCTACTGTACAAAAATGTCGAATTCCTGCCGGTACCCCAATATACGTAACTTTATTGGTCTGGCACACACACGGACCCATAAATAGAGACACTTTTTTTCTAGTGTCCATTTTACATTCCTAAAATAAATTTGTATCGTTTTCTACTTTTCTTCCTCTAATTTTTCCAACCGAACAGTTGCTTGTTTTTCCACTTCTGTACGACGATCCCAGTTAGGCTTCCTCAACGCGTAGAATACCAATGGTGGTATACCCAAGATCACCACCACTGCCAAGACCACTAGAGTATAAACAGAAGATGGAATCACGGAACTAGTCTGGGCTGGAAAGAAACTTACCACAAAAGCTAAAACACATGCAATCAAACCGATGCCAGCCACCAACGGGAGAGCGGGCACCGAATATCCACGCTTTATTTTGGGATTTTTCTTTCGCAAAATAATTGCTGCTGCGTACATCAAAACATACATAATCAAATACAATGCTGCTGCCATTCCTACTAAAGCTAAAAAGACTTCTGAAACGTCGGGAATAAGCGCATAAATCATAGCTAACGCTGTTACAATCAACCCTTGTAAAATCAAGATTCCTACTTGAACATCATGTTTGTTCTTCTTTTGCAAAAGTGGCGGTAACAAACCGGTTCGACCAGCTGCTAACAACCCTTTCGACGGACCAGAGACCCACGTAATTATCGAAGATATAGCTCCAATGAAAATAGCACCAGCAAAAACATTTCCTAGCCAACAAACGCCAAAACGTTCAAACATACTGGAAAAAGCCACCATAATCCCATTAGCTAATCCCAAATCCCTTTTAGGAACCGCAATAGAGATCATCAAGGTGGGAATGATAAAAACCAGCATAACCAAAATCACGGCTAAGAATAAAGATTTGGTGTAGTCTTTCTTCGGATTTCGCATTTGATCCACGTGGACTGCATTTACTTCCATACCAGCATACGCTAAGACATTACTGATGATCAACACTAGCGAGCCAATGCCCGTAACTTTTGGTAGAAAACTACTTTCAGTATACGCATCACTGATTGGTTCACCTGTTGCCAACCACATCCCTCCCAAAAAGATCAATACCACTGCCGGGATGATTGTACCAATCATTCCACCGTAAGAACTGACCTTGGCAAACAAATTGCCTCCTTGTAAAGATAAAAAAGTTGCCAACCAGTAAACGATGATGATTACTGCTGTGGTAAACAATCCCGAATTAGAGAGATCCGGCCGCCCAATGGCAAATGCCAAGCTGCTGCTACGAATGCCAATTGAATCGGATACCACACGACATTTTGAATCCATTGCAACCAAATCGCCAGAAACCCCCATTTATTACCAAAGGCTTCTTTTACCCAAACATAAATCCCACCTTGATAGGTGGAAGCTAGTTCCGCCCCTACCAACGCAGTCGGCACTAAAAATAAAATTGCCGGAACCAAATACATGATGATTGAGCTTTGCCTTCAATGGCCATCGCTGGCAAACCACGTAATGAAGCCACGGTAATTGTGGTCATGATGGTCATTTGAAAGACAGACAGGTAACTCTTTTTTTTCTGCATATAAATCCACTTCCTTCAAGCTTACTCACGGCTGATTAATGATGGAAGCCGCTGCGATGATTTTCCGGTAGTGGCTGATCCAATTTTTCAAGATAAGCGACTTCGGTTTTCATATCGTTAATCAATTGATCCGCTAGATCCATCCCCAAACCGTTTCGCACAACGATTCGTTGAACAGTCAAATCTGTTAAATTGGTTGGCATCGGATACGCTGGTATCAACCAGCCTTTCATCCGTAACCGATCAGATAGATCATAAAGCCCCCAATTGTGTTTTTGATCTTTTTTCATCATCCAAGCAAACACCGGAATATCCGAAGCATCATTCCACAACTCAAAGGGGCCAATCTTTTTAATCTCATTAGCCAAATAACGCGCCACATCACTTGTGGCACCTTGTACTTTTTTATAACCTTCAAAACCGTAACGCAAAAACGCCCAATATTGCAACAGAATCTGCGCCCCCGGACGTGAGAAATTCAAAGCGAACGTCGGCATCGTTCCTCCCAGATAACTTACTTTAAAAATCAAACTGTCAGGCAGTGACTGACAATCACGCCACACTACCCAGCCTAATCCAGGATAAACCAACCCATACTTATGACCTGAAGTATTGATAGAAGCTACGCGTTCTAAACGAAAATCCCATACATTATCCGGTTGTAAAAAAGGTGCGATCATTCCACCGGAAGCAGCATCCACATGGATTTGGATATCCAGTCCAGTTTTTTCTTGGATCCCATCCAAAACTTTAGCAATCTTGTCTACCGGTTCATACATCCCAGTGTAAGTCACACCCATGATGGCAACCACACCAATGGTATTCTCATCCACGTATTTTTCTAATTCATATCCATCCAAAACTTTGTGTTCTAAACTGATTGGTACATAACGTGGCTCCACATCGAAATAATTGCAAAACTTTTTCCAACAAACTTGAACTGCCGAGCTCATTACCAAATTTGGCTTGTCAATAGGCTTACCTTCTGCTTTACGTTTTTCTTGCCATCGGCGTTTCAAAGCCAGACCACCTAACATACACGCTTCTGAAGAACCAGTGGTAGAACAGCCGATAGTTTCTTTTGGTTTCGGCGCATGCCACAAATCAGCCAACATTGTCCAACAATAGGTCTCAATCCGAGCAGTCTCTGGATACTCGTCTTTATCAATAGCATTTTTGTCAAAAGCTTCCCGATACAATTTATCTGCTCGTTCATCCATCCAAGTGGAAACAAATGTTGCCAAATTCAAACGGGCATTACCATCCATCATTGATTCGTCATGAACAATTTGGTAAGCAGTCTCTGGTAACATCGCATCTGTTGGCATTTTAAACCTTGGTGCCTCAGTGTTTTCTCCGGGGCGAGCATAGATTGGATTAATCTCCATAATCTCTCTGAATAGCTTCTCATCCATAAAAAACCTCCTTTTTATTACACTTAAATAATATCACTACTCGAATCTTTAATCAAAAGATATCCCTTTCTTAAAATGGACGGTTCTATTGCAAAGTTTTTCAAAGGGTTCTGTTGCAAAGTTCCAAAATGAACAATACTAGTCTAACACTAGCTATAGTTTATGCAGGTATTCCTAATAATATCTTCATTTCCGTGCAGACTGAAGACCCGAAGAGAGTTCCTTCTTTTCGGGTCTTCTTATATAATCCTCGAATGGCTTCCATGCCTTTAATCGTGGTTGAGGCTGTTCGTAAGCTTCGATAAAATTTGTTTCGTCTCTTGATAGGACGATGATCTTATTCAATGAGGTTATTTAGATATTTCACCGTGCGATGTTCTGTTCGCTGGTAAAACCCGTGTGCCTGTAATTTTTTGAAGACACTGGCAATAGAGGGAGCTTTATCGGTCACCAGAACCCTTGGTTCATCGAACTATTTAACTAATCTCTTGAGAAAGGCGTAAGCTGCTTGTGTATCTCGCTTTTTCCGTAACCATATATCCAGAGTGAGACCATCTGCATCAATGGAGCGATAAAGATAATGCCATTTTCCTTTGATTTTAATATAGGTTTTGTCCATTTTCCACGAATAAATGGACTGTTTGTTTTTCCTCTTCCAAATGTTGTAAAGTAGTTTCCCATATTCCTGTACCCAACGATAGACAGTGGTGTGAGACACGTTAATACCACGGTTGTACAGAATTTCTTGGACGTCACGATAACTCAGGTTGTACCGAAGATAGTAGCCTACAGCGACAATAATCACATCTTTCTGAAATTGTTTGCCTTTAAAATGGTTCATCTTCGTTACTCCTCCTAGTTCCTATTAAACTCAATTTACCCTATAATGGATCTGAGGGGAAACTTTGCAACAGAACCATCTTTTGTAAAAAGCCTTTTTTCTGTTCTTTCAACAAATCTAACTTACGCTGATGAAGAGTGATAGTGTTGTCTAATTGTTCAAAGAACATCCCTATTTTATTTTGTCAGTGGTACTAGGGATACTAATATCTGTATCTAAAATGTTTTTATTATATAGCCGTTTAATCGTACTTCCTTCTAATCCTTGCCACTTAACAGTCGAATAAAACTGCTTTAAAAACTTATTATCCAAGCGATTATCATGCTTTAACCAAACTATATTGCTATCTTGAAAATATTCATCTTCCCCTTGATATACAACAGCTCTACCTATGCTTCCATAAGCAGATATTAAAATATCCCCTATTTCTGGATATGGATATTTTAATTTATATTCCTCAAATAAATACTAGAACTTTAAACTGATTTTGTGGTATCATAACTCTATAGAATAGGGAGGTATTACCATGCCAAAAGACGTTACTGTTGAAAGTTTTGAACTTGATCACACCATTGTAAAAGCACCTTATGTCCGTCTTATTTCAGAGGAAGTTGGACCTAAAGGAGATATCATCACAAACTTTGATATCCGTTTGATTCAACCTAATGAAAATAGTATTGATACAGGTGGTCTTCATACTATCGAACACCTACTCGCTAACTGATCCGTCAACGTATCGATGGCCTTATTGATTGCTCACCATTTGGTTGCCGTACAGGTTTCCATATGATCATGTGGGGAAAACAAGATCCTACGGAAATTGCCAAAGTTATCAAATCTAGTCTTGAAGCTATTGCAAACGAAATTACTTGGGAAGATGTTCCAGGAACTACTATTGAATCTTGTGGTAACTATAAGGATCACAGCCTTCATTCAGCTAAGGAATGGGCTAAACTTATCCTTGAACAAGGCATCTCAGACCAAGCCTTCGAACGTCATACCGTCTAAAAAACATTGGGATATAATTCCCAATGTTTTTTAATATTTTCTAAAACGTTGATAACGCGCTTCAAGTAAGTCTTCTGTTGTTAATTGGCTTAATTCTGCCAACTCGTCTACGATGGCTGTCTTAATCGCTTCAATAATTTCACTAGTAAAATAGCCACGCTCTGGGATAACCTTATCAACGATTCCCATGTTAAGCAACTCGCCTGATGTAATCTTCATCAACTCTGCCGCCTCTTCTGAACGTGAGCCGTCTTTCCAGAGGATAGTTGCAAATCCTTCAGGACTCAAGATAGAATAGATGGTATTTTCAAGCATCCAAACCTTATCGGCTACTGCAAGGCAAGAGCTCCTCCTGAACCACCTTCACCAATGATAATGGCAATAATTGGCACCTTAAGATCGCTCATTTCCATAAGGTTACGAGCAATAGCCTCACCCTGTCCACGTTCCTCTGCTCCGACACCAGGATAAGCACCTGCAGTATTGATAAAGGTAACAACTGGACGACCAAACTTTTCAGCCTGTTTCATAAGGCGAAGAGCCTTACGATAGCCCTCCGGATGAGGTTGACCAAAGTTACGATTGAGATTATCTTGTAGGTTTTTACCTTTTTGGATACCCACTACTGTAACGGCTTGGCCATTTAAGCGACCAATACCACCGATAACGGCACCATCATCACGGAAATTACGGTCACCATGAAGTTCGATGAAATCATCAAAGATTTCTTTAGCAAAGTCCAAAGCCGTTAAACGGCCTTGATCACGTGCTTCTTTTAAAATACGTGCTACGTCGCTCATTGAACACCTCCATGGAATGATAAGAGCGTGGCAATAGTATCAGCCAACTCTGTACGTTTGACAATGGCATCAACAAAACCATGTTCCTGAAGGAACTCGGCCTTTTGGAAATCATCTGGCAAAGTTTCACGAACTGTATTTTCAATGACACGACGACCTGCAAAGCCAATCAAAGTTTGTGGCTCAGCCAAGATGATATCGCCTTGCATGGCAAAACTTGCTGTAACCCCGCCAGTGGTTGGATCTGTCAAGACAGTCAAGTACAGCAAGCCAGCGTTTGAATGACGTTTTACTGCTGCTGATATCTTAGCCATTTGCATCAAACTCATGATTCCCTCTTGCATACGGGCACCACCAGAAGCTGTAAAAATAACTACTGGAAGTTTTTCCAAAATCGCATACTCAAAGAGTTTTGTGATTTTTTCACCAACAACGGTTCCCATTGAAGCCATGATAAAGTTGGAATCCATGATAGCCAAGGCTGTTTTTTGTCCCTTTATAGTTGCAACACCCGTCACAACTGCTTCATCAAGACCTGTTTTTTCCTTGGTGGCAGCTAGCTTCTCCATATAACCTGGGAAATTTAATGGATTTTCAGTTTTAATACCTGTAAATAATTCTTGGAAAGATCCCTCGTCAACCGTTAAATCAAGACGTTCTTTTGCGGAAATACGGAAGGCATAAGAACAGTTTGGACAGATTTTAGCTTGTCCCAAGTCCTTTTGATAAATAGCTTGCTTACAGCCAGGACATTTGGCAAAAAGATCATCTGGTACTTCTGGAACATGGTGATCAACCCCATTACGTACATAACGGTTAGGATTTATACGGATATACTTTTCTTTTCGATCAAATAATCCCATAAACTCTATCCCTCACGATTCTGATATTCTGGTAGGAAAGTTTCCATCAAGAATGATGTGTCATAATCTCCAGCGATAACGCTACGGTCTGAAATCAAATCTAACTGGAAGTCAGCATTTGTCACAACTCCATCGATTTCAAACTCGTAAAGAGCACGTTGCATCTTCATGAGTGCCTCAAATCGATTTTCTCCATGAACAATGATTTTTGCAATCATTGAATCATAGTAAGGTGGAATGGTATAGCCTGGATAGACAGCACTGTCCACACGAAGACCAACACCACCACTAGGTAGGTAGAGATTGCTAATTTTCCCTGGGCTTGGTGCAAAGTTGAACTTAGGATTTTCCGCATTGATACGACACTCAATGGCATGTCCCTTGATTTCAATATCATCTTGAGACACAGATAATTTTTCACCTGCAGCAATACGGATTTGTTCTTTAACAATATCCACACCACTTACAAATTCAGTAACTGGGTGCTCAACTTGAACACGAGTATTCATTTCCATAAAGTAAAACTGACCTGATTTTTCATCAAGAAGAAACTCGATAGTACCCGCATTTTCATAATTAACAGCCTTAGCAGCACGAACAGCCGCAGACCCAATTTCATGACGAAGTGTCTTACCAATGGCAACAGAAGGTGATTCTTCCAAGACCTTTTGGTTATTACGTTGAAGAGAACAGTCACGCTCACCTAGGTGAACAATATTACCATAGCTATCTCCCAAAATTTGAACCTCAATATGACGAGCTGGGTAAATAACTTTCTCAATATACATTGCCCCATTACCAAAGGATACTTTAGCTTCCTGTGACGCAGATTCGAAGGCAGGAGCCAACTCTTCTTTAGTGTTGACCTTACGAATTCCTTTACCGCCACCACCTGCAGAAGCCTTAAGCATCACTGGGTAACCTAGACGATTGGCAACTTCTAAAGCCTCTTCAGCCGTAAAGACTTCACCATCTGAACCAGGGATTACAGGGACATTAGCCCTAATCATTTCAGCGCGAGCATTGATTTTATCACCCATTTTGTCCATAATCTCACCTGAAGGACCAATAAACTTGATGTTCATTTCCTCACAGAGAGTAGCAAATTTAGAGTTTTCACTCAAGAAACCAAACCCTGGATGAATAGCTTGAGCCTCAGTTACAATAGCTGCTGACAAGACACGGTTCATATTCAAATAAGAATCAGTTGATTTTGCCGGACCAATACAGATAGCTTCATCAGCAAGCATAGTATGGAGAGAATCCTTATCCGCCTCAGAATAGATAGCGACCGTTTGGATACCCAATTCACGCGCTGCACGGATAATACGCACTGCAATTTCACCACGATTGGCAATCAATAATTTTTTAAACATAAAACAAGATAACATCAGACATCTTTATGATAGTCTGTGTTGATTTCCTTTCTATGTGATAGACCAATGTCTAAAGAAAAATCCTTTCCGACTGTCGCCAGAAGGATTTTCACAAAACATTAGCTTCCAATAGCAAAAGTCAAAGTACCTGATGCAGCAAGTTTACCATCGACTTCAGCCTTAGCTTCAACAACAGCAATTGTTCCACGACGTTTAACAAACTTAGCTGTCATAACAAGTTGGTCACCAGGAACCACTTGTTTTTTAAATTTAACCTTATCCATACCTGCATAAAAGACTAATTTGCCCTTGTTTTCAGGTTTAGACAATTCAAGAACACCAGCTGTTTGCGCAAGAGCTTCCATGATGAGGACACCTGGCATAACTGGGTATTGAGGAAAATGTCCATTAAAGAAGGGTTCATTGATCGTTACATTTTTAATAGCTGTGATTTCGTCTTCTGAAACTTCTAGCACACGGTCAACCAAAAGCATTGGATAACGGTGTGGTAAAGCTTCACGAATAGCATTAATATCAATTGTCATTTGATGCGTACCAATCCTTTTCCGTAGTCAACAACTTCTTCATTCGCTACCAAGATTTCAGTAATAACACCATCTTTAGGTGCTGGTACTTCATTCATCACCTTCATTGCTTCAACGATAAGAAGCGTTTGACCTTTCTTAACAGTATCACCAACAGAAACAAAGGCTGGTTTTTCAGGTGATGGAGACAAGTAAGCCACACCAACAAGTGGACTTTCAACCACTTCACCTTCAGCAGCTTGAGCAGAAGCTTCTTCAACTGGTGTTGCTGGAGTTTCAACAGCGGCAGGTGCTGCTACTGGAGCAACTGGATCCTGAGGAGATGACGCAACCACTTCAACTGTAGGAGCTACTGGGGAAGTAGTTACTGAACTTGTTTGATTTTTACTCAAGTTCAACTCTTCTCCATTGTTTTTATATGAGAATTCACGCAAAGTTGAGGTATCAAATTGAGCCAACAAATCTTTAATTTCAGAAATATTCATAAATTAGCCCTCCCAACGTTTAAAGGCAAGAACAGCGTTGTGTCCACCAAAACCAAAGGTATTTGAGATTGCATACTCAATATCAGCTTCTTTACCTTCACCGTAAACAACATTAGCTTCAATGTAGTCAGACAATTCTTTTGTACCAGCAGTTTTTGGTACAAAGCTGTGACGAATAGCTTCAATTGTTGCAATAGCTTCAACAGCACCAGCAGCACCAAGCAGGTGACCTGTAAATGATTTAGTAGATGAAACTGGAACATCTTTACCAAGTACAGACACAATAGCAGCACTTTCACCTTTTTCGTTGGCTGGTGTTGAAGTACCGTGAGCATTGACATAGTCAACATCTTCAGGCTTGATACCAGCTTCATTGATAGCCAATTTAATTGCTTTAGCAGCTCCTGAACCGTCTGGAGTTGGCGTTGTCATATGATAGGCATCACAGTTTGATCCGTAACCAACAATCTCAGCCAAGATGTTGGCACCACGTTTTTGCGCATGCTCCAAGCTTTCAATAACAAGAACCCCAGCACCTTCACCCATAACAAAACCATTACGGTCTTTATCAAATGGAATTGAAGAACGTTCTGGATCTTCTGTTGTTGAAAGGGCTGTAAGAGCGTTAAAACCTCCAATACCAATTTTAGTGATTGAAGCTTCCGCACCACCAGCCAAGACAACATCGTGAAATCCAAATTTAATTTCGCGGAAGGCTTCACCGATAGCATCATTGGCAGAGGCACAGGCAGTTGTCACTGATTTACATACCCCTTGAGCACCAATCTTAAGAGCAATGTTCCCTGCACCCATGTTTGAGAGAGCTTTAGGAATAAACATTGGCTTGATACGTTTCATACCACGTTCATACATGCGGATAATTTGATCTTCAAGTTCTTGTAAACCACCGATACCAGATGACACGATAACACCAACGCGATCACGATTTACTTCTTCCATATTAAGTCCTGAATTTTCAAGTGCTTCCATAGCAGCATAAATCGCATAAAGTGAATAAGTGTCCATACGGTTAGTATCTTTTTTCACAAAATACTTGTCGAATGGGAAATCTTGGATTTCACCAGCGTTAAAGACTGGGATATCAGAAGCATCAAACTTGGTGATTGGCTTAATACCAATCTTACCGTCATGAAGACTGTTCCAAAATTCTTCTGGTGTATTACCGATTGGCGAGGTTACACCGTAACCTGTAACAACAACACGATTTGTAGACATGTATATTCTCCTTTTTCGGATGGATATTTTAGTATATGATTTTTTGGATAATGAAAATCAATTATTGCATGGTCATACCACCATCAATAGCGATTGTTTGACCTGTAAGATACTCTTGCCCTGCTAAGAAAGCCGCAACTTCTGCCACTTCTTTTGCCTGACCAATACGTTTCATTGGTACTTGAGCAATCATAGCGTCTTTCATTTTCTCTGGGATTGCATCAGTCATATCAGACTCAATGAAACCAGGAGCAATAGCATTAACACGAACACCACGAGCTGCAACTTCACGAGCTACTGATTTAGTGAAACCAATCAAACCAGCTTTTGAAGCCGAATAATTAGCTTGACCAACATTTCCCATAAGACCTACAACAGATGACATATTGATAATGGCACCTTGACGAGCCTTAGACATTGGTTTCAAGACTGCCTGTGTCATATTGAAAGCACCAGTCAAGTTGATTTTCAAGACGCGTTCAAAATCTTCTTCAGTCATCTTCAACATCAACTTATCGTTGGTGATACCAGCATTATTAACTAGTACATCAACGCTTCCAAGTTTTTCAATGGCTTCTGCTACCATACGTTTAGCATCCTCACCATTAGAAATATCACCTGAGATACCAACAACAGTTACACCATAGTCCACAAATTGCGCAAGCAAGTCCTCAGAAATTTCAGAACGTCCATTTAGGACAACGTTGGCACCAAGACTAGCAAATTGATGTGCCACAGCTAATCCAATACCACGTGTTGAACCTGTTACAAAAACATTTTTATTCTTAAGTTCCATGTTTACCTCGTTTTAAGCATTAAGAAGGGCATCAAGACTAGCTTGATCTTCAACATTTTGAGTTGGTAAGGTTTTATCAATTTTCTTCAAGAAACCTGACAAGATTTTTCCTGGCCCAATCTCAATCACTTCATCTACACCAAAATCTTGGATAGTGGCAATCGAATCATAAAAACGTACAGGTTCCATCACCTGACGAGCCAAAAGAGCTTTAACGTCTTCTGACTTCATAATTTGAGCCTCAGTATTACCTACCAATGGGAGGACAAAGTCATTGAATGACACTTTTTCTAGTTCTGCTGCCAATTTTTGACTAGCTGATTCAAGTAAAGCTGTATGGAATGGGCCTGATACATTAAGAGGAATCAAGCGTTTTGCACCTGCTTCTTTAAGTAATTCTACAGCATAATCAACAGCCCCAACTTCACCACCAATTACAATTTGTGCTGGGGTATTATAGTTGGCAGGCGTTACTACACCCTTTTCAGAAGCTTCTTGACAAATCTCTTCAATCAAATTTGGATCTGTGTTCATGACAGCAACCATTTTTCCACTTCCAGCTGGAGCTGCAGTTTCCATGAATTCCCCACGTTTAGCAACTAAGGCTACTGCATCTTCAAATGAGAGGGCACCAGCTGCAACCAGGGCAGAATATTCCCCAAGAGAAAGTCCAGCAACAATATCAGGAGCAATACCATTTTCTGCCAAGAGACGATAAATAGCAACTGACGTTGTCAAAATAGCTGGTTGAGTATAGCGTGTTTGATTAAGTTTTTCTTCGTTAGAATCAATCAATTCACGCAAATCATAACCTAAAATACGACTAGCCGTATCAAATGTTTCTTTGACAATGGGATATGCCGCATACAAATCACTTGCCATACCCAATTTCTGAGCTCCTTGACCACCAAATAAGAAAGCACGTTTTGTCACTATCATAATCCTTTCGATGTTTTTAGACGTTTACATCTGCCCAACGAGCAGCTTCTTCTTTAATTACCTTTGCAGCACCTGTGTACAAATCTTCCAAGATTTCTGCACACGTTTCTTCTTTACGAACAAGACCTGCAATTTGTCCAGCCATAACTGAACCATATTCCACATCTCCATCAACAACGGCATTACGAAGTGCACCTGCACCAAGCTCTTCAATTTCCTCTTGAGTTTTCTTACCAGCTAAGAAATCTTTTTCGGCCTGATTGTACTCTGTAGCCAACTTATTCTTAATGGTACGAACAGGGTGTCCTACAACAGAAGCGGAAATCACAGTATCGATATCTTTAGCCTTCAAAATCTTATCCTTGAAGTTTTGGTGAGCGTTAGATTCTTTGGCAACAGCGAAACGCGTACCAACCTGCACAGCTTCTGCTCCAAGCATGAGAACAGCAGCCATACCACGTCCATCAGCAACACCACCAGCCCCAATAACCGGGATAGATACCGCATCTGCAACTTGTCGAACAAGAGCCATAGTTGTCAATTTACCGATGTGACCACCAGCTTCCATACCTTCTGCAACAACAGCATCCGCTCCAAGTTTTTCCATGCGTTTAGCAAGTGCAACTGATGGGATAACTGGAATAACTGTGATACCGGCTTCGTGGAAACGTTCCATATATTTACCTGGGTTTCCTGCACCAGTTGTAACAACTTTTACACCTTCTTCAATAACAAGGTCAACAATATCGTCAACAAATGGCGACAAAAGCATAATATTAACACCGAATGGTTTGTCAGTGATTTGTTTCACCCTGTCAATATTAGCTTTTACCACTTCTTTAGGGGCATTACCGCCACCAATAATTCCGAGTCCACCAGCATTTGAAACGGCTCCAGCCAAGTCACCATCAGCAACCCAGGCCATACCACCTTGGAAGATTGGATATTTAATTCCTAACAGTTCTGTAATACGAGATTTCATTTTTCACCTTTTTTCGATTTTCTGATCAAATAAATAGTTTAATAATCAAAGTAATTTTATAAACAAATGAGAATATCCCTAATAAGAATATTCTCTATGCTCTGCTTATTTAGTTTTCTCTTCTACGTAAGCAACAAGGTCACCAACCGTATTAAGACCTTCTTCAGTTTCGATTTGAATATCGAATTCATCTTCGATTTCTGAGATAACTTGGAATACATCAAGTGAATCAGCATCAAGTTCGTCAAAAGTAGTTTCTACTTTTACTTCTTCTGCATCTTTCCCAAGTTCTTCAACAATGATTTCTTGTACTTTTTCAAATACTGCCATTTTATTTTCTCCTTTAAGATAAATATATTTCTTATAATCTATGCTGGTGCATAATTTATATAACTAGATTTTAACAATTAGACTGCCCCATGTCAAACCCCCTCCAAAACCTGAGAGAAGAATTGTTTGATCACTGCCTAACTTAAGAGTCTCATTCGCCACATTCTCAGAAAGCAAGATTGGAATACTTGCTGCACTGGTATTACCATAAGACATCATGTTAGCCAGAAATTTATCACGACTAACATCAATTTTCTTAGCCATAGTATCCAAAATACGAATATTAGCTTGATGAAGAAGGAAGTAATCAGGTTCACCTTTTTCTTCAACCAATGCTTTAATACTCTTCGAAACAGTCTTCACAGCAAAATCAAAGATTGCTTTACCATCCATTTGCATATAGGGATTAGGCTGCTCAGTACCATCAGAATAAGGCGAAATAACTGCAGAAGCTCCCGACTCAAGACCGCCCTTGCTACCATCGGTATTTAAAGATTCACCAAAAAAGTGTTCTTCTTCAGATTCTTCTAATAAAACACCGCCAGCCCCATCTCCAAAAAGAACTGCTGTTGCACGATCAGACCAGTCTAAAGTTTTTGAAAGAACTTCAGCACCAATAACTAAACCTTTTTTGTAAGCTCCTGACTTTATCAATTTTTCTGCGGTTGCCAAAGCAAAGACAAAACCACTGCATGCCGCAGTAATATCAAAAGCGAAGGCATTAACTGCTCCAATTGTTCCTTGAACACGTGCTGCCACTGACGGCATTGAGTTATCAGGAGAAATCGTTGCAACTAAAACAAAGTCTAGCTCTTCAGGAGATAATCCCGACTTTTCCAACAGCTGATAAGCAACATTGGTAGCTAAATCACTTGTATTCTCATTTAATGAAATGCGACGTTCTTGAATCCCTGTACGTGAGCGAATCCACTCATCACTGGTATCCATGATTTTAGATAGGTCATCGTTGGTCACGACCTGAGCAGGTGCATAATGGGCAACCTGACTAATTTTTGCAAATGCCATTATTTCAACTCCTCAAGAAAGGCATGGAGATTTTCCAAACCTTTGCTCATAACCTTTAATTCCTCGTCGTTAAAGCCTTCTGTAATCTCTTCACCATTGATTTATGGAAAGCACGGTGAAGACGATATACCAGACGACCTTTTTTTAGAAAGTGATAGATGGACCACACGACGATCAACAGATGATCGCGTACGAATAATATATCCTTTCTTTTCAAGTTTATTGAGAGAAGTTGTTACAGTACCAAGGGTTAACATAAGCTCTCTAGCAACTGCACTTGGTGTCGTATCTGGATGTGTACCAATAACATCAATGGTATGCATTTCCTTGAGGGAAATATCATTAAACTTTGAATTTTTCAAACTTGCTTCTTCGATAATAACGACGTTATTAAAAATATCAACAAGATAGCCATTAATTTTATCGTAATCCACACCAGACTCCTTTCAATAAGATTTGATTATCAAATTATATCAGACTCAAACTAATTTAGCAAGTCCAATTTGAAAGCTTTAGTTTTAATTTCTGAAAACAAGTTTATTTTCCTTGGAATTTAGGGCGGCGACGTTCACTATAAGCACGTACACCTTCTTTAAAGTCCTCTGTAAATGCAAGAGATTTCTGCAAATCAAGCTCTAGCTTAGCGTATTTTTCCCAACCTGCAAATTCAGATTCCCAAACCATTTCTTTAATTGCTTTGAATGAATTAACTGAAGAACGATTTAATTTCTTAATCAATTGACTCACTGTTTTCTCAAGTTTTTCTGAATCGACTACCTTGTAAGCAATCCCCCAATCTAAAGCTTTCTCAGCTGACACAGGCTCTCCTGTCATGGTAATTTGAGTAGCACGATTAATACCAATTGAACGAGTCAAAAGGTAAAGACCACCAGCATCAGGGGCCAAACCAACACCTACAAAAGCTTGAATAAATTTAGCTTTTTCAGATGCAATTGTGAAATCTGCTGCAACTGCTAAGTTAGCAGCGGCACCTGCACAGGGCCCATCAATAACCATGATGACTGGCTTAGGCAATTTTTTCAGAGCAAAAGATATTTCATTCACTTGCTCAGCAATACGAACCAAAGATTGTACATCATCCACAGCAACAGCTTTTTTCATTTGATCAAGGTCTCCACCAACAGAAAAGACTTTCCCCTTAGCATTGATAACCAAGAACTTCACAGATGCATCTTCCCCTGCTTCCTCGATTGCAGCCATAATCTCATCACAAACTTGAATGTTAAATCCATTTTGCACTTCAGGGCGATTGAGAGTTAATGTTGCCACTTCCTCTTCAACACTATAAAGAATTGTTTCGTAAGCCATTTTAGCACTCCTTCCGATAACTAGTTACTATATCAAACCGCATGTTATTTAATTTTTTATCACAATTTTATTTGATATATAGATAATTTGATAATCAAATCATAAGTCGTTATTTCCTAGTATATCATAGTCCACCTAAAGGTCAATATAAACTTATAATTTTTTAATTTGATACCTCAAAACACCGAGGAGACAAGCTCGGTGTTGTTTTCTATTTTATTAAGTCTAAAACATCTGTAAGACTATCCAATAAACCTTTTGCAGCACTTTGATCCATACCAAACTGATTATCTCTAATCGCCCAGACCTCTACATCTGCAGCTACTCCAGCAGCAATTCCTTTTTCACTATCTTCAATGATAAGAGCACGACTTGCTTGCACGTTTAATTGCTTTAACGCTGTCAAATAAATCTCTGGATTGGGTTTACTCTCTTTGAATTCCTCTCCTGAGAGAACAATATCAAAGAAACCTTGCAAACGATTTTCCTCCAAAGCTCTAAAGATATCTGCTTTCACTGAGCTAGAGGCTAAGCCTATTTTCAACCCTTGAGATTTCACTTCATTTAAAACCTTTAAAACATCAGGAAAAATTAATTCTTTATAGGGTAAGGGATTATTTTGTTTATAAGTATTGTACTCTTCTTGTAAAGTTGACACATCCCACTTATCATAATCATCTCTAAGAATATTTTCCCAAACCTGCTTAGTATTTCCACCTATAAAGAAAGACGGGGGTAAATGATCTATTGAAATACCCTTTTGGCCTAAAAAACTTGCCCGTCGATCATAATAATATTTTTCAGTGTCAAAAAGGACACCATCCATATCAAAAATAATTGCCTCTACCACGGGACATCCTCCTTTTCTTCCTTTATTGTATCATAATCAGACTAAATCTTACTCGCTTTTAAAAACAATGTGACAAATTATCAGAATTTTGCTATAATTGTAGAATAATTTATAATTTTTTTGGAGTAACTATGAAAGTCATCAAATTTGGCGGAAGCTCACTCGCTTCAGCAACACAATTAGAAAAAGTCTTAAACATTGTAAAATCTGACCCTGAACGCCGCTTTGTCGTTGTCTCTGCCCCTGGTAAACGTAACGATGAGGATACCAAAGTTACAGACGCCTAATTAAATACTACAAACACTATATAAAGGGTGCTGATGTTAAAGCTGACCAAGAATGGATTATTAACCGCTACCAAGCTATGGTTGATGAACTAGGTTTCAAATCAAAAGAGATGGTAAAAATTGCCAAAGCTATTACTGACCTCGCTACGCTTCCCATCGAGGATAACGATTTCCTCCATGATACCTTCCTAGCTGCTGGAGAGGACAATAATGCAAAATTAATTGCTGAATATTTCCGCAATAACGATATTGAAGCACGCTACGTTCATCCTCGCGAAGCTGGTATCTTGGTCTCAAGTGAGCCAGGCAACGCCCGTATTCTTCCGGGTTCATATGATAAGTTAGAAGAACTTCGTGAATCAGATGAGGTTCTGATTATTCCTGGATTCTTTGGGGTCACCTCTGATAATCAAATCTGTACATTCTCACGAGGAGGCTCTGATATCACAGGCTCTATCGTAGCGGCAGGTGTTAAAGCTGACCTATATGAGAACTTTACAGATGTAGATGGTATTTTTGCAGCCCACCCAGGTGTGGTACATGAACCGCACTCTATTCCAGAGTTGACTTACAAAGAAATGCGTGAGTTGGCATATGCTGGATTTTCGGTTCTTCATGATGAAGCTCTCCTCCCAGCATATCGTGGTAAGATTCCATTAGTTATCAAAAACACCAATAATCCGGACCACCCAGGCACACGTATTATTCTTGAACACCAGGGAGCAACTGTTCCAGTTGTTGGTATTGCTAGCGATGACAAGTTTGTCAGCATCAATATGAGTAAATACCTCATGAACCGCGAGGTAGGTTTCGGACGTAAGGTGCTACAAATCTTGGAAGATTTAAACATCCGTTGGGAACATATGCCTTCTGGAATTGATGACCTTTCAATCATTATTCGAGAACGTGAACTTACCCCAATCAAAGAACAAGAAATCCTCTCTTATTTGACGCGTGAACTTGGTGTTGATGAAGTTGAAATTGAACATGGCCTTTCTATCCTAGTGATTGTTGGTGAAAATATGAGAGACCACATCGGTGTTACAGCGACAGCAGCCAAAGCACTCTCTGAAAAAAACATTAACCTTGAAATGATTTCTCAGGGATCAAGTGAAGTTTCTGTAATGTTTGTAATTGAAACTGAACAAGAGAAAGAAGCCGTTAGAGCGCTCTATGACGCATTTTTCCGTAGCAACAACTAATTTTATAACCTATCTCCTACAAAGGATAGGTTTTTCTTTATAATGAAAATATAGTCAACTCTCACGATACCTAGTCTAATAATAAATTTTCTAATCAATAACGCACAATTTATTCCAAATCAAAAAGCACTAACTTTCGTTAGTACTCTTTTTACAAGATATTTTCGTAAGTTTCACGAACGGCATCTGGCCAAACTGAAGTTTGAACCTCACCTATATGTTTTTTACGTAGCAAGAACATAGCCATACGTGATTGACCAATACCACCACCAATTGTTAGTGGGAATTGGCCATGTAACAAGGCTTGGTGCCAATCCAATTTCAAACGATCTTGGTCACCAGTAATTTCAACCTGACGTTTAAGTGCATCTTCATCAACACGAATCCCCATTGATGATAACTCAAAAGCATGTCCTAATTGCTCATTCCAAACCAAAATATCTCCATTCAAACCATGATAACCCTTCTCAGACTCAGTTGTCCAGTCATCATAGTCAGGTGCACGACCATCATGGGGCTTCCCGTCAGGAAGAACACCACCAATACCAATCAAGAATACAGCACCATATTCTTTAGTTATGGCATTTTCACGCTCTTTCGGTGTCAAATCAGGGTACTTCTCAACAAGCTCTTCTGAATGGATGAAAGTAATTTTCTTAGGTAAGACGGCTTCAATATCGTAACGCGCCTCAACAGCAAGCTCAGTCAAACGAATAACTTTGTAGATTGTCTCGACGGTTTCCTTCAAATACGCAATATTACGATGTCCATCAGGAATAACCTTTTCCCAATCCCATTGGTCAACATAAACGGAGTGCGTTGCATCCAATGAGTCTTCATCTGGACGAAGAGCCTTCATATTAACCACGAGCCCTTCACCTTCATTAAAACCAAAACGAGCCAAAGTATGGCGCTTCCATTTTGCTAATGAGTGAACAACTTCGTATGTTGCGTCAGGAATCTGAAGTACATTAACAGTTACAGGATTTTCAATACCATTTAAATTATCCTGCATACCATCCCCGACCTTACTCAAAATAGGCCCTTGCACTTCAACGACGTCAAGTTTATCAATTAAATACTGTGTGAAAGTATTTTTTACAAAAGAAATTTCCTTTTGTTGATCAATGAAGCTCTTCTTCATACGCTCCTCCTTTAAAAAATCGATAGTCCTATTATACTCCTATTTTTTAGAAAAATAAAGAAATTTTCCAATAATTTTGAAATTTTTTGTTTATCATGTTAGTTTTTATTACATTTCTCAGTCAGCTTTACAACTGCTTCTGTCCGAGCAGTGTGAGGAAACATATCTACTGACTGAATATAGTTCACATCATATACCTTAGCTAAAGAAACTAAATCTCTTGCCAAAGTAGATACATTACATGAGACATATACCATTTTTTTGGGAGTATATTCCAGTATAGTTTTAAGTAACTTACTATCCAAACCCGTTCTCGGTGGATCTACAATAAGAGCATCCGCTCGATACCCTTCCTTATACCAGCGAGGAATAATATCTTCAGCTTTTCCTACCTCATAGTGAGCATTATCCAGTCCAAGTGACTCAGCATTTTTTCTAGCATCTTCGATAGCTTCCGGAATAATATCCATCCCCCGAATGGTGCTCACTTTTTTGCAAATGCAAGTCCAATAGTACCAACACCACAATAAGCATCAATAAGGTGTTCAGACTTATCCACTTCCAAAGCTTCAACTGCCTGACCATAGAGCACTTCAGTTTGCTTAGGATTCACTGGTAGAAGGCACGAGGAGAAAGTGCGAAGTTATAGTCTAGAACCTCTTCTTGGATTGTATCTTGACCCCAGATAATTTCTGTCTCTTGGCCATAAATCTCACTGGATTTCGAATAGTTATAATTGACAGCAACTGTTACAATTTCAGGATAACTTAAAGTTAACATCCTTCACCAACTTAGTCAAAGAAACAGGATAGATGTTACAAAATTAGCTAGGACCTGATTAGACCCTAAAGCACGTCGTATCATAACTGTGCGAATCCCGGAAATTTTGCGCTCATTATAAATCGGTAGCTTGTATTTATCTAGCAAATTTGTCACTTTATTCATAATCGCTTGCGTTAACTCATCTTGAACCAAACAATCATCAATATTGATTAGTCGATGACTTCCTTCCGCAAATAAGCCAGCCTTAACTGAGCCACCAAAAGAACGTATTTGAAATTGTAGTTTAGCACGATAATGTTGTGGTTGCTTCATTCCTATTGTTGGACGAATCTCATAAGACTCAAAATTAGCCGGTTTGAACTTTTTCAAAGCTTGTCCTAACAGGTCCGTTTTAAACTCTAATTGTTTATCATAACGAAGATGCATCAACTGGCAACCACCACACTCTTCATAGACACCACATTCAGGATCAACACGAAACTTGGAAGCTTTATTAATTTTTAATAGTTTTGCCTGAACAAAGTTTCTCTTAACCGAAACAATCTGACAAAACACCTCTTCTCCTTTCAAAGCTCCAGGAACAAAAACCAGCGTTTTTTTATAAAAACCAATACCCTCACCATTGATCCCCATTCGTTTAATCTTAAGCGGGATACATTGTTTCACTTGTAAATTCATACTACCATTCTAACATTTTGATATAATAATAACTATGAAAATCACAAAAATAGAGAAGAAAAAAAGGCTCTATCTCGTTGAGATAGATAAAAAAGAGAGTCTCTATGTTACAGAAGACACCATCGTCAAGTACATGTTAACAAAAGAAATGGCACTTAGTAAAGATCAGCTAGAAGATATTAAGAACTTTGCACAGTTCTCACATGGTAAAAATCTGGCCCTCTATTTTATTTCCTTTAAACAACGTACTGAAAAAGAAGTAAGAGACTATCTTTTTAAACATGAAATAAATCCACATATAATTCCCCAAATCATTGATAATCTAAAGAAAGACCATTGGATTGATGATTATAAACTCCTAGAAAGCCTAGCTCAACAGAATTTAAATTCAGGAGATAAAGGTGCCTATGCCTTGAAGCAAAAATGGCTACAAAAAGGCTGTGAGAAACAAGTCATTGACGAGGTATTAGCCCAATTTGATTTCTCGGAAGTAGCAATTAAAGTAACTTCAAAACTATTACGAAAATATCAGGGAAAATTACCAACCAAATCTCTAAAGGATAAATTGATTCAGAACCTCATTAATAAAGGCTTTTCATTCCAAGAAAGTAAGAACGCTATTAACCAACTAGAACTAGAAGCCGATGAAGAAAATGAACAAGCTCTCCTTTATAAAGAAATAGAAAAGCAATATCAAAAATTTAGTAAAAAATACGACGGTTATGAACTTAAGCAACACCTCACACAATCTTTGTTCCGAAAAGGTTATGACTTCGATGCTATAGCCTCCGCTCTAAGAGAATATTTCTAAGAATTTCCCCTCTTTTCTCAAAATTATGATACAATAATGAAGATAACCGCTATTGTAGAAAGAGGACGCCATGAAATTACCAAAAGAAGGCGACTTTATCACAATTCAAAGTTATAAGCATGATGGTAGATTGCACCGTACTTGGCGCGATACTATGGTACTAAAGACAACTGAGAATGCTGTTATTGGCGTTAACGATCATACCCTCGTTACTGAAGCTGATGGGAGACGATGGGTAACTCGTGAACCTGCTATTGTTTATTTCCACAAAAAATACTGGTTTAATATTATAGCCATGATCAGGGATAACGGCATTTCCTACTACTGCAATTTAGCCAGTCCATATGTTTTGGACCAAGAAGCGCTAAAATATATTGACTATGACTTAGATGTCAAAGTTTTCGCTGATGGTGAGAAAAAATTGCTAGATGTAGATGAGTATGAAATACATAAAAAAGAAATGCATTACTCTCCTGATATTGACTATATCTTAAAGGAACATGTTAAAATCTTAGTAGATTGGATTAACAATGGTAAAGGGCCATTTTCACAATCTTATGTTAACATCTGGTACAAACGTTATCTTGAACTAAGGAATCGTTAAAGTTGTCATAAAAAAGACTAGTAATAAAACTAGTCTTTTTTTGCACAAAAAACTAATGCTTCGGAGTCTAAATCCATATTTAGAATATAACGCCCATCTTCTACTTGAATAAGATATCCTAATAGTTCTAAAGCATCAACAAAAATATTCCTCCTCTTTTGAAGAGCGTACTCCCTTCTTACAAATTTTAAAAGAAATGTTGTGACATGCTTTAAGAAATATTCAGGATTAAGATCACCTAATAAGTTATATAATCTGTTTTGTTCTTCCGTTAATGAAAGATTTTCTCTTAACTTATAAAAATAATTTGAAATCGTAAGATCGTTTCTCGTGATACTTGTGTGTTCAATAATAATCACTTCATTAGTAGAGTTAGTCATCTCAGTAACAAATCTACGCTCTAATAGTTCTTGATAAGAAGGAGAATCACTTTCAATAAAGAAATGCTGGTATAAATCAATTGTAGAAGGATCTGAAACTAAAGAAATTAATAAACGGTAACGTTTCTCAGACCTCTCAATATAACCAACTTTAACAAACTCCTCAATCAATTTATCTATATTCTTTTGTAATGGAAACTGATTTTTTATTTCTCTCAAAGTTACAGGCTGATAGTGATATAGATAATTCAGCAATTCCATAAAAAAAGGCTGATTACTTAATTTATTTGGGTTAAATTGTATTATCATAACAAGTATTATACCATTAATCAGCACACTAAAAAAAGGCCTACAGAGCCTTTTTACACATTGAAACTTTCAGTCAATTGAGGAACAACTTGCTTCTTACGAGAAACTGCTCCTTTAAGGAAAGCATGGTTATTTTCTAAAACAAAGTTAAAAGCTTTTTCAATTTTATCAGTATTTGATCCGAGTGCGAGAATTTCTGAATTTGAGTTAAGAATATCAGTAATCATTAACACAAAGTCAGAGTACCCGTTACTTTTAATTGAGCTATTGATAGCTTCTTCAATTTCCGCTTGACGTGAAAGAACATCAGAAATATCAACAGTATTCACCTGAGCAACGCGAACTTGATTCCCATTCAATTCAAATGTTTTTGCATCAATATCAATGAGTTCTTCAGCTGATTTAGAAGAAAGATTAGTACCAGCCTTAAGCATGGCAAGACCATATTCTTCTAAATTGACTCCAGCAAGTCGAGCAAGTTCTTCAGCTACTGCAGGATCTGAAGCATGTGTCGTTGGTGATTTAAGTAAAAGAGTATCAGAAATCAAACCTGACAAAAGCAAACCAGCTACATCTTTAGGAATTTCAACATTATTTTCTTTAAACATGCGATAAACAATCGAAGAAGCTGAACCTACAGGTTCTAAACGCATCATTAATGGATTAGCCGTCTCAAAGTTAGCCACACGGTGGTGATCCACTACTTCAATAACTTCTACATCCTTAATATCTGAAATAGATTGTTGAAACTCATTATGGTCAGTAAGAATAACTTGATTTACCCCCTCAGACCGTGCTGACTCAACAACACGAGGAGCATTTACAGAAAAATAGTCAAGTACAAAAGCAGTCTCTTCATTTGGAGTACCCAAAGCAACAGCCTCAGCCTCAACACCAAGTTGACGTTTCAAATAAGCATATCCATAAGACGAACCAATAGCATCAGAATCAGGATTTTGGTGACCAAACACAAAAATTTTAGACATAAATTCACCTCAAAAAATTTTACTATATAATATTATAACATATAAGAAAAAGAAACAAAATAAAAAGAGTAACCTAAGTTACTCAAATATAGTCCGTACGGGATTCGAACCCGTGTTACCGCCGTGAAAAGGCGGTGTCTTAACCCCTTGACCAACGGACCATCCTAATGCCGGCTACATGACTTGAACACGCGACCCTCTGATTACAAATCAGATGCTCTAACCAACTGAGCTAAAGCCGGCTAACTTTTTTCTAATGCGGGTCGAAGGGAACTTGAACCCCACGCCGTTAAGCGCCAGATCCTAAATCTGGTCGCGATCCTGACCAATTCCGCCACACCGCATCTA
>ENA-OQBT01000083-OQBT01000083.1-human-gut-metagenome-genome-assembly--contig:-NODE-83-length-60899-cov-5.466185_pt1 | contig 60899 bp, 63 predicted proteins | sample MGYA00242749_ERZ504557 | MGnify/ENA primary metagenome ERZ504557 (study PRJEB26092, sample SAMD00036243) | human gut metagenome | host: Homo sapiens | study: EMG produced TPA metagenomics assembly of...
TTGAGATTGTCGGAGTCTTTTTGATCTTTGATGCATAGAACATAGTCATTCCACAGCCGAGTGCTGTAAATACTACCCACATTACCATACGGAATCCTGCTCCGGAGAATACGTCAATACCTGCAATACCCTGTGCAATACCTACAGAAAATGGATTCATCCAAGATGAACCAAAACCAATCTGTGTTGCAACATAAGTAACAAGAACTGCGATAACTGAATCATATCCAACTGCTACAAACAACGGACAAAGAATCATAGTAAACGGAAGCGCTTCTTCTCCCATCCCGAAAACTGCTCCACCAAGAGAAAACAGTACGAAAAGTATCGGAATCAGTAGTTTTTCTGCTCCCTCTGCCTTACGGATCAATCCGATCAATCCGGATTCAATCGCACCTGTACGGATCATGATACCGAATGCACCACCTACTACCATAAGAAATGCGATAATCTCGATTGCAGAACTATTTACGATTCCGTTATACATATAGTTGAAAAATCCTGTTCCACCATCTCCACTAAAGAGTGCTACTCCTTCTGTTACTACATTTCCTGTATCATCTGTCAGATACTGGAAACTTCCGTCTTTGATTACTGTGCGGGTTTTCTCAACACCATTGATCATATATGAAATATCCTGTGTTTCGTAAAATCCCTTTGGTACAAGAAATGTCATAAGTGCTGCGAAAACAACTACAAAAAAGATGATAATGTAGGTATCAGGCACTTGGAATCCCTTGTTAAAAGACTTTAACCCTTTTCCTTCGTTTTTGCTCATTTTTGAATCTCCCTCCCATTTTTCATTAAACCTGTCAATATTATTTTTCAAAAAAACTGCTCTTATTTCCTGCAGCGTCCAAGTCTGCCTTTAAAATCTTCATACCCAAAATCAGTAAGACGTTCCATGGTTTTATCGCCATGTCTCAGCCATATATCAGGCAAAGGCATTCCATTAAAGGTATTGTTCTTGCAGGTTGTATAAATGGCCATATCACCAAACATGAGGATATCTCCGTACTTCAACGGCTCTGAAAAGCTGTAATCTCCTATGATATCTCCTGACAGGCAGGTTGGTCCTCCGAGCCGGATTGTGACTGCATTTTCTCCCGGTTCATCTGCTCCAAGAAGAGGAGGACGATAAGGCATTTCCAGAACATCCGGCATATGACACGCAGCACTTCCATCCAAAATTGCAAGCCGGATATCACCATTTTGCAGCACATCCAGAACAGTTGTCAAAAAAAAAATCCTGCATTTAAGGCCCATGCCTCTCCGGGCTCCAGATAAACATCTACCTTCCATTCTTCCTTTGCTGCTCTAATGCACTTCTCAAGCCGTGCAATATCATAGCCTGGTCTTAGTAATATGATGTCCACTCCCAGGTTCAGCCATTTCATCTGAGAAATCAGATCTCCGAATTTCGTCTTTACTGCTGTAAGAGTAGTTTCCAGATCAGAAGAGTCCTGCTCACAAAGGGTGTGAAAATGAATACCATCCAATAATCCGATCAGCTCCGGATGCTTTCTCACAGCAGTCTCCCATTGTGCTCTTGTGGTACCCATGCGGCTGCCTGGGGCACAGGATCATAAATAGCATGTCCCTCCTGGTAGAGCATTCCGGATTGATCCGAAGCCCTGCACTTTTCCCGGCCTCCTTCACTCTTTTTCCAAAGCGAAGAAGCTGAGAAGGAGAGTTAAACACTATATGATCTGCAAAGCTAAGCAGCTCCTCAAATTCATCCTCACGATATCCGGCGCAAAATACATGTACCTCTTTTCCAGGCATCTCCTGGGCACCAAGCCTGGCTTCGTACAGTCCGCTTGCTTCTGTTCCCGTCAGATAAGGTTCCAAAAGATGATAGCAGTCATAATTACTGAAAGCCTTCTGTGCCAGGAGCATTTTGCAGCCTGTTCTCTTGGCAATATTCCCCATTAATTCTGCATTTTTTATAAGCGCCGCTTCGTCGAGAACATAACAAGGTGTTTTGATCTTCCGCAGCTCCGGCGGAATAATTCCGCCGGACGCTGCAAAGGGTGGTCTTGTATCTGTTCTTTCCATTAATCCACCAGCTCCGGATCATGATTTTCGCTGCGTGGAAGTCCATATTTGTCAAGTGCTTCCAGGAACGGATCCGGGTCAAATTCTTCTACTGTGTACACTCCCGGGCGGATCCATTTTCCGGTAAGCATCATTAATGCTCCGCACATAGCCGGAACGCCTGTCGTATAGCTGATTGCCTGACTTCCAACCTCTTTATAACATTCCTGGTGGTCACAAACATTGTAAATATAATAGGTTTTCTCTTTTCCATCCTTTACCCCGGTGAAAATGCAGCCAATATTAGTTTTTCCCTTAGTCCGTGGACCCAGGCTGGCCGGATCCGGGAGAAGAGCCTTCAAAAACTGGATAGGAACGATTTCCTGTCCATTATAGTTGATCGGAGTAGTAGAAAGCATTCCCACATCCTCCAGACAGCGCATGTGATCCAGATAGCTCTGTCCGAAGGTCATAAAGAAACGAATTCTCTTTACACCCGGAATTGTCTGGGCAAGGGACTCGATCTCCTCGTGATGCAGAAGATACATATCTTTATCGCCGACCTGATCAAAATCATATTCCCGCTTGATCGCCATCGGAGGAATTTCCACCCAGTGTCCATTCTCCCAGTAGCTTCCGGGCGCACTTACCTCACGAAGATTGATTTCCGGATTAAAGTTGGTTGCAAATGCATATCCGTGGTCTCCTCCATTGCAGTCCAGAATATCAATGGTATCGATCTGGTCAAACTCATGCTTTAATGCATATGCACAATATGCCTGGGTAACACCCGGGTCAAAGCCGCAGCCAAGAAGTGCTGTAAGTCCTGCCTCTTCAAATTTCTTCCGGTATGCCCACTGCCAGGAATAATCAAAATATGCGGAAAATCCCGCTTCCTTGCAGCGTTTTTCGTAAATAGCACGCCATTTGGGATCATCCGTATCCTCCGGCTCATAGTTTGCCGTATCCATATAGTTTACACCACATGCCAGACATGCATCCATGATGGTCAGATCCTGGTACGGAAGCGCAATGTTCATTACCAGATCCGGTTTGTAACTATTGATCAGCTGGATCAGCTGGTTTACATCATCCGCATCCACCTTTGCGGTGGTAATAACTGTTTTTGTTTTTCCTTCCAGTTTCCGGGCAAGTGCATCACATTTTTCTTTTGTCCTGCTTGCTATACACAGTTCTGTAAATACAGTATCTGCCTGACAACACTTTTGAATTGCTACACTGGCTACTCCGCCGCAGCCGATTACAAGTACTCTGCTCATGTTTTTTGTCTCCTTTTTTATACTCAATTCTCGTAACTGTTTTTATTTTGCCACCGCCAGCAGCAGTTCCCTGACCACCTTACATGCTGTAGCTGTGGAAACACCGCTTGGATCCAGCATAGGTGCCAGCTCATTGACATCTGCTCCCACAATATTTAATTCTGATACCTTCCGGATAGCAGCAAGCAATTCAAGGAAGCTTACGCCTCCTGCCTCCGGTGTACCGGTTCCCGGAAATACAGATGGATCCAGACAGTCCAGATCAATGGTAAAATATACCGGAACCTGCTTCCTGGCCAATTCCTGTACGGTTTCTTCCAGGCCTTCAAAGGTAAAGGGATGAAAATCTGTATGCTCTTTTGCAAACCGGAATTCTTCTCTCTCCCCGCTTCGGATACAAAACTGATGTATCCGCCCATCTCCCAGAATATCATAGCATCTGCGGATAACACACGCATGACTTAAATGGGCACCAAGATAATCGTCTCTTAAATCTGCGTGCGCATCAAAATGAATAATATGAAGTCCCGGATATCTCCCGGCGACAGCTCTCACAGCAGCCAGTGTCACCAGATGCTCTCCCCCAGAAGCAACGGCATTTTTCCCTCTTTCAGGATTTCCTCTGCACGATCCTGTATATCAGCAAGCGCCTTTTCACTGCTGCCGAAGCAAAGCTCTAGATCTCCACTGTCAAATACCCGGATATCCATAAGGTCACGATCCTGATAAGGGCTGTAGGTTTCCAGTCCAAAGCTTTCATGACGAATGGCAGAAGGACCGAACCTGGCTCCCGGACGAAAGCTTGTGGTCGAATCAAAGGGAGCTCCGTAAAGAACAATTTCTGCTTCCTCAAAGCTGCTGTCACAACCGATAAAATTTTCAATATTTGGTAAGATCATAAATCAGTCCTCCACCTCCTGAAGCATTTCCTCCAGAAAAGCCGGAAGATAAAATGCACCTTTGTGAAGCCTGTAGTATAGTAACGGGTGCGAAGATTCAGTGAATTCCATGCCTTCGAATCCAGGTCATCCACAGGATGATATTTTTTACTTGCAAAGCCAAACAGCCAGTAGCCGGCAGCAAAGGTAGGAATATGAGCCTGGTAAACACGGCTGATCTGGAAAGTACTGGCAATTCTTTTGTGACTGCGCTGCATGGCATGCGCATCCTCGGAATAAAAAGGACTTCCCTGCTGATTAACCATGATTCCATCCGACTTCAGCGCATTATAGCAGTTTCCGTAAAATTCACGGGTAAATAATCCCTCCGATGGGCCAAAGGGATCCGAGGAATCTACAATAATAAGATCATATTTATTTTCGCAGCGGCGTATATATTTCAACGCATTTTCATAATGAAGGTGCACTCTCCTGTCATCCAGCCTGCAGGCATTTCCCGGAAGATATGCGCGACAGGCTTCTACTACCATAGGATCCATCTCTACCAGATCAATATGGCTGACACGGTCATATCTGGTCAGTTCACGTACAACTCCGCCATCTCCTGCTCCGATCACAAGAATATCTTTAGCTTCTTTGTGAATAGCCATAGGTACATGCGTGATCATTTCGTCATAAATAAATTCGTCACGCTCTGTGAGCATTACATTACCGTCCAGTGTGAGCACCCTGCCAAATTCCGGTGTCTCAAAAATATCAATTCTCTGATAGTCACTCTGCTTTGAATAAAGCTGACGGTTTACCCGGATACTATGCTTCACATCCGGTGTATGAAATTCCGAAAACCACATTTCCATTTTCTTTACCTCCCTGCCAGTACGTTTAAACGCAATATATCCGGATCTTCAGGGCCTGTCATATTGCATCCTTTTGCCTTGGCATATTCAATATAATCCAGGATTTCCGGAGTGATTCGTTCCCCCGGAGCCAAAATCGGGATTCCCGGAGGATAACACATTACAAACTCGCTGCATACCTTGCCTTCGGTTTCTCTGAGAGGAAGGCTGCATTTTTCTGCATAAAAAGCTTCCTGAGGACTTGTCACTACCTGAGGATCGATATATTCCTGATCCAGCAATCCTGATTTATCCTTCTGGAATCGCCTGCGGATCTCCGCAAGAGCACTTACCAGCCGCTCTATTTCCTGGGCACGATCTCCGATCGACAGATAAGCCAGAATATTTCCAATATCACCAAATTCGATCTGAATATCATATTCATCTCTCAGTATATCGTAAACCTCGATCCCTGCAAGTCCGATATCCAGGGTATGTACACTTAATTTCGTAATGTCAAAATCAAAAACCGAATCTCCATTCACCAGCTCTTTTCCAAATGCATAATAGCCGCCAATAGCATTGATCTCTTCCCTTGCATACTCTGCCATATCTGCTACCTGATGAAAAATCTGGCGTCCTCGCTGTGCAAGATTCCGGCGCGAAATGTCAAGACTTGACATCAGAAGATAGCTGCCTGAAGTAGTCTGAGTCAGATTGATGATCTGACGGACATAACCGGCATGAACACCTGGTCCTGTAAGAAGAAGGCTGGACTGGGTCAGGCTTCCGCCGCTTTTATGCATGGATACAGACGCCATATCTGCACCAGCTGCCATTGCCGAAACCGGCAGACCTCCGCCAAAATAAAAATGAGTTCCATGTGCCTCATCTGCCAGACACAGCATTCCTGCTTCATGAGCCATGCGTACAATTGCGCGAAGATCACTGCAGATTCCATAATAGGTGGGATTGTTCACCAGCACAGCCACCGCATTTGGGTGCTCCTTAATTGCCTTTGCCACCTGTTCACGTCGCATTCCAAGAGAAATCCCAAGTCTCTGATCCACCTCCGGATTCACATAGACCGGGATTGCTCCGCACAGAACCAGCGCATTCAGCACACTTCTGTGGACATTTCGGGGAAGAATGATCTCATCTCCCCTCTTACAGGCAGTTAGCACCATAGTCTGCACTGAGCTTGTAGTTCCTCCAACCATAAGAAATGCATGCGCTGCTCCAAAGGCATCTGCTGCCAGCTCTTCCGCCTCCCGGATCACAGATACGGGATGACAGAGATTATCAAGCGGCTTCATGCTGTTTACATCCACACCTACACATTTTTGTCCCAGAAATTCAGTAAGCTCCGGATTTCCTCTTCCTCTTTTATGTCCCGGCACATCGAAAGGTACTACTCTCATACGCAGGAATTTTTCCAGAGCTTCATGAATTGGAGCATGATTCTGGTCCAGTTTAAAACGACTTCTGTTCATTGCTTCTCCATTTCCAGTTCCTTTATCCGCACAAAAAAAGCAGGCCGATACAAAACCGTAAACCTGCTTAGATCATTCTTCCTGATTTTATTTTCATCGCATATAAATATGAGAATCCCCATATTTACATGAGATCAGAATCCGGATGATATATGTCAGAGTCTATATAGCAATCATACTTTTACTACTCTTATTGACCGTTTCACAAGTCTGCGCAACATGCGCATGACGGTTATCAAAGGAACCAACTTATAAAATTTGAGCTTCTAACTCAATCAATAAGGCAACCAAAGTTACCATCAGCGGCAGTGGACCCGGCTGTCCGTATGGCCTTGACCCCAAAATGGAGTGGTCCAAAATAATTGCTTTGAAAAGACTCTTTCTTGTCCTTCAAAATCTTCATAATCATAGCATATCTGAAAATTCATGTCAACTATCAAAATCGTTTAGATACTTATAGTATGAACCATTTATAATAATGTCAGAAGGATATTCTTTTCTTGAATCCCTCATATTTTCATGCTAATATGTATCATTAGGTTAAAAACTACAAAATACAAAATGGAGGAAATATGAATCAAAAAAGTACATCTGCTCCCATAGCAGAAAACAAAATGGGTACCATGCCCGTAGGAAGGCTTGTACTAAACATGTCTCTGCCAATGATGATCTCCATGCTGGTGCAGGCATTGTACAATATTGTAGACAGTGTTTTCGTTGCCATGCTTTCCGAAAATGCTCTGACGGCAGTTTCCATGGCTTTTCCACTGCAGACACTTCTGATCGCAGTAGGTGCAGGTACCGGTGTGGGTATGAACGCACTGCTTTCCAAATCCCTTGGAGAAAAGAATTTTGAAAAAGCTGATCGGACAGCCAGCAATGCTGCTTTCCTGTATGGCTTAAGCTATCTGGTTTTCCTGATCCTTGGATTTACAGTAGTAAAACCATTTTATGCCAGCCAGGTACATAACGCAGACCCTGAGATCCTTAAATTTGGGATTGAATATCTGAGCACAGTTATGATATTCTCCTTTGGTCTGCTTGGACAGTTTTTCTTTGAACGTCTGCTCACATCCACAGGAAAAACCATATTCAGCATGACTTCTCAGCTGTGCGGTGCCATCACCAACATCATCCTTGACCCGATCCTGATCTTTGGTCTGTTCGGTGCTCCGAAAATGGGTGTTACCGGAGCTGCTGTAGCTACTGTGGTCGGACAGTGTGTAGCCTGCATCGTTGCCGGAATCTGCAACCATAAATTTAATCATGAAGTCCGGCTCAGCTTCAGGGGCTTCCGTCCTGACCTTAAAATCATCGGCCATATTTATGCAGTAGGTATTCCATCGATCATCATGCAGTCCATCAGTTCTATCATGACCTACTGCATGAATCTGATCCTGGTACAGTTCACAGTCACTGCAACTGCAATATTTGGTGTTTACTTCAAATTGCAGAGTTTTTTCTTCATGCCTGTATTTGGACTTAACAACGGCATTACACCGATCATTGCCTATAATTATGGTGCACGCCACCGAAAGCGTATGCTTAAAACTGTCAAAGTCAGCATGTTCATCGCATTCTGTTTTACATTCATTGGTTTTCTTGCCTTTGAATTTATTCCGAAAACACTGCTGGGGCTGTTCAGTGCTTCCGAAGATATGCTTACCATCGGAATCCCTGCACTTCGTATCATAGGAATCCACTATCTGATCGCATGGTTCTGTATCATTGCGGGAACTGTATTCCAGGCACTCGGAAAAGCTGTATTCAGTATGATCGTATCTATCATGCGTCAGCTGTTTGTCCTGGTACCTGCTGCTTATATCCTTGCTTCCATCGGCGGACTTCACGCAGTATGGTGGTCTTTCCCCATTGCGGAGATCATTTCTCTGATCGTGTCCGTAGCTTTCCTGGTTGTCATAAACAGAACGATCATTCAAAAAATTCCGGAAGCCTAAGGACATCAAAGCTTCCCATTCCAATTTATACAAAAAGAAGACAGAAGATTTCCTTTTTTCTCTTCAGGATATCTTCTGTCTTTTTTATTGTTATTTATAGATCCGGTAGCCATCCCTTCCGGAGCGTTTTACCTGATAAAGGGCAAAATCTGCTTTTTGATACAGTTCCATAAAGGTATCTCCATCCTGTGGTGCAAAAGCAATTCCTGCACTAAAAGTAAATGTATGCTCTCCCATGCCTTCCATACGGATCTCCCTGAGCTTTTCATGAAGTTTTTTTATTCTGCTCTCCATATTTTCCCGTGAACCGATATTACAGAGCAGGATCACAAACTCATCCCCGCCGATACGCCCGATCACATCCTGTTCCCGGAACTGCTCTTTAAGAAAACCTCCCAGCATCTTTAATACATTATCTCCCATGACATGTCCGTAAACATCATTCACTTCTTTAAAATGATCCATATCCAGGATCAGGAAGCCATGAAAGCCTTCCGGAGCTTTTTCTCTCAGAATAGCATCGATCACCTTCTGCGTATTCTCTCTGTTATAAACGCCTGTAAGCGCATCCTTCTGGGCAGAACGTACCAATTCCGCTTTCTCCTGATTATTTCTTACAACAATATACAGGAGCAGGAGCAGCACCAGAATACAGAAGCTTCCCATAAATAGGATTTCATAACCAGAAATGAATTCATAAGCCTGCTGTGCACTTTTTACAGGAATTGCATAACAGATCATCCAGTCATTGTATCCAAGAGGCATATATGCCAGATACCGGTCCTCTTCTTTTCTCTCTTTGAGACTAAACTTCACCAGACCACTTTCGCCAACTTTAAAATCTTCCTGAATATCCTGAAGAGCATGCTTTCCTTTGAGATTTTTTTCTCCGTAATATTTAAAAAGATTGATTCCATATGTGATCTCCGTACCAGACGCCGAACCACTGTCAAAGGCAATGATCTCTCCATCACTTGTGGCCAGAAGACTGTTTCCCGCTCCATCAAAAAGATCATTAAAAAGCATATGGCTCAGCGCTGTAACATTACAGGATCCGCCCAACACACCGATCACTTTATGGTCTTTGTATACCGGCACACCTAAAACCACCCGCACCTTATGGTCCACACTGCTTTCCAGGGGATCGCTGATGGTCTGCTCTCCACTGATAGCCTCCTGAAAATATCTGCGATGAGAAACATTCTTGGTTACTCCATTGTCGTAGTATGCATCTCCATTCTTATCAATAAGAGCAGCCCTCTCCAGGTCTGTCTTTTCATAAATGGATATCAGTCGTTCTTTATTTTCTTCTGAAAAAAGTTCTTCTGATCTTCCCATTGCAGAGGCAATCTCATTCAGATATTGATAATTAATATCCAGTATCGTCCGCAAATGTTCACTTTGTCTCTGCACATTTATCTTCAATGTATTCTGAGAATTCACCTGTACAGCCCTCTGCACACACTCGAAAAAAATAAGAATCCCTGCTATAACCGCCAAGATAAAAACGCCGGTTGCCATAACATAATTTTTTAATTCAAAGTGATTCTTTTTCATACGTTTTCTCCTGATCTAACCTTTTTTGTCCTGCATTTTTATTTTACCATGATTTTTGTTTTTTCTTTATAACTTTGTTTTTTCTCTATAACAAAAAATCTCCTGTGATTATCTGGTTTTCAGAAAAACCTTCTGTTCAGATGGAATATTTTTGTTGCATTATTCTGAATATTCCTGTATAATTAGCGCAATAATCAAAACTTAAGAGCGTAATGTACAAGGGCGTACAGCACATGTTTCCTGTGTCTGTGCGCCCTTGTGCTATTTCTGCAGTCCTGCAGAAATTTCGCTTTGAGAAAGGGAGGAGATTTCTATGATGAATGCAATCGGAAATGTGATAAACCAGATCGACAGTCTGGTGTGGGGCTGGTGGATGATCATTTTACTTCTGGGCACCCATATTTTCATGACCATCCGTACCGGTGTGATCCAGCGTAAGATCGGTACCGCCATTCGCCTGTCTGTCACCAAAGATACCAATGCGGAAGGTGAAGTCAGCCAGTTTGGCGCCCTGACAACAGCCCTTGCTTCCACTATTGGAACCGGAAATATCATCGGTGTCGGTACTGCCATTGCTCTTGGCGGTCCCGGTGCAGTCCTCTGGTGCTGGCTTACCGGTGTCTTCGGAATCGCCACCAAATACAGTGAGTCTCTCATCGCTGTAAAATACCGCGTCAAAACCAAAGACGGCCGTATGCAGGGTGGTGCTATGTATGCCCTGGAGCGCGGATTAAATATGCGCTGGCTTGGTCTGATCTTTGCCTTTTTCGGTGGCTTTGCTTCCTTTGGAATCGGATGTGCTACCCAGGTCAATGCCATTGCAACGGTATGTAATGAGAACCTTCATATTCCGCCGGCAGCGATCGGCATTGCTGTGGCAGTTCTTACTGCTTTTGTTATTTTTGGCGGGATCAAATCCATCGCCAATGTATGTGAGCGTCTTGTTCCGTTTATGGCATTTTTCTATGTGATTGGATGTATCATCATCCTGGGGATCAATTTCGATTTTATCATTCCCGCAGTAAAAACCATCTGCAAATTTGCTTTTACCCCTGGTGCTGCTGCAGGAGGTCTTGTAGGACGTGGTATCATGATGGCCATGCAGTATGGAATCGCAAGAGGACTTTTTTCCAATGAATCCGGTATGGGTTCTGCCCCCATCGCCGCTGCTGCCGCACAGACAAGAAATCCGGTTCGTCAGGCTCTCGTTTCCAGCACCGGTACATTCTGGGATACCGTTGTGGTATGTCTGATGACCGGTCTTGTTCTGGTAACCAGTATTATGAAAAATCCTTCGATCGACATGGGAAATATCACTGATGGCGGTGTTCTTACTACACTGGCTTTTCAGCAGATCCCGGTTCTTGGTCCTGTGATCCTTGTAGTGGGTATCATTTCCTTCGCATATTCTACAGTCCTTGGATGGGCATATTATGGCGAGCGGTGCGTGGAGTATTTTTCCGGCAAAAAGGGACTCATCCCCTATCGTGTGCTGTACATTGCGGTAGCTGCCATCTCCCCTGTTATTTCTCTGAACCTGGTATGGACCGTAGCGGATATCCTGAATGCACTGATGGCTATTCCAAACCTGATCGCAGTATTACTGCTTTCCAGTGTGATCGTAAAAGAGACTAAAAAATATATTAACGATCTGGATGCACGGGATGACACACCGGTGGAAGTGATCGATAAATAAAAAAACGATAAATATAAGCATTTTATATAACAAAGTTACAGCTCCGACTACTTCTCATATTACAAAGCAGTCGGAGCTGTCCGTTTACAAATGTCTTCTTCACTTTTTTATAATACATCCTGCGCTTTCATCTCTTCGGACACAGCAAGATATTCTTTGCTGTTTTCCACGATACCAAGCTTCTCTTCCCAAGTAAGGTTTCGTTTGATCCTGGCCGGACTTCCCATTACCAGGGAGCCATCCGGGATCACCGTATTTTTAGTCACAAGGCTTCCGGCTCCTATGATACATTCGTTTCCGATCTTTGCACCATCCAGGATCACGGCTCCCATTCCGATCAGTGTCCGGTCTCCGATGGTACATCCATGGATCACCGCATTATGTCCCACAGTAACGTTGTTTCCGATATGGACCGGCATGTTGTGGCTCACATGAATGGTACAGTTTTCCTGGATATTTGTTTCTTCTCCGATCACTACCGGCGCATCATCTCCGCGGATCACCGCATAATATAATACACAGCTGTCACGGCCGATCGTTACATTTCCCAGGATCACAGACTGCTTTGCAATCCTGGCACCTTCTGCGATCTTTACATTTTTATAATTCATTTTTCCTCCTGAATCTGCTTTTTTCTGTACAGGATTCTGCCATATGATATTTCTGATCATGGGTTCTATACGCAACAGCAATTCCTTTTTAACCCATATTATATTTCGTCCGGATCACAATATCTGTATACTGGTATTCCTTTTCCGGTGCCTTGCTGTCAAAGAGAAGCTGGAACAAAATAATCACCGGAGAATGTCCCTGTACAGCCGCATCCTGACCGATAAGGAAATTGATCGTCCCCTCTTTCAGCCATTTCAGATTTTCTTCCAGGAAATCATTGGCGATCACATGCATGGTTTTATCCTTTCCAAGCTTCTGCAAGGTCTGGCAGACACCCTTTACACCATGACCCGTAATATAGATCCCGGTCAGCTCCGGATAAAGCTCCAGAAATTCTTCCACGATCTTGGATGCCACCCATTCGTCATCATAAGAATACCTTATATCCACGATCTCGATTCCCGGAAAGCTTTCTTTAATCTCTGTCGTAAATCCTTTCTGCCTGCTGATCAGACCAGGATTGGCAACCTGTCCGGAAATTATGGCAACCTGCCCGTTTCCGCCTGTCATCTCCCCCATCAGGCCTGCTGCCGTACGACCGGCCTGAAAGGTATCCTGTCCCACAAAGCATAACCTTTTTGTATCTTCCAGATCCGCATTAAAGGTAACTACCGGAATTCCATACTCTTCCTGATACTGATTGATCCTCGCTCTCAAAAGCTGATCTTCTGATGGAGTCAGCGCGATTCCATTAAAGCCCTCTTCCCGGAGTTCTTCCATTGCAGCCATTACTTTTTCTGGTTCCACGCCCTCAATCTCATAGATCTTTACTGTTCCGCCAAAGCTCTCCACTTCTTCTTTTGCTTCCAGGACCCCATTTAAAACCTGCTGCATAAAAGGAGTCTCCATATACTGAAGGATCACACCGATACGGATCTTTCTCTTTGCCATGGCAAGGGCACGACCGGCACGGCTGGGCTGGTATCCCATCTCCCGGGCGATCCTTTTGATCCTTTCCTCTACTTCCGGGCGGATACGGCCTCTGTTGTTCAGTGCCCTGTCCACAGTGCCTCTTGAAACTCCTGCTGCTTCCGCAATCTGTTGTAATGTTACTGCCATATTTTACCCTCCAAAACCTCTCCTGTGTGCTTTGTGTTCACGCGCACGCTCTTTTATCTCATTATACACATTTACACTTTCTCAGGCAATCCCTGATTTCATTATTTTTATAATTTTCCTTTACGATCAGACAGGCCCGGCATAAACAGGTGCATTCCCTCAGCCAAAAATGCTTCCGAAAAAATCTCCGGAAGCATTTTTATCATTACAAAACAGATCCCTTTGTCAGTCCAGAAGCTCCTGTACCATCTCGGGGGTAAAGGTTACAGCCTTCACATGATCTACCTCGATCTGATACAGGGCATTGGCCGCAATATGCTCCGCAGCCTGCTCCAGATCACGGATTCCTGTGGTATCTTCAAATTTCTTAATTACTGCGTCCAGCGCCTCATCCGTTACGATACATTCTTCCTGTTTCAGGCTCATGCGTTTCAGAACCTTGGGAAGCGCAAATCGGGAAAAGATGATCTTCTTTTCCTCCGGTGTGTAATCCGGAATATCGATCACTGCAAAACGTGACATCAAAGGTGCGCTGATCTGTGCTTTATCATTGGCTGTGGCAATAGGATAGACACCAACTGTCGGAACCATACATTCCATATAGTTATCTGTAAAACCAAGGTTATCCAGCAGTGTCAAAAGCACGTCTGCCGGATTTCCGTTTCCTTTACCTGATGCAGCCTTGTCAAGCTCATTGATGATAAATACCAGATTGGATTCTCCTGCCATGGAAAAAGCCTCCATGATGATTCCAGGCTTGGCATTTGCATAAACACGAGAGCTTCCTGTAAGCTGTTCCGGATCATTGATCGAACTCATATCCAGGGTTGTCCACGGCATTTTCAGGATTCTTGCAACTGCATAAGCGATCTGAGATTTACCGGTACCTGCCGGTCCTACAAGAAGCAGTCCGTAAGCAGGAAGTGTATGAGTACGGTTGATCTGAATGATCGTCTCAATGATCCTCTGTTTTACACGCTCCATTCCATAAAGCTCCTCATCCAGGATACGACGTGCTTCCTTCGGATCAATAGACTCAAAATAATTATGCTTCCACTGAATATTCATCATGATGGAAAGTGCTCTCTGGGCATGGCGTCTTTCCTCCTGAGAAACCTCATGAGAACGGGCAACTGCCAGATTTCTTCTTGCCCAGAGACGGATATTATCCGGCATAGTCTTTCCGGCACAGTTCATAAAGTCGGTGATACTCTGAATACTGGTAAGCTTCATATCGTCACCGTCTTCTTCCTCCTCATCGTTCTCATTTTCTTCTGCCGGCGCACTGCTTGCAAACAGACGCTCGATCATAAACTGAAGAAATCCGTCCTCAGCAGAAAGCTTGGTGCCTCCGCCAAAAGCGATCTCGCGGATTTTGTAAACAGCATATCCTTCTTCTGTATTCTGTCCTGAAAGACGGATGTTGATATGATTTTCTCCGAGCCATTTGATCAGGCTTGTAAAACGGGAATCGATCTTCAGGATGTCTGCCGGAAAAACACCGTCCTCTTCCTTAAACTCAAATGCAGTCTGCTTCGCAGGATTGGAAAAATATCCGCAGGAATGATGTTTCCACTCTCTTTTGCTGTTATCCAGGATCAGCACCGGTTTCTCCGGTGTGGCTTTTGTTTCATTAGAACGAAATGTTGTATATGTGCACTGGCTTTTTGTCTCTTTTTTATCTGCCGGTGCTGCGCTGAAATCAAAAACTGGCATATTTTTTACTCCTCTTTCTCTGAAAAATATCTTCATTCAGTTTATCATGGATTGGAAATCTCAACAACTGCTGATATGGTTTTTTATGCATTTTTTATTCATTTTTTGTATTCGTCATTTTCCCGTAAGTTGTTTAAACAGTTCCACAGTTTGCCGATTGACACTGCCTATAAACTATGTTATCGTGCAATCATGTCTGCTTTCATTTTTTACAAAAGCTGACACAGTTACCATGTATGTGATTTACTGTTTTTCACGTCATTGTAATTGTATTTTTTTGGAGGAGGAAATGAGAAATCAACTTTCACAGCGGGATGATTTTTATCCACAGATCGTTAAGCTTGTCATCCCCATCATCATTCAGAATCTGCTAAGTGCAGCGGTCAATTCCGCCGATGTTATCATGCTGAACTTTGTAGGTCAGTCATCCATCTCCGCAGTATCCCTGGCAGCGAATTATTCCAATGTCCTGTTTATGGTTTATTACGGTCTTGGTACGGGAGCCACCCTGCTTTGTGCCCAGTATTATGGAAAGGGAGATTACAAAGCCATTCAGATCATCGAGGGAATCGCTCTTCGTTTTTCCATGATCATCTCTGTTCTCGTGGCACTCGTTGCATTTACCATGCCACAGATGATGATGAGACTGTTCACCAACGATCCGGAGCTTCTGGCCATTGGTTCTTCCTATATCCGCATTATGGGTATCACCTATATCTGCTGGGGTATGACGGAGGTTTATCTGGCTGTTCTTCGAAGCATTGGACGGGTGACTACCAGCATGGCGATGAATATGCTGGCCTTTGGACTGAATATCCTTTTGAATGCGACTTTTATCTTCGGATTGTTCGGAGCACCCAAGCTTGGTGCTACCGGTGTGGCTATTGCTACTGCACTTTCCAGAATGATCGAGCTGATCGCCTGTTTTATTGTTTCTGCTTTCAGCAAAAATGTCCGACTGGATCTCCGATGTATGTTCACAAAAAACAAACTGCTGTTCAGTGATTTCGTGCGGCTTTCCCTGCCGGCTCTTGGTAATGATATTTCCTGGAGTATTGGTTTTTCCATGTACTCTGTGATCCTGGGGCATCTTGGTACGGATGCGGTTGCTGCCAATTCTCTGGTTGTAGTAGTCCGTAATATCGGCTCTGTTTTCTGTTTCGGTATTGCCAGTGCAGGAGGTATCCTTCTAGGCAATGTTATGGGGCAGGGCGATCTGGAACGTTCCAGGCGTTATGCTTCCAAAACACTGAAGCTTACTGTTATTGCAGGTTTTTTGGGCGGACTTATCGTTCTTGCCATCACACCGTTTGTAATGAGATTTGCGTCCCTGACACCCACTGCCATGCATTATCTGAAATATATGCTTCTGATCAACAGCTACTATATTATGGGGTCTGCCGTAAATACAACCCTGATCGCCGGCGTGTTCCGGGCAGGTGGTGATACAAAGTTTGGTCTGATCTGTGATACCATTGATATGTGGGTATATGCAGTACCCCTTGGATTCTTCGCTGCTTTTGTACTGAAGCTGCCGGTTATGTGGGTGTATTTTCTGCTCTGTACGGATGAATTTGTGAAGTGGCCATGGGTGATCAAAAGGTATCTTAGTGGGAAGTGGGCTAAGAATATTACCCGCGAGAATATATTTGAAAGTAAATAGAATACAAAAACATTTTAGACGCTGGAATCTGCGTTATTTTCAAAAATTCGCTGTTTGAGCGAAGCAAGTCTCGGACTTTTGGAAAATAACTTTAGCAGGTTCCAGCCGTTCGTTACTCAACTACCGCTGCAGTCCTTCTATCACCATCTCTGTCAGACGCACAACACTTCCCTGTACCTCCCGGATCTCCTTCTCCGAAATACCATCCTTATGAAATCCCCCGGTGCAAACCACTCTCTTTCCCAGCTTTTTCGAAACCTGCTCCGCCATCCACCGGCAGATCACCTCGTCCTTATGTCCCGGAAAATTCAAAACTGAAGAAGTCGCACTCACAGAACCATCCCCTGTCAGAGACACTCTCGATTCCGTCTGCACCACACATCCCAGATGAGGTCTCTCTCCGCCTTTCAGACAGATAAGCACATCCTCTCCGACAAATGCAGCACTGACCTCCAGCTTACAGCCTGCAGTCTCCACACACTCTTTTACAATCCATTCCATCTGCGATACTCCTTTGCTTCGATCCCAAACGGTTCCAAAAGCTTTGCCGCAATATGATACACCATATCATCAATGCTCTCCGGTTTATGATAAAACGTCAGCATCGGCGGAATGATCCGTACTCCCGGAAGCATGGATAGCTCATAAAGATTTCGGAGATGAATCCCGCTTAACGGTGTTTCTCTGGCTGCCAGCACCAGTGTTCTCTGTTCCTTGACCGTCACATCTGCCGCACGCAGAATAAGATTATCCGCATAGCCACTGTGGATCCCCGCGATCGTCTTCATGCTGCAGGGCACGATCAGCATCCCCTCTGTTTTGAAAGAACCACTGGCCGGTTTTGCCCGATCTCTCCCGGTGCACATACATGATCTGCCAATCGTTTCACATCCTCCGGTTCCAGCTCCGTCTCCTGGCGAAGAGTCAGCTCTGCACTGGAGCTCATGATCAGATAAGACTCAAAATCCGGATTCTCCCGGATGATCTCCAGACATTTTACAAGGAGCGGCAGGCCGCTTGCACCTGTCGCACCAACTATAATTCTCTTTTTCATTTTTTCAGCCATTTCTCCGGATCCAGTTCCATAAAACGGGCTCTGTGAAAATCTTCCTTCAGATCATAAGGCACCGTACAGTCAAAAATAGTCTTGCATGCAATTCCATGATCACGGATACTTGGAGAAAATGCAGGATCATTGGACGGATCAAGAGGATGACAACGGACACCCGGAATGGTGATCACATCCACATCCCCCTGGAATCTCGTATTCATCGCCCAAAGTACGTCATTCATATCAAAGCAGTCCACATCTTCATCTACCAGAAATACATTTTTCAGCTCACTGAAGGCGGAAAATGCAAGAAGTGCAGCCTGACGCTGTCTTCCCTCATCACTTTGAGAAAGCTTTTTAAACTGAAGGACAGCCATATACTTTCCACCTCCGGCACTGCTGCAGTATACGTTCTGAAGTCTTCCAGGCATTGCTTTTTCCACCATGCCATAGATGCTGGCCTCTGTAGGGATTCCCGCCATGGATACGTGCTCCTCACTTGGCCCGATACAGGTCTGCATGATCGGATTTTCACGATGTGTCACTGCTGTAACCTTGATCAGCCAGCAATGATCACTTGCAGGCCCTGTATATCCCGGAAACTCCGGCATGGCGTATCCGGTATTGCTGTTCTGATCTTCCCTTACACGCACACCTGGGATCACTTCTCCCTCGATCACGTATTCCGCATTGGCGATGGCACGCTGGTTAACGGTTAAACATTTACAGAGTTTCACCGGCTCTTTGCGCAGTGCACCGGCTACAGACAGCTCATCATACCCCAGTGGTGTTGTAGGCGGCTCAAAACAGGAACCGATCTCAATAGCAGGATCAACTCCGATACTGATAGAAATAGGCAGCCTTTGTCCCAGCTCCTCAGCACGCTCTGCCATTGCTCCGATATGTCTGGCACCAGGTGTAAAGAAAATGGAAAGTTCATCTTTTCCCTGAATGCAAAGACGATGAATGGTCACATCGTGAACTCCAGTATCCGGGTGTGTGGCGTAGCACATGCCAAGTGTGATATACGGGCCCGCATCATCCGGTGTGTTCGTTGGCGCAGGAACCAGCTATAGAGGTCAAAATCAGGATCTGCTGCCTTATGCACCACCTGCTGACACGGTGCATCGCCTTCAAGATCGACCGGTGGAATTGGGTTCTCCACGCTTTTGCAGAGCATCTTTCCAAGATTTTCCGGCTGAGTGTCAAGTAAAGCAGCAACTCTTTTTCTGCTTGCCAGAAGACCGATAGCTACCCTTGCATCCGGGTGTCCTTTTATACGATTAAAAATCATGGCAGGTCCTTCCTTTGTGGGACGCTTCACCGTTCCACCGGCTCCTACATAACGATATACCCCTGCAAGCTCTGCCAGCGGATCAACTTCCACCTCTGTTTCGATCAGCTGATCTGGCATCTGCTCCAGAAGTGCCAGAGCACTTCTCAGATCTCTTACTTTTTCTGCCATAAAAAACCTCCTGCGTTATCTTTATATTACTGTTCACTCCGTTTTCAGTAACATCTTTATTTTCTTATGTTATTTTATCTCTTTTTTACATGGTGAATCAATTCTTTCTATGATATAATTGTTTCCAATATGGAATGATTCGTCACTATTTTCTAAAAGGCAGGTGTTACCATGACTCTTGAACAGATCGACTATTTTATCTGTGCAGCTCAATCCCGGACTTTTTTTGATGCTGCAGAAGCTATGCATATCTCCCAGTCCTCCCTTTCCAAGCAGATCATGAAACTGGAAAAAGAACTGGAGCTTACCTTATGGGACCGCAGCAAGCGTACTGCTGTGCTTACTCCTGAAGGAGAGTTTTTTTACAAAGAAGCACTTAAGATTTCCAGACAGTATCATCGTTCTCTGGAAGCAGTGTACCATTTTAAGGACAGTAAGCTCCAGGCACTTCATATTGGAACACTTCCTTTTCTTTCTCAGTACCATCTTACTTCTGTGATACACAGTTTTTGTGATACACACCCGGAGCTTTCTTTTTCTCTGAAGGAGGTAGAAGACGAAGAACTTCTTTCCGGTCTTGAAAAAGACTTTTTTAATCTGATCTTTGTACGAAAACACATGATAGACCCGGAGCTCTATACTTTTCATGCTCTCACAGCAGACCGTCTGGTTGCTGTTTTTCCTGAAGCTCATCCCTCCGCGTCCAAAAAATCGGTTTCTCTTTCCGACCTAAAAAAAGAGACTTTTATCCTGATGCCTCCGCACACCTCCATTTACCGTTTCTGTATGCAAAGTTTTCATAATGCAGGGATCCACCCTCAGCTTCTGCGTACTGCCCGCGCAGAATCTATTGTCAGCGCAGTGGAAATTGGCGAAGGGATCAGCCTTCTTACAGAAAGCAGCTTTCAGTTCTTTCGTCAGCCTTCGCTTGTTGCTGTCCCGGTTAATGGACTGAAAAAGCTATCTGTTGGAATTGCCCATAAAAAAATATGGCTCTCACAACCTCTGCAGAATGTTTTCTGCAGTTTGTGAAAAGCCATATGTAAGGTATTTTTTCTATAATCCAAGCATCATTCCCACACCATGTACCGCAAACGCAACGATCCATGCAGTGGCACACTGTACTGCTACAATACCAGCGGCAGCTCTTACAGTTCCCATCTCCCGACGCACAGTTGCAATAGCTGCAACACAGTGTATAGAGCAAAGTAAAGATCAAAAATACGTAAGCAGTAAACGGTGTAAATAAAGTCTGAAGCAATGCCGTATTTCCGCCCAGAAGGACTGTCAGCGTAGACACAACGCTCTCTTTTGCCATAAAGCCCGTGATCAATGCGGTGGATACTCTCCAGTCACCAAAGCCCAGCGGAGCAAAAAGTGGTGCCACGATGCTTCCGATCTGTGCCAGAAGGCTCTGATCTGTGCTGGTAACAAGGTTAAGACCTGCATCAAAGTTCTGCAGGAACCACACGATCAGCGTTGCCGCAAAAATAATTGTAAACGCTTTCTGGATAAAGTCCTTCGCCTTTTCCCAGATCAGCTGTCCTACACTTTTTGCAGAAGGAAGTCGATAATTGGGAAGCTCCATGACAAACGGAACCGGCTCTCCCTTATATTTCGTCTTTTTCAGGATCAGCGCATACAGGATCCCGCAGAGAATTCCTGCAAAATAAAGGCTGATCATCACAACTCCTCTCCACTGCTTCGGGAAAAATGCACTGGTGAGAAGTCCGTAGATCGGAAGCTTGGCACTGCAGCTCATAAACGGAGTAAGCAGGATCGTCATTTTCCGGTCACGTTCACTGGATAATGTTCTGGTTGCCATAATGGCCGGCACCGAACAGCCGAATCCGATCAGCATCGGCACAAAGCTTCTTCCGGAAAGTCCGATCTTTCGAAGGAGCTTGTCCATAACAAAGGCTACACGAGCCATATATCCGGTATCTTCCAGGATTGACAGGAAGAAAAACAAAGTAACGATCGTAGGAAGAAATCCGATCACGCTTCCGATACCGCTTAAAATTCCATCCACAACCAGTGACTGCAGTACTGGGCTGACACCTGCCGCCTCCAGTCCCCTGCCAATAAGTGCAATTACCCAGTTCACGACCATAGTCATTCCGTCTGAAAGCCAGGCTCCCAGATAATTAAACGTCATCACAAATACAATTGCCATAATTCCCACAAAACAGGGAATTGCTGTATATTTTCCGGTAAGGATACGATCTATGGCGACACTTCGTTTATGTTCACGCTTTCTGCCGGTTTTACCACAGTTTTCTCACAAAGCTTTTCAATAAAATTGAAGCGCATGTTCGCAAGAGCTGCCTCACGGTCCAGACCGCCATCCTTCTCCATAACATGTACCAGCCCATCAAGAACCTTTTTTTCACCTTCAGGCAAAGTCAGACGTTTTTCGATCAGAGAATCTTTCTCTACGATCTTCGTAGCTGCAAAACGTACAGGAAGTCCTGTTTTTTTTGCATAGGGTTCGATCAGATGAACGGCTGCATGGATACATCTGTGAAGTGCGCCTACCGGATCCTTCGGTGACTGATTGTCAGTACAGAAATCAATTCTTCCCGGTGCTTCTCTGTATCTTGCAACATGGACTGCATGATCGATCAGCTCATCAATTCCTTCATTCTTCGCTGCTGAAATAGGTACAACCGGAATTCCTAAAATCTCCTCCAGTTCATTGATCCGAACAGATCCTCATTTGCCTTACCTCATCCATCATATTTAAGGCCAGCACCATTGGGATTCCAAGCTCCATCAGCTGCATGGTAAGATAAAGATTTCTCTCAATATTGGAAGCATCTACAATATTAATGATTCCTGTCGGCTTCTCATTCAGCAGAAAATCTCTTGTTACGATCTCCTCGCTGGAATACGGGGAAAGTGAATAGATTCCAGGAAGATCCGTTACCGTTGCCTCCGGATGCCTTCGGATGCTTCCTTCTTTCTTGTCAACAGTTACACCCGGAAAGTTACCAACATGCTGATTGGAGCCTGTCAGCTGATTAAAAAGAGTTGTCTTTCCACAGTTCTGATTACCCGCCAGTGCAAACGTGATCGGTTCCCCTTTGGGAATCGTATCACCGATCCGGTTCTTACGATAATCTCGAGCCTTTCCAAGTTCTCCCACACCAGGATGAGCAATCGGCTGATGCCGTTCATTTTCTTTCTTCGTTTCCGTCATGGATTCGATCGATACGATCTCAATCTTTGCAGCTTCCGCCAGCCGCAATGTCAGCTCATATCCGCGCAGCACAAGCTGTACCGGATCTCCCATAGGAGCTGTTTTACGAAGAGACACTTCTGTCCCCGGTGTAAGCCCCATATCCAGAAGATGATGTCTCAGCTCCCCCTCGCCACGAACACTGATGATTCTGCCACATTCTCCAGTCTTTAATTTGTCCAGTGTCATATTGTCACCTCATCTTAAGTACAATTTACATGGTCAATACATATATCTGTATTATCCACTGGTACATCGTTTTGTAAATAACTATATCAATCGGATTCACAGACAAGTGAATGGTATAGTTATTTCAAAAACGATGTACTAATATAAATGTAACACAATTTAAGTTATTTGACAATAACTGATTAATCTGATAAGTTTCGTATAAATAATACCAATTCGAAAGTTATTTATCATTAACATTTATATTTTTTTTCATTTTAGCACAATTCCTGTTTGATAAACAAACATCTTCATATTTTTTTTGCAGACATACAATAACATCCATGTATATTCCCGCAATAAAAAAGCGCAAACGACATATTATCTGTCGTCTGCGCCTTTTTATTGCGAGAACCGCTTCGGTGAATCCTTACTCACCAATTAACCAATTGTACATTTCCTCATACTGACGTGCGGAATTGTTCCAGGAAAAATCTGCAGCCATCGCGCGATCTACCATTTTATTCCATTCACGTTTCTTGTCATAATATACACTCTCTGCATAACGAATCGTAGCAAGCATTTCATGTGCATTGTAATTTACGAAGGAGAATCCTGTTCCGGTTCCCTCGAATTCATTGTACGGGACAACTGTATCCTTCAGACCACCGGTCTCTCTGACGATCGGAAGAGTTCCATAACGAAGGCTCATCAGCTGGCTTAAGCCACATGGCTCAAACAGTGACGGCATCAGAAATGCGTCAGATGCTGCATAAATTCTGTGAGACATTGCCTCATCATAGTAGATCTGTGCAGATACCTTGCCATGATACTTCCAGTCAAAATGACGGAACATATTCTCATAACGTTCCTCACCGGTACCAAGAGCAACGATCTGAACCGCATCCTGACACAGTTCGTCCATGATATAAGCGATCAGATCAAATCCCTTCTGATCTGTCAGGCGGGATACAATACCGATCATCATAGCTTTCGGATCCTGCTCAAGTCCAAGATCTTTCTGAAGCTGGATCTTGTTCTTGATCTTCTCCTTGCGGAAGTTCTTTGCATTGTAGTTCTTGGTGATATTCGGATCTGTCTCCGGATTGAATTCATTGTAATCAATACCATTTACAATACCACGCAGACTGTTGGCTCTCGCATTGAGAAGTCCGTCCAGCTTCTCACCATAAAACGGTGTCTTGATCTCTTCTGCATAGGTATTACTTACTGTGGTAATGGCATCTGCAAATACCATACCGCCCTTCAGGAAGTTTGCGTCCTTGTATGCTTCCAGTTTATCCGGCGCAAAGTAGTAATCGGAAAGGCCTGTGATATCCTTAACAGTCTTAACATCCCATACACCCTGGAATTTCAGGTTATGTATTGTCATAACAGTCTTGATTCCACGGAAGAATTCATTCTCCTGGAAAGAATCGTGAAGGTAAACCGGAACAAGTCCTGTCTGCCAGTCATGACAGTGGATGATATCCGGTCTGAATCCGATCACCGGAAGAACCGATAACACAGCTTTGGAAAAGAAAGCAAATTTCTCAAGATCCCATGGTGCGCTGTCATATGGTTTCGGACCGCTGAAATAATATTCATTGTCAATGAAGTAAAACTGGATCCCGTCATACTGCATCTGCATAATGCCTACATAGCAGTTCTTAAATCCCAGATCCATATAAAAATGGGTCACATACTCCATTTTGTCTTTCCATTCCTGTTTCATGCAGGCATATTTCGGTAAGATCACGCGTATATCAAAATATTTTTTGTCAAAGCACTTAGGCAGTGAGCCGGCAACATCAGCGAGTCCTCCTGTTTTGATAAAAGGTACTGCTTCTGATGTAGCAAACAGAATTTTTTTCATCTGTATTCCCCTCCCTGGGTACACCCGTTTTTATTTATGATTATACTCCAAAATTCATCTAATTTAAAGACCGATTTTTATATTCTAGTCTGATTTTATCTGCGATCAGTGCTATAAATTCAGAATTCGTGGGTTTCCCTTTTCCGGTGCTTACAGTATATCCAAACAATTCATCAATGGTATCCATCTTTCCCCGGCTCCATGCCACCTCGATCGCATGTCGGATCGCCCGCTCCACTCTGCTCGGTGTTGTCTGATGGCGTTTCGCAATGGTTGGATATAATACCTTGGTAATGGAATTGAGCATTTCCATGTCATTGACAGACAAAATGATCGCATCCCTTAAATACTGATACCCCTTGATGTGTGCCGGAACTCCGATCTCATGAATGATATTCGTCACATCGGTTTCCAGATTCCTCTCCGGCTGAGGCTTTTTGGTTTCTGTGATACCTGGCCTTGCAATCTCCCGCACTCTTCTGTCCCCAATCTTCCGAATATGTTTGATCCGGTTTAAAAGTGTGGTGTTGTCAAAAGGCTTCAAAACATAATAGTCTGCTCCAAGACTGAATGCATCCTCTGTAATCCTCTCCTGTCCAATTGCAGATAATACGATAAACACTGGAACTTTTTTGACATTTGCGTTATGGGAAAATTTCTCCATAACGGAAAGGCCGTCCATCTTCGGCATAATGATGTCGAGAATCACCACATCCGGCTCCTTATCTTTGATTATATTACAGATTTCTTCTCCGTTGTGTGCTTTTCCGACCAGTTCAAGGTCTTTATCTTCTTCGATCATCTGACCGAGCATGTCTGTCATTTTCGCGTTATCATCAGCGATTGCAACATTTAATTTGTCCATGAGGACCCTCCTAACTTCTATCTCCTTGGGTTTCCAGACATACCCCCTGTCACCACGGCAGTAACCGACACTGTTAGCTGCCTGCGCTTTCCCCTTGCTGGCGACAAAATTATTATAGTGGAAATCCTGTAGTAAAATCAAGATAAAAGTAGTTATTTTATCACACTTTCGTACGATATTTTTCGACATTTTTTCTCTTATATATCACAAAATTCACCAAAATGCAGGTATTTCAATCTGTATCCGGCATTTTTCCCCATATAAAAAAGAGGCACTTTTCCCGGACTTTTTCCATGTTTTTGTGCCTCTTTCCTCAACTGCAGATTATGCATTGCCTGTCATATTTTCAATAAAAATCCCATATCCGCCGGTAGAATCCTGCACAAATACATGAGTCACAGCACCAAAGAGTTTTCCGTTCTGAAGCACAGGACTTCCAGACATTCCCTGAACGATCCCACCTGTTTTTTCCAGGAGTTCTTTATCTGTGATCTGGATCACGAAGCTCTTATTAGAATCCTCATGGTTCATATCGATCCTGGTGATCTCTGCGGCATATTCTTTTACTTCGCCGTCTGTGCAGCAGAGAACAGATGCGGGTCCAATTTTCAGATCCTGTTTGTAACCTACAGGAATCTTCTTCAGATCCAGATTTTTCACCTGATCAGCATCCACAGTTCCAAAAATGCCGTTTTTACTGTTTTCGGAAATCTCACCCAGGATATTGTCGGCTTCGTATCGGATCAGACCAGATAGTTCTCCGGGATTTCCTTTTTCTCCTTTCCGGATCCCCAGGATCTGGGCGTTGTAAAGATTTCCATCTGCGATACTTAAAAGTTCGCCGGTATCCACATCGCTGATCCCGTGACCAAGAGCACCGAACCCTCCATTTTCGTCCACATAAGTCAGGGTTCCGATTCCCTGTGTATCGTCCCTCACCCAGATGCCAAGCTTATAGTTTCCTTTTTCATCTTTCACCGGCGTCAGGGACAGGGGAATCGTCTCTTTTCCCCGGCGAACCTTCAGTGTTACAGATTCTCCGCAAAGATCTGCAAGATCCTCCAGAAGATCCTGCTTGCACTGGATCCGGTTCTGATCAAAAGCCACAATATAATCTCCCGGCTTTACAATGTCCCGGGCCGGTTCTTCCATCTCACCACTTTCCGAAAGGATCTCGCCTGTATCAATGATCAGAACTCCTTTCGTCTGCATATAAATACCTACTGCATCTCCGCTTGCATATACTTCTTTTGCAGTTATATTTTTTACCTTCACATCCTTAAAATGGATCACTCCCAAGAGTCTGCAGTGCAACTTATAGCTGTCTTTTCCTGAAACGGTGATCGCATCATCAAAGCTGATAAAAGGGCGTTTAAGAAGATTGGCTACTTCCCGGCTGTCCTCATGATCCACCAGGATCTGATCCGGGATCTTTCTGTCCAAAAGCCGGTAGCCCAGCCATCCCATCAGAATCAGATCCAGCGCAAGAAATACAAGGAGCCAACATCGGTATTTTCTTTTTCTGTTCATCTTACGTCACATCCTTTGTAATTTTCTGATACAAGCAAATCCCCACTCACTGCTTATTGCTTTTCGCAACTGAAGCAGGAAACTGACTTGATTCGGTTAAAAAAGAGGACCGACCTTTCGGCCGTCCTCTCTTAGTATGTAACGTATAAATTATTTCAGTCTTGTATTTTTTTGTTGCTGTGCCAATTCCTTCATCTCTCTTGCATTTCCAAGAACAGCCGGCGTGATCTGGCACCGCCCAGAAGTCTGGCAAGCTCACGAACAGATTCCTCTCCTTCCAGAGGATGGATCTGGGTGATGGTTTCTGTTCCTTCTACATGTTTCTCAATCTCAAAATGGGTATCTGCCATTGCTGCGATCTGTGGAAGATGTGTGATACAAAGCACCTGCCTGTGCTGTCCGATCACTGCCATTTTTTCAGAAACCTTCTGTGCAGTACGCCCACTGATCCCTGTATCGATCTCATCGAAGATCAGTGTATCAATCTGATCTTTATCTGCAAGGATTGCTTTGATGGCAAGCATGATTCTGGAAAGCTCACCACCGGATACGATCTGTCCCAGCGGTTTTCTGCTCTCACCTGGATTTGTGGAAATCTCATATTCCACCGAATCATAACCATTATCTGTATAATTTTTTCTGCGGTCAAAACGGATAGAAAAATCCACATCCTCAAAATTCAGTTCCTTCAATCCTTCGATAATCTTTTCATCCAGCTGTTTACTGTATTTTTTCCGGATCTCTGAAAGTTCATGCGAAGCTTCCTCAAGAATCTTTTCTGCCTGCATAAGTTTTTCTTTCAGTAACCGGAAATTTTCTTCGAATCTTTGAAGTTTTTCTAATTTTTTCTGCTGTTCCTTCTGATAAGACAAAATTTCCTGGATGGTCTGTCCATATTTTGCCTTCAGATTATTGACCAGATCCAGTCTTTTTTCTGTTTCAAAAAAAGTTTCTTCGTCAAAAGTAAGACTATCCGTATAAGAGGACAGATCACGGCAGAAGTCACCGAGAAGTGAATCGATTTCCGCAAGAGCTTCCTGTAAAGGTGCAAGATCCTTATCGTAATCTGCAATTCTTGAAAACTCTTTCAGGGCATTTCCGGTCATATCTGCGGCGCCCTGTTCATATCCGGTCATCCCACGGACCATTTGTGCTGTTTCCATGATCCTTCTGGCATTGCTCAGCTTCCGGTAGCGGTCCTCCAGTGTTTCGTCCTCTCCCGGAATAAGAGCTGCTCCTCGATCTCATTGATCTCAAATTCCAGAAAGGCTTTTTCACGGTTGCGCTGTTCCTCATCCATATCCAGTGCTTTCAGCTGATCCACACAGTCCCGATACTCCTGATATGCTTTCCGGACCTTCTCCCTGGCAGGAGGATCTGTTCTTTTCCGTATACATCCAAAATAGCCAGCTGGCGGTCTCCGTAAAGAAGCGACTGATGCTCATGCTGTCCGTGAATGTCCAGAAGACAGGCTGCTGCGGCTTTCATCTGGCTGACTGTACTTGTCTCTCCGTTGATCTTGTTGATACTTCTGCCGTCCATGATCTTACGGGACATCAGCACCTGTCCGTCTTCCGGATAGATGTCAAGCGCCGCAAGGGACTCTCTGGCTTTCGTGTTTTCAACCTGAAACAGCAACTCTACCAGGGCATAGGAAGCATTTTCACGAATCATGCTTCTGGAAGTTTTTCCACCCAGGATGAGCTGTATGGATCCTAACAGAATGGATTTTCCGGCTCCGGTCTCACCGGTTAAGATATTTAAGCCCGGTCCGAATTCCACCTCTGATTCCTCTATCAGTGCAAGGTTTTTTACATGCAGATGTACTAACATTGATTTCCTTTCTGGTATAAAGCATTTACATATTCTGTCATTTTATTTTCCTCTGGATAAGATCCCACCAAGCTTCTGAACTACACCCGGTGCCTGTTCAGAAGTTTTCACCACACACATAATGGTATCATCTCCGGCAATACATCCCAGGATTTCCGGCCATTTCATGGCATCAAGAGCTGCTGCTGCCGCCATGGCCATTCCCGGAATTGTTTTTACTACTACGATATTCTGTCCAATGTTCATAGCGATCACTGCATCTTTCAGAACTCTGGAATATTTATCACTTAACACATCCGGTGTATGTTCTTCCAGAATCGCATATCTGGACTTTCCGTTGCTGCCTGCAACCTTTGTCATTTTCAGAGCCCGGATATCTCTGGATACGGTAGCCTGCGTAACCTTAAAACCGGCCTCATTCAGTCTTGCCGCAAGCTCTTCCTGTGTATCGATCTCGTACTGACGGATCAGTTCGATAATTTTTTCATGTCTTGCTACTTTCAAAATTGAACCTCCTGCATCAGCTGTTACTCATTTTCTGTCTCAGAACCTCCACAAAGCTCAGATGATTCAGCTTGAGGATTTTTGTCCTGACTGTGGCTTTCCGGATCACGATCCGGTCACCGGTGACCATGGATATCTGGGTATCCCCGTCAAAAGAGGCCACTGCTTTCTCAATGGTATTATGCCTTCCCTCACCGATCTCTACTGTAACTGCCTCTTCCCCGGAAAGAATGATACTTCGGGTGTTCATGGTATGGGGAGCGATGGGGGTCATGATCATCATACTGGCACTGGGAGAAACCACGGGACCTCCCGCTGACAGACTATATCCGGTAGAACCGGTCGGCGTGGAAATGATGATACCATCTGCATTGTACGAATTCATATATGCATCATTAACATAATTCTTGAAACGGATCACACGGAGATGTCCTTCTCTTCCGATCACAATGTCATTTAATGCGATATCTTTTCCAATAAGTTCTTCTCCCCGATAGATCTTTCCTTCCAGCATCATCCGATCTTCCAGCTCATAGTCATCTGACAGAAGCCGATTCAGAGCCGGATACACGGAATTTTTGTCCACCTCGGCAAGAAATCCCAGAGTTCCCAGATTGATTCCAAGAAGTGGGATATCCAGATGCACCACATCCCTTGCAGCCTGCAGAAGTGTTCCGTCTCCCCCCAGTACAATAATGCACTGTGTATCCTGCGGAATCCCATCCGGATCTGTATAATGATACGGTCCTTCCATTTTTTCGGTGATCTTCTGCACATGACACCTGGCACCATGCTTCTCCAGATAGGCAATGATCCTATTAGAAAATGTCAGTTCCGGATCCTTGGCACTGTTTGGAATTATATAAAATCTGTCCATATTGCTTCAGTCCTTTCCAAACATCAGTCCAGCTGTCCGTGGGCTTCCTTTACCACATCCTCTACGGATACGTCAAAACTCACAGGTACTTCTGTTCCTTCCGGATGTTTTTTCAGATGAAGGAGATATTCAATATTTCCCTCAGGTCCCTTGATGGGAGAAAAGGAAAGATGACAGGGCTCCATAGAAATACTCATGGCATAATCTCTGACTTTCTCAATAACTTCTTCATGGACCTTCGGATCACGGACAACACCTTTTTTTCCGACTTTTTCTCTGCCGGCCTCAAACTGAGGTTTGATGAGACATACGACCTCTCCGTCTTCTGTGAGAAGGTTTCTTACAGGAAGAAGTACTTTTGTAAGGGAGATAAAAGAAACATCGATCGAAGAAAATGCTGCCGGGCCTTCCAGATCTTCCGGTACCACATAACGGATGTTTGTCTTTTCCATACACACAACTCTCGGATCATTTCTGAGTTTCCAGTCCAGCTGTCCATATCCTACATCAATGGAATAGACTTTGACCGCTCCGTTCTGAAGCATACAGTCCGTAAAGCCGCCGGTGGATGCGCCTACATCCATGCACACCTTATCCTTCAGCGTCACACCGAAATTTTTCATGGCTTTTTCGAGTTTCAGACCGCCTCTGCTGACATAGGGAAGGGTTTTTCCTCTTACCTCCAGCTTGGTAGTCTCAGCAAACATGGAACCGGCCTTGTCTTCCTTCTGACCGTTAACATATACTTCCCCGGCCATAATATATGCTTTTGCTTTTTCACGTGACGGTGCAAGTCCCTGTTCCACCATCATGATATCCAGTCTTTTTTTCATATTATCCTCCAACAGCCCGGCTCTTTATGTGCCGGGCTGTAAAATGCCTCACAGCTTCGTATTCTTCTGCAAAGGCTATGTCCTTTATTTTCTGTTATTCACAAGATCTTCCCAGCTCTGTTCTACCGCATCCAGGATTCCCTGTACATTTAAACCTGTTTTCATCCGCTGACGATCCACCGTTCCATGCTCAATAAAATGATCCGGTATTGCCAGTGGAAGACTCTTACTTCCGGATGACATGCTTCCATATAAGCAGATACATGTTCTCCGAATCCACCGCTTTTTACGTTCTCCTCCACAGTAACCAAAAGACTGTGGTTCTGCGAAAGCCGGTCAAGAAGACCTGTGTCCAGCGGCTTTACAAAACGTACATTGACAAACGTAGCTCTTGCTATTCTGTGATCTCTTATTTCCTCACAGATCTTCTGACAGACAGAAACCATGCTGCCAACCCCAAGAACTGCAATCTCACTGCCCGGAGTGATCACTTCACTTCTACCCTTCTTAAGTGCTCATGACATTCTTCCATATCGGTACATGCCGGTCCTTTCGGGTATCGGATCGCACAGGGACCATCCAGCTCTTCTACTGCAAATTTCAGCATCTCCTCAAGCTCTTTTCCATTCTTGGGAGCCATAACTGTCATATTGGGGATCATGGACAAATAAGAAAGGTCAAAGCATCCATGATGTGTTTCTCCGTCTGCTCCGACAAATCCTGCCCTGTCAATAGCAAAGATCACATGCAGATCCTGCATACATACGTCGTGGAGGATCTGATCGATCCCTCTCTGAAGGAACGAAGAATATACCGCAAAAACCGGGATCATTCCCCCGAGTGCCAGGCCTGCTGCAAAGGTTACTGCATGTTCTTCCGCAATACCCACATCAAAAAAACGCTCCGGGAATTTCTTCCGGAATTGGTTCAGTCCGGTTCCATCTGGCATAGCAGCTGTAATAGCAACTATCTTTCGGTTCTTCTCTGCCAAAGAACATATTGCGCCGGAAAAATGATTCGTATATGTCGGCGCTGTTTTTGCTGCAAGGGGTCTGCCACTCTGAATGTCAAAAGGACCTGTTCCGTGAAAACGCTCCGGATGGGAAGATGCCGGTCCATAGCCTCTGCCTTTTTCTGTAAGGACATGGACAACAACCGGTCCCTCCACTCTCTTTGCCTCATTAAAAAGCTTCATCATCTGGCGCATATTATGGCCATCTACCGGTCCCAGATAAGTCAGCCCCATGTTTTCAAAAAGCATTCCGGGAATGATCAGCTGCTTGATGCTGCTCTTGGTTCTTCGGACCGTATCTACCACGGCGGTTCCAACATGGGGAATCTTTTTGAGTGTTTTTGTCACGCCGATCTTCATTCCTGTATAAGTCTCAGCTGTACGCAGACGCTTAAATAGGTGGACATTCCTCCTACATTCTTGGAAATAGACATGTTATTATCATTGATGATAATAATAAAATTAGTCTTCAGCTCAGCCGCATTGTTCAATGCTTCATAAGCCATCCCACCGGTAAGCGCACCATCCCCGATCACGGAAACTACATGGTATTTCTCTCCCATCAGGTCTCTGGCACGGACATAGCCAAGTCCTGCGGAAATGGAATTGGAACTGTGTCCGGTATCAAACGAATCACAGTCACTTTCATTCCTTTTTGGAAAACCGCTTAAGCCTCCTTCTTTACGAAGATCCTTAAAGCCGTCTTTTCTTCCTGTAAGGATCTTATGTGTATAAGCCTGATGTCCCACATCCCAGATCAGCTTATCCTGTGGAAGATCAAGCACATTATGCAGAGCAAGAGTCAGCTCCACCACACCCAGATTGGATGCCAGATGGCCACCTGTCTCACTTACACTCTGGATCAAAAAGCTCCTGATTTCCTCGGCAAGGCGCGGAAAATCCTCCAATGAAACTTTATGAATATCATTTGGCTTTTTAATTTTTTCCAGAATCATTCGTACCCTTCCTTTGTTCCTTCTATTTCCTGCGGCTGACAAGACTTTCCACAAGAAGATCCAGAAATCCGTTCTTCCTGTCAAGGCCTTCTAAAAGTTCTACCGCATGGTCAGAAAGTTCTTTAACCCTGCTGGCTGCTGCCGGGGTTCCAACAAGACTTACATAGGTAACCTTGTTGTTCTTTTCATCACTGTGGATCGGTTTTCCCAGTTCCTCCTGGGTGCTGGTCACATCAAGGATATCATCCTGGATCTGAAAAGCCAGCCCGATGTTTTCTGCAGCCTGTTCCACAACCTCAAGTTCTTTCTCAGATGCCCCTGCCAGCACAGCACCGGTCATCATGGAAGCCTCGATCAATGCGGAGGTCTTGTTTTTGTAAATAATCCAGCATCTCGTGTTCCAGAGGTTTACCATCATTTTCCACATCCACACTCTGTCCACCTAGCATACCGTTGATGCCGGTCTTATCTGCAATGATCCGCATGGCGCTATCACACGGTCTTTATCCCCGGTCAGGTCAAAAGCGGAAAGCATCACTTCGTAAGCTCTGTTAAGGAGTGCCACGCCGCTTAAAACCCCCATGGCCTCTCCGTATACTTTATGCGTAGTCAGCCTTCCTCTCCGGTAATCATCGTTATCCAGTGCAGGGAGATCATCATGGATCAACGAATGTGTATGGATCATCTCCATAGCCGCCATAAAAGGCTCACAAAGCTTATCCTTTCCTCCAAACAGCTCGTAGGTTTCCCTGATCAGGATCGGGCGGAGTCTCTTTCCGCCTGCCGTCATACTGTAATTCATGGCCTCTGCATGGTTTTTGCAAAACCGGATTCTTCCGGAAGATATTCCCGGATCACATGTTCTGCTTCTTCTGTTCTTCTTTTCAGTTCTTCTTTAAAATTCACGAAATGTCCCATCCTCATTCATCTGAAGCATCTTTTTTTCTACAGTATCCAGTCTTCCGTTCAGATTCTTAAGGAGCTCCATTCCCTGTCTGTAGAGACGGAAAGACTCCTCAAGAGGTGTTTCTTTATCCTCCAGCTTCCGGGCAAGCAGATCAAGCTCCCCAAAAGTATCTTCTATGGATTTCTCTTCTTTCTTTGCTTCTGTCTCTGCCATTATCGCTCTTCCTTCCTGATGCGATCCGCAACTGCTTCTATGACTCCATCGGTTACTGCAATGGAGATCCTGTCGCCTTTTTTTATCTGACTGATCTCTGTCACCGCATGTCCGTCTGAGTCGGACACAAATGCATATCCTCCATTTAGCTTTCTTAATGGAGAAAGTCCCTCAAACCGCTGGATCCATATTGCCAGTTCATGTCTTTTCTCTGTAAGCTTTTGTTCCATGGAAGAACGCAGGCATTCCTCCAGTTCCGATGCATACTGACGTTTTTCACGTAACATGGACTCCGGGCTCAGATACTGGAATCTGTTCTCATAGGCCTTAAGTTTTGCGGCAAAAAGTTCTGTCTTACTGTTCATAGCACGCTGCAGACGGTCTCCGTACATATGAAAGCTCTCCAGAACACTGCGAAAATCATCCACTGCCAGCTCTGCTGCAGCAGATGGTGTAGGTGCCCGCAGGTCTGCCACAAAATCCGCAATGGTAAAATCCGTCTCATGTCCCACTGCCGAGATCACCGGTGTACTGCACTCAAAAATAGCACGGGCAACGCTCTCCTCGTTAAAGGCCCAGAGATCTTCAATAGAGCCACCTCCACGGCCGACGATGATCACGTCCACCCCTGCTTCATCCAGCTTCCGGATTCCCTTTACGATACTCTGCGCCGCTCCCTCTCCCTGCACAAGTGCCGGATAAAGGATCACCTGCAGATAGGGATTCCTTCTGCCTGCAATATTGCGGATATCCTGTACTGCTGCCCCAGTAGGTGCTGTCACCACGCCAAGGGTATGAATAAAATGAGGAATGGGCTGCTTATATTCCTGGGCAAACATCCCCATATCCTCAAGTTCCTGTTTCAGTGCCAGATACCGCTCATAGAGGGCACCAGCACCCTCCAGTGTGATTTCTTTTGCATAAAGCTGATAACGCCCGTCTCTCTCATATACGTCTACAATTCCGCCTGCGACTACCTTATCCCCGTCCTTCATACGAAAAGCAAGACCCCTGCGGTGTCCCGCAAACATCACACAGCTTAATGTGCCTGTTTCATCCTTCAGGGAAAAATAAATATGTCCGCTGGTATGGTATTTACAGTTGGATACTTCTCCCTTTACATAGACTTTCCGGAGAAAGTAATCCTGGGTAAACATATTTTTGACATAATGGTTTACCTGACCGACAGAATAGACGTTTCTCATGCGTTCTCTTCCGGGGCTTCTGCTGCCTTCTCTTCTGTGTCAGCAGTCTCCTCCTCGTTTTTCTTCTCATCCTTCTCAGATGCGATCTTACCCAGTACTCCATTTACAAAGGAGCCGGAAGCATCTCCGCCAAATCTTTTGGCAAGTTCTACCGCTTCGTTGATAGCTACTCCTGTCGGTACGTCTGCATCATATTCCATCTCATATACTGCCAGACGAAGTGCCGCAAGATCCACACGGCTCATACGCTTTGTCTTCCATCCACGGCTTGCACTGTTCAGCTGTGCATCGATCTCTTCCAGATGTTCTTTCACATGTGCGTACTTCTTCTTCATATATTCCTGGTCCTGTTCTGAAAGTTCTCCAAGACCTTCAAAATAAAGAGAGAGCTGTTCTGTCATCTCTTCTTCTGAATTAAACTCTGTCATAAACATAAGTTTAAATACATGTTCTCTCTGTTCTCTTCTTCTCATAATTTCCTCCTAAGACGGAAAAAAGGAAAGGTTTACTTTCCTTTTTCGTTCTCCATATCCACGCTGGCAATATGAATATTTACATCTGCAACCTCAAGTCCTGTCATATTCTCAATAGCGGATTTAACCTTCTCCTGAACCTTCTTGCTTGTCTCAAGAATGTTTCTGCCATACTCGATATTCAGTGACAGATCCACGGTAACGACTCCTTCCAGAATGGTTACTCTCACGCCCTTGGACAGATTCTTCTTTCCAAGTTTACTTACCAGCTCATTGGTGATATTTCCTGCCATGGAAGCAACTCCATCCACATCTGTTGCTGCAAGTCCTGCAACGATCGCAACAACCTCATCTGCAATGTGAACTTCACCGATTCCGCCCAAATCCTGTATCTTATATGTTGTTCTTTTTTCTGCCATGGGAAACCCTCCTACGGATATAATATTTTTGTTCGTAATTTTATACTATTATATCAAAAAAAGTTATGAAATAAAAGGGCTTATTTACTGAATTCTGTCAGTACCAGATCAGGGTTTCTGTCCTCAACCATGCCAACACTCCATGCATTGACAAAGAGCAGCAACGGATTTCCCTTAAGGTCTGTGACTTTCTTCATATCAGAAGTTCCCACGATCTTGTCTACTTTTACAATCTCCTTGTTGGCAATCCAGCGGATATGCTCATATGGAAGTGTTTCCAGGCGGATATCTACATTATACTCATTCTCCAGACGGTATTTCAGGACATCAAACTGCAGGATACCGACAACACCCACAATAATCTCTTCCATACCGGTGTTAAACTCCTGGAATATCTGGATCGCACCTTCCTGAGCGATCTGGTTGATACCTTTTACAAACTGTTTTCTCTTCATGGTATCGATCTGACGCACACGTGCGAAATGCTCCGGCGCGAAGGTCGGGATCCCCTCAAAGGCAAATTTCTTTCCAGGTGCGCAGATGGTATCTCCAATAGAAAAAATACCCGGGTCAAAGACACCGATGATATCACCTGCATAAGCCTCCTCCACAACATGACGGGATTCTGCCATCATCTGCTGCGGCTGAAGAAGTCGCATCTTCTTGTCTCCCTGCACATGATAAACCTCTTTGGTCGCATCAAACTTGCCTGAACAGATCCTCATAAATGCGATACGGTCTCTGTGAGCCTTGTTCATATTCGCCTGGATCTTAAATACAAAGGCTGAAAAATCATCACTCATAGGATCTACCGGTCCGCAGTCTGCAGTTCTCGGAAGCGGAGAAGTGGTCATCTTCAGGAAATGCTCCAGAAACGTTTCCACACCAAAGTTGGTAAGAGCAGAACCGAAAAATACCGGTGTCAGCTGTCCTTTGCTGACCTCTTCCTGAGAAAACTCCGCACTTGCGCCATCCAGAAGCTCGATTTCTTCCATCAGCTGCTCTTTCTGCTCAGGATCCATGACCTCATCTGCACGGGGATCATTAATATCAATCTCTTCTATCACACCTTCCTTGGTGCCCTTCTGTGTATCGGAGAAGGTAAGGATCTTCTTTGTATTACGATCAAACACACCCCGGAATTTCTTACCGGAACCGATTGGCCAGTTGATCGGACAGGTTGCAATACCAAGCTCTTTTTCAATCTCATCCAGAAGATCAAAAGTATCGTTGGCATCTCTGTCCATCTTATTGATAAAAGTAAAGATCGGAATGTGTCTCATAACACAGACCTTGAAAAGCTTACGGGTCTGTGCCTCAACACCCTTGGATCCATCGATGACCATAACTGCTGAATCCGCAGCCATCAATGTACGGTAGGTATCCTCGGAGAAATCCTGATGTCCAGGTGTATCCAGAATGTTTATACAATATCCGTCATAATGGAACTGAAGAACGGATGAAGTAACGGAAATACCTCTTTCCTTCTCGATCTCCATCCAGTCTGATACTGCATGGCGGGCCGTAGCCTTACCCTTTACACTTCCGGCCAGATTGATGGCCCCTCCATACAGCAGAAATTTTTCTGTTAATGTTGTTTTACCAGCATCCGGATGAGAGATGATGGCAAATGTTCTTCTTTTTTCTATTTCTTTCGTATACTTCGACACGTGAGCCTCCTGTATATTCTCTGATATCTCTATTTTACTATAACCTTTCCTATTCTAGTATAGACAAGGCTTTGCTGTCAAGGCAATTCAGTCGTAAATTCCCTCTATATCAATAGTCTGATCGTTCTGGATATCTGCAGCCGTCTCTGCGTCCTCAGATGTTTGATCCGCCGGATCGCTTTCCACAGATGCAGCGGTATCCTGCACCTCCTCACCTGTACTTTCCGCATTATCCTCTGCACCTCCCGTATTTTTTTCAGCTTCATCTGCAGTATTTATGACATCCGATGCATTTTTACTTTGACTCAGAGGCGTGATCACAATGCTCTCTGCTGCCACACCGGTTTTCCTCTTTACAATATCCTCGATCTGTGCACGTTTTGCATCCTCCAGATCTGCATCCGGCACCACAACATCCGCAGTTTCACCCGTTAGATTTACGATCACATTTTCAAAGCCCTTCGCCTCCAGAAGAAGCTCTGCAGCCGCCTCTTTTTCTGTAAGATCTGTCATGGAAACCATTGTGTTAATAGCATTCTGTTTTTCCTCTTCGCTGATGTCTTTATTACTGATGATCGCCTGCAGGTCCGCTTTGTTCTGGGAACGCACCTGCTCCCTGCTGACTTTTGCCTGTGCTGCAAAATCCGAAGCACCGGTAAGTACGGCCTCGCCCGGGGATGCGGTATCCATCACCTCCGACTGGGTTGTGCCATCTGCCCCGTTCTCATCCAGAAGGGCTGTTTCATCGGTCAGGTCATAATCCACGTCATCCAGGATACTGCTGCTGTCTGTACTCGTCTCCTTATCCTTAAATCCCAGATCCACATCTGCGAAATTCAGATATCCGGCCACAGCAATGAGAATGGCCAGCGAGGTGATGATTACCTGATTTTTCTTCATGATCTTTTTCACTTCTACTCTCCTCATTTCATTTTCATTATTCTAATTTTATTAGCGTCGATCTGAAATAATGCCATAATTGCCTGCTGAATATTCTGGACTGTCACTGCGCTGCCTGCTCCCTGGGCCGCCACCAGCACACCGGTAACTTCATTTTTGCTGCTTATGGAAAAGTTTTCCGTATTTCCCTCATCCCCGGTCATAATGATCACTTCCACTTCTCCGACTCCTTCCACATTGGAAAGCAGTTCCTCAAGGCGGCTCTCCAGGCGGGTTTTCTCCGCATTCTGATCCTCTGCTGTTTTACTATTCTTTCGGGTTACCGGAAGTCCTGCCACCAGAAGAAGGATTCCCAGAAGAAGGAAAACTCCCCACTCCTTCCATCCCAACCTCAGAAGCCAGGATCTGATACTGTCCTTTCCTGAGTCCGCAGATTCTTTCGAGCTCATTTTTCACCGCCTCCCTCTGTTTTTCTGTGACTGTTCCATAAAGTGTTATGGTCAGCTGAAGCTCTTTTTCCATATCTACTTCTGTTTTTGCCGAAAAAATCCCTTCTTTCCTGAGGATACCCTGAACCTGATCCTTCAGTTCCTGTTCATATGCTCCTTTAAGAAATGTTTCCCTTATTCCTTCTGCTTCTGTCTCCATACGTACCTGTTCTTCTCTCCCATAATTATTGCTGAATCCGGACAGAAGTTCTTCACTTTTTCCCACTACGGCAAATATAGGCGTACAGATCAAAAGCACCAACAGAAGCCCCATAAACAGCCGTATATACTGCTCATAACGCTTATCAGGCAGAATATGCAGAAGTGCTGTAGTAAGTACATGAAAAAAAGCCAGGCTTTTCATCCACTGATAAAGTTCTGTTCTCATCCCAAGCCTCCTCCTGCCATCAGGATCAGAAATGTAAGCATACATAAAATTTCCGCAGTAAACAGGATTCTCATCAGAAGTGCACATCCCTCTGCCATGGTGCCAAAGGCTTCTACCAGCCGTTTGTCTGATACAGGCTGCGCCGCAGCCGCCAGAAAGCGATAGGTCAGTGACAAAAGTCCATATCGGACCAACGGCCCCGCCCCCACCGCCAGGATCACCAGTAAAAGCGCAATGCCCAGACTGTTTCTTACAAGAACAGCTGTGGTAAGGACCAGTTCCGTAACTGCATTTACCGCACTCCCGATCCCAGGAAGAGCACCTGCAGTTTTTCCTACAGCACTCCGCTTCAGAGAATCCATTACCGGAGCTACAAGCCCACGCACCACCTGCAGTCCTGCTGCCACTCCAAGTAATGTCCGAAGCCCCCAGGAGATCACAGTCTCGATCAGCTCAGCCATTTTTCCCAGCATTTCTTCCCTGGAAAGATGATTCACAAATCTCAGAAGAATATATAAACTCACTCCGGGAAGCAGTACTCGTTCCAGGATCCATTGAAAAAGCCACACCAGAAGCAGTACTCCCTGATAAAAAGCAGCTGCACTGGATGCACCTGACGCTGCTGCCACTGCCATAAAATACACCGGTGAGAGTTCCTTCATAAACTCCGTGATCCACGCAAGCATTGAAAGCAGTGATGCACTCAAACCGGAAAAACTGTTCATCAGAAGAGTAAAAACAAGAAGATACACCACATAAAAACTGATCTCTCCCACCTGCCCGTTATCAAAGGCACCGGCAAACCCGGAAAAAACGGCAGCGAACAACAGCAGAAGCAACAACTTCACGATCAGCTCTTTTTCTCTTTCAATACCATAAAAAAGGAGACTGTGCAAAAATTCCCGCACACTCTCCTCCGAAAGCACCTCTTCCCCTGACAACAGTCTGTGAAACGCTTCTGCAACAGAAAATGTTTTTTCTCCAAGCATCTCATCTACCATGGACTGCAGGTCGGTAAGCTCCATCTGATCTGTGATCTGTTGTTCCGCCGAAGAAGCATAAACGATCACACCGCCAAAACAGCTTATAACTACAGCCAGAAACAGGGCTGCACAAATCTCTGACCAATATCTTTTCATGCAAGAAATCCCTGTATGGTATCCAGCAGTGCCAGAAGAACCGGCATACTTAAAACCATTACAGATAACCGGCAGAACAGTTCGATCTGTGCACCAGTGGATGAATATCCTGCATCTCTGCATATGCCGGATGAAAATTGTCCGATATAGGTGATCCCAATCATCTTCAGCAAAGTAGTGATATAGCTTCCATCAATCGGAAGACTCTGTTTCAGTCTCTCCAGGGACTGGAACAGATAGCTGATCTTCCCTACCGCTAATCCCAGTATCATAAGACCTATTCCCATCGTAACAAGGCTTACATACTCCGGTGCACGGTCTTTCAGAAGAATCCCCAGAAGAACCCCTGCCGCTCCCAGAACAGAAATCTTCAGAATATCCACGGTTCTTTCCCTCCCCTACAGTACAAAAAGCTGCTGGATATTTTTAAAAAGCTCATAAATATACGGCACGATCCAGAACAGTACTAAAAGAAGTCCTGAAAAACTCACCAGAAAAGCCTGTTCCTCCCTTCCGCTATGTTTCAGGATCTGAGAAAGAACAGAGACCAGGATCCCTACTGCACCGATCTTAAATATGATACTGACCTCCAAATGATCCCTCCTTTTCTTCTGAAAGCCTGTCCTTCTTACTACTGTCTGATAAACAATACTATACCAGGAGAACCGCAAGCAGCAGGCCTCCAAGAATCCCAATTCCCTGGTACAGTTTTTTCTTTCCGGAAACCTCCGCTTTCCGCTTCAATATCTCTGCTTCCAGATTATTTTCATACAGGGAAAGCTGTCGCATCTGCATTTCCAGATCCATATAGCCCAGATATTCTCCGAAAGAAAAAAAGCGTCCTTTTCCCCATGGGTAAGGCAGCTTTTTTTCAGGGCGCTTTCCGCACATTCCCTGCATATCTGTGAAAGTTTTTCTCCTGTTCCCGCTTTCATCCTGTCCGCGGCACTGATGAGAAACTCTCTGTATTTTCCATTCATTCTTCCTGCTGCTCCATAAAAAGCATCCGGCAGTGATGCATTCCCGCAGCGGATCTCGCCTTTCAGGCAGATCACCATCTGAAGCAGTTTTTCCAGTATACGAATCTGCTCCGAAAGTCTCATACTTCCGGAAAATCCCATTCCGGCTCCTGCCGCCACTACCAGAATACATCCTACAATCCGGTACATAGGCATTTCCCATTTTCATCATAGATTCCTTCCACGATTCCTGCACGTTCATGCTTTCCCAGAAAAATATATCTCTGGAAAACCCGCGCTTCCCACAATTTCCGGAAAAACGGCTGGGATAATGTTTCTTCCATGGAAGCTCCATGTGCAGTTGCGATCAGACGACATCCACAATGGATAACTGATTCCACAGCCTTGAAATCTTCTTCTTTTCCAAGTTCATCCACAGCAACCACAACCGGCGACATTGACCGAATCAGCATCTGCATCCCTTCTGCTTTCGGACAGCCGTCCAGGATATCCGTACGCATTCCAAGGTCATTCTGAGGGATCCCCTGATAGCATCCGGCCAGCTCACTGCGCTCATCGACTACTCCTACCGTAACACCAGAAATATTTCCCCATCCATTACTCATCTGCCGGATGATATCCCGAAGAAGCGTGGTCTTCCCACATCTGGGCGGAGAAACGATCAAGGTATGCATGATCTGCTCTCTTGTCTGGATATATGGCAGCACTTCTTCTGCACATCCCTGGATCTCATGTGCCAGACGGACATTGATGCAGGAAATATATTTCATCCCACGGATACGGTTTCCGTCCAGGATCACCTTTCCGGTAACTCCTACACGATGCCCACCCTGTACACTCAAAAACCCCTGGCGAATCTCATCTTCATAAGCATACAGGGAATAGCCGCTGACATACTCCAGTGTTTCCTTAAGATCCTCCCGCGTAACCAGATAAGGTTCTGTATCTTTTTGCCGGAGGAAACATTCTCCCCCATCATAAGTGAGGAACAGAGGTCTTCCCACGCGGAGACGTATCTCATATAATTTATCATAATCAAGGTCTGCATCCACCAGAAGCTGGCGGACATTACTGGCAAACAGGTTCTGGATCTGGTTTGCGTCCATGTTTTCACCTCTTACACTTAAATATATTGCGGACATGCCGGATTTAGTACCTGCTGTCTTTTTTGATGCTCTCTCGTTTTTTCTTTATTCCGACAGAAAAAAAGACTTTCTTCTTCGTCATAGGTCTCCATCTTCGAAAGATTCAGCTTCAGGACCCGATCCACAATATTTACGGAGGACGCACGGTATGCATAGGCACAGGATTCAAACATCACATAAAGACTGTCACCCTCCACCACGATCTGTTCCAGTCGTTCCGGAAAACGATAAGTTCTGGCAGAATTCTCGTTTACATACAAACGCTTATCGGATTGTTCATAAAACACCAGCCTGGATGGCAGGATTCCAAAAGAATGAGAGATCAAAAGCTTATCATTATAAAAAGCAATTCCCTGAACCTGCTCCGATATGGTGGAATAATCCAACGGAACTGCCATTTCAAAATCCATGCCCAGTTTCTCGTCCATGGTATTGATCAGTTTTCCCTCTTCGTCAACTCCGTATCGTGCAATTACACTTTCGTTATATTTTTCAAAGCAGCCTACATACAGACATCCCTTATAAAAGGTCATAAAAGAATCTCTCACGATCCCATAAAGACTGACTATCTGGAAAGTATCCACCGGCAGATGGCTGTCATCATAATCGTAGGCTTCTATTGTATCCATCTTTATACTCACTGCCTGTGCGATCCCGTTGATATTGGAGGAATACCATAATAACTTATGCTCCGGGTCATAGGCAAGTCCTCCCACATGAGGCTGTCCAGGCAGTATCACTTCTTTAATAAAATTATGTTTTTCCTTATCGATCACATAAATGACCGAATTATGTTTCTGTGTGCTGCAGTAAGCGCTGACCAGCACATAATCCTCTGTAACCGCCAGTCCCTGAGGCGTCATGGACGTACACATGGCAGGAGTGGCACCCTTTTTTGTGAGCAGCGTCCTGGTATTCTTCAGCCCGGGAATGACATATGTTCCATATTCCTTCTCTTTTTCTCTCCCATCAAAGGCAAAATAAGAGAAATCCTCTTTCTGGGAAAGCATCTGTTTCTGTCCCCGCAGTGTATACACTGCAGCACCTCGGTTTGTCACCACAGCTTTTGTGGGCAGCTCAGTTTTTGCACGGTAAACAAATGCATATAAAAAATAACATATGCACAGCACAAAAACAACTGCCAGGATCTTCAGAATGAAAATCCTGAAGCTGCGTTTCATCTCTTTGTTCATTTCATCGTCTCTATTTGCTATCTCAAAATGATGTCTTCGTATTCAAATCGTAATTCCAGGCTGTCTCTGGACCAGATTGCACACTGTATCCCGGTTCCAGCTCCAGCATTATGTAATTTCCCTTATCCATGGAAATCGTACGCAGATCCCTGGACAGTCCCTCTCCGGTCCATTTGATATATGCCTCTCTCAAAACCCACTGGGCAAAAAAGGCTTTCTCCATATCATCTGCATCCAGGATTTCCCGTATCATATCTGCCGGCACCATTCTTTCAAGGAGCCGTTCGTAATTTACCTTCTTGTGGATCTGCACATCAATGCCCACCTCTTCTCCGGCAAACAGACACATCACATATTTTCCGGAATGTGTGATATTATAATGAATTCTTGGAAGCAGGGTAAAAAACGGTTTCCCATGTTCCCCCTTTGACCGAGGCTCAAAAGCAAGCTTCCGTCCAAATTCCCGCTCAAGTCCGATTTCCAGAAGCTTTTCCCCGATCATATGCTCCATGTTCTTGCCGTTATATTCATCTCTGATCTTCGTATAATAAATAATCCCATTCATAATCCGGCCTCCTCAAGAAAACGGGACGGTTCCCGTTCCTTCTCATACTGCTGTCTTACATAATACAGGCAGAGTTTCTTCTTTGCCCGTGTCATACCAACGTAGAAAAGCCTCCGTTCTTCCTCCAGATGTGCCTCCAGGACTGCCTTCCGATAAGGCATGCTGCCTTCATTTACATTCATGATATATACATTGTCATATTCCAGACCTTTGACCGCATGAAGAGTGGATATCACCACTCCTTCCCGTTTCACATCCTGTTTCTTCGCCTGTTCTTCAAGCTTTCTGGTATACTCGTCCATATAGGCCATCCATTCTTCCAATGTTTTCATTCCTCTGGCACTTTCATGGATCCGGTTCAGGGTTTCCATAAGCTCTTCCGGTTTTATTTTACGATACCTTGCATATTCCTGCAAGTATTCTTCGTATCCCATGCCATTCCGGATAAAATTAATGGCTGCATAAGGGGCCATAGTCTTTAAGATCCGAAGATGTGTCTCCATCGTTGTGATCCTGTCACACATCCAGTCTTTGTCTTTGTAAAACTCTCCCAATGCTTTAAAATCAACTTTTTTTTCTGTCAGAGCGTCTCTGGCTATGTATCGGTTTGGCCGGTTCATGATCTCCAGAAATGTACTGCGGCTCCGGTCTCCTTCTGCCATTTTCAAATAAGCGATCATATTCCGGCAAATCCAGTGTCGAAACAGGTTGGGCAGTTTTTCCTTCATAGTAAAAGGAACCCCATACTCCATCAACGCAGCGACCAGTCCTTCGGTTTCCTGATTAGTCCTGAAAAGCAGCGCTGTATCTTCAATATTATCCCCTTCTTCCATCCGGTTCCGCAGCAGGCTTGCAACTGCCATATATTCGTCTCTGGGATTTCGAAATTCTTTTATCTGCACCGGCTCTCCCGGTTCATTTGGTGTGGAAAGTTTTTTTGCATAACGGTTTTCGTTATGATCGATTACCTTCATGGCTGTATCCAGGATATTTCCACTGCACCGGTAATTGATATTCAGGATCACCGTCTCCGCATTTTTAAAATCTTCCGGGAAATTCAGCATGATCTCCGGGCGAGCGCCACGGAAATGATAGATAGACTGATCATCATCTCCCACCACAAACAGATTGTTCTCCGGTGCTGCCAGCATCTTCACGATATCATACTGAAGATGATTGATATCCTGAAACTCATCCACCAGAATATAGTGAAACTTTTTCTGCCATGCAGACAGGATATCTTTTCGTTTTTTCAGAAGTTCATAACAGCTCAACAGCATATCATCAAAGTCAAGTTTTCTTCTTTCATTCAGGACTTTTCGATATCCCTGAAAGATCTGTCGGAACACTTCATCCGGGCAGCAGGAAGAATAATAATGCTCCAGAGCGATTCTTCCACCTTTACAACACTGATCTCCTTGGCAATATCTTCCACAAAATCCCCTTCCTGGGACTGTTCTGCAGCACAGTTTACCACCAGTTCTCTTAAGATCGCATATTTTTCTTCTTCGGACAGGATATTTCCTCCATTCAGACCATAAGCCTGTTTGAGGATCCCGTAAAACACTCCGTGAAAAGTCCCGAAAGTAACGCCGGTTCGCTGAACACCGGTAAATTTCAGAAACCGTTCTTTCATTTCCACTGCTGCTGCCCTGGAAAAAGTCACAACAAGAACAGAGGAAGCCGGTATCTTCCCTTCCTGGATCATATGTGCTGTTCTTTCTACTATGACGGAAGTTTTCCCCGAACCGGGGCCTGCCAGAACCATCATAGGTCCTGACAGGTGGGCGATCGCCCTTTTCTGAGATGGATTTCGTTTCATAACTGGATTATCGATCACACTCTTATTTATTTTCAAGCTTTTCGATTGCTGCATGTACACGTTTCAGTGTCTCTTCCTTGCCAATGATCTCCATGATCTCTGTTGCACCGGCCGGTGTCATCTGCTTGCCGGATACTGCTGTACGAAGCGGCCACATAACATAACCATTCTTATATCCGTGCTCCTTTACAAAAGCGCTTAAAGATGCATACAGCGGATCATTGGTATAATCCTCCTGTGCTTCCAGTACCGGAAGCACTTCCTTGAGAACTGCAAGAGAAGTCTCCTCTGTTGTTTTCATCTTTTTGTGGCGGTACATCGCACTGTCATACTCCGGAACTGCCTCAAAGAAATCTACAAGCTCCGGAATATCCGGGAATACTTCAATTCTGGTCTGAACCATTCCTGCGATCTTCTTAAGATCAAAGTCTTTTTTCAGAACTTCTTTCAGATACGGAAGTGCTCTCTCATAGAATGCCTCCGGATCCATCTTCTTGATATACTCACCATTCATCCATTTCAGCTTGGCAATGTCAAAAACTGCCGGTGATTTGTTGATATGATGATAATCAAATGCCTCCACAAGCTCCGGAAGAGAAAAGATCTCACGGTTGTCTGCCGGGCTCCATCCAAGGAGTGCAACATAGTTGATCACTGCCTCTGTCACAAATCCCTGATCGATCAGATCTTCATAGGAAGAATGTCCACATCTCTTGGAAAGCTTCTGATGTGTCTCGTCTGTGATCAGCGGACAGTGAACATAGGTCGGGATTTCCCATCCGAATGCCTCATAAATACGATTATACTTCGGTGAAGAGGAAAGGTATTCGTTACCTCTTACAACATGTGTGATTCCCATAAGGTGATCATCAATTACATTTGCGAAGTTGTAGGTCGGATAACCGTCAGATTTGATCAGGATCAGATCCTCCATCTCCTCATTGTTAACGGTGATATCTCCGTAAATAACATCATGAAATGTAGTGGTTCCCTCTGTTGGCATATTAAAGCGGATAACATGCGGCTCGCCTGCATCCAGACGGCGCTGAACCTCTTCCTTGGAAAGATGGAGACATCTCTTGTCATAAATAGAGATCTCCTTACCTGCAACCGTACGTTTCATGCTTTCCAGCTCTTCCTTGCCGCAGAAGCAGTAATATGCATCACCCTGCTCAATAAGCTGTTTGGCATATTTCAGATACATGCCTGTTGCCTGACGCTCACTCTGTACATACGGGCCAAATCCACCATCTTTGTCCGGTCCCTCATCATGGAGAAGTCCTGTTTTCTCAAGAGTACGGTAGATGATATCTACAGCTCCCTCCACATAACGTTCCTGGTCTGTATCTTCAATACGGAGGATAAAATCTCCGCCTTCATGTTTTGTGATCAAATAAGCATAAAGAGCTGTTCTTAAATTACCCACATGCATTCTTCCTGTAGGGCTCGGTGCAAATCTTGTTCTGATCTTTGTCATTTCTTTTCTCCTCGTTTTTGTTGTTTCTCTTTATAGGTGCTATTATATACCCAAATCCTTCAAAATGTCCATAGGTTTTCCGGCGGAATGCCCTGCCATCCCTCTCCCGTATCTTCGCATATACAGAAAAATCCTCTGAGACACCGTCGTCCCAGAGGATCCTTGATTCCTGTTTATGCTTCTACGCCTTTGTTCTTAAGATAATCGATCACATCTCCAACTGTGTTCAGATCTGTAAGCTCCTCTGCCGGGATCTCAACATTGTACTCATCCTCAAGAGCCATAACCAGCTCAAACAGGTCAAGAGAATCTGCTCCAAGATCATCCTTGAAAGATGTCTCCGGTGTAATTGTTGATGCCTCACAATTTAACTGCTCTGCAAGCATTTCTTTCATTTTTTCTAACATGTCTTTTTTCTCCTTTAATCATTACAGATCGAATCTGTTTCCTCTTTTTGAGCAAAGTATATAGTCTGCAAAAACAGTTGTCAAGAGGATTTTCCCAAAAAATGGCTCCAGAGCAAAAATATTTTGATTTTAAAACTATTTTACTCTTGAAATTTTATCTGACGGGCCACGCTGAGAGCTATTGCCATCTCCAGCATCAGGAACACAATGGACGTTCCTCCGTAACTGATAAAGGGCAAGGTAACACCTGTATTGGGCATCAGATTCAATACAACAGCAATGTTAAGGATCACCTGCAGCGCAATATGTATAAAAATCCCGGTAACGATCAGTGAGCCAAACAGATCCGGTGCATTCTGCGCAATAAAAAACAACCTGTACAAAAGATATCCGAACAGGATCAGTACAAAAATCCCTCCGAAAATTCCAAGCTCCTCACAGATAATGGAAAAGATCATATCATTTTGTGCTTCCGGAACACTTCCAAGCTTCTGGATACTATTTCCAAGCCCGCGGCCAAAAAGCCCTCCGGAGCCAATGGCATACAATGCCTGCAGCGTCTGATAACCGCCTTCATCGGAATATTTCTCAGGCTGAAGCCATACAAGTACTCGCATAACACGGAAGCTGTCACTATTCTTGGTCGTCGCAACCAGAAAAAGTACTCCGATCACAATAAGGATCACTCCTGCCGCTGCCACAGCAATAAACGGACGCATATCCGGATGTGCCACAAACACCATTCCAACTGTTATTCCCAAAATGATCATGGCTGTACTCAGGTTATCTGTAAGTATATAAGCCGCAAGCGCAAGTCCTGCCCCCGGAAGTCCCAGGATCATACAGCTCTTTAAAGTTTTCACCTTTCGTCCCATTTTTCCGATCATGTAAGCCATCATGATAATAACCGCGATCTTTGCCAGCTCGGCAGGCTGAAAGTTGATCGGTCCGATATACAGCCATCTGGTAGCACCATGAGAGGAATGTCCCAGCGGAGTCCGCACAAGTCCCATAAAGATCAGCGAAGCCACATACAACGCAGTTGTAAAAGGAAGAAGGATATGATAATCCAGTATTTTTGAAATAAATAACGCTCCGATCAGACATGCTGCACTGATCAGTGCCTGTTTCTTAAAATAAAACATATCGTTGCCATAATTCACTTCTGCCATATATGAACTGGTGCTGTAAAGCATGACCAGTCCAAAGCACACCAGCAGTACAATAACAGCTACCAGATTATAATCATAATAATCAGATTTCTTATTCTGCTTTTTTCTGTTAAGCAGAGTTTTTTTCATTCTATCACCATCGCTTTCTGTATCTGCGAAGAATTTCCTGATATCCACGAGTAATAAAGAAAGTAAAAAAAATTCCCGGAAAGCCGCATAAATGCTGTCTTTCCGGGACGTTCCATAAATGGACCTGAGGGGAATCGAACCCCTGTCCGAAAGCCTATCCCTTAAGGCATCTCCCATCACAGTCGCTGATTTAACATTCCCTCAGCAGTACGCCCACCGACAGGCTTACTGCTTCAGTAGCTTCATGATACATCTACCGGGGCAAAGCTTACCCGGCAAGGTTTCTCACATGGTCGACGCCAGATTCCCGATGTGTGAGTGCAACGGGGCTGACGAGCAGCTTAGGCTGCTAACGCTAACTTTTCGTCTGCGTTTATATTTAGTTCCCGGTTGGTACGCAGTCCAGGAGTCTGCGGATGGCTTCCCTAACTTCAAAGCCCCCGTCGAAACCAGTACAAGCCCTTAAAAGACTTCTGTGACAGGATCATTTCCGGTCATCTCTGGTGGACAGACGAACTTCTTAGTCAGTTTTTTGACTGGGTTTAATTATACCAGAATGATTTTTCGTGTCAAGGATATTTCAAAAAAAGTCCAGACTGTACAGTTTTTCTTACCTGTACAGTCTGGAATATGCATTCAAACTTTGGTATTTTAAATACTATCAAAATGATCTTTTAATTTTATGGCACAAAAAAACCCGCTTACGCGGGTTTTTTGCTGCATTATACACGTGAGAGATACTCACCTGTTCTTGTATCGATCTTCAGTTTGTCGCCCTGGTTTACGAACAGAGGAACCTGAACCTGTGCACCTGTCTCAACAGTTGCCGGTTTGGTAGCACCCTGTGCTGTATTTCCTGCGAATCCTGCTCTGTCTCAATAACCTCAAGCTCTACAAAAAGAGGTGGCTCGATTGCGAATACCTCTCCGTTATGAGAGCAAACCTTAACCATCTCATTATCCTTAACAAATTTCAGAGAATCGCCAACCTGCTCCTCTGTAAGACCAACCTGATCATATGTCTCTGTATTCATGAAGTAGTATAAACCACCATCCTGATACAGATACTGCATATCTACACGCTCAATACGTGCTGCCGGGAATTTCTCTGTAGGACGGAAGGATTTCTCTACTACAGAGCCTGTGATAATGTTCTTGTATTTTGTTCTTACAAAGGCTGCGCCTTTTCCTGGTTTTACATGCTGGAATTCAACGATCTGACATACGTTTCCATCAATTTCAAGTGTGATACCATTTTTGAAATCACCTGCTGAAATCATAAATATTTCCTCCTTAATATATGCGGTTCTTTTTCGCTATGGATTATTCTATAATACCTTTTGCCATTTTTCAACTGTTTTTTTGTTTAAGCCTTCAATTTTTCTTCAATTTCTGCGATCAGCTCATCAAAAGGCTTCACTCCTGTGACAACTTTAATGTCCGCAAACTTCTCATAAACCGGATCTCTCTGTTTCAGAAGTTTCTTGATCTTCTCTTCTTTATTCTCAGTTCCTTCCAATGTGGGATTGTTACTTCCTTCCAGACGTTTGATCAACGTTGCAGCAGATCCCTTCAGATAGATGATCGTTCCCATACTCTGGAGATATTTCTGGTTCTGCTCCTGAAGAGGCAATCCCGCACTTACAGAGATTACCTTCCGTTCGCTGTCTGTGGACAGTTCCTTGACTGCCATAGTCTCCAGCGCACGGTAAAATGCTTCTCCAAAGCGTTCAAATACCTCCTTTACTGACATGTTCATTTTTTTCACGATCAGTCTGTCCACGTCAATAAACGGAAGCCCCAGGTCCTTCGCCAGTCTCTTTCCAACTCGTGTCTTTCCTGAACCCATAAAGCCGATGATTACAATATGGTTCATGAATTCTTTCCCTCCTCTTTTTGGTAAAAATGTAATACTATTTTTTCCAGATATCGCTTCAGTACGATCTGGATCTCCTCTTTTGGATGAATCGGTTTCACAAGGATCGTCCGGATCCCTGCTCTCTTTGCTCCATAAATATCCGTAAACAACTGATCTCCTATAAAGATCGTCCTGTCAAGATCGATTCCGATCACCTGGCAGGCTTTTTTATAATTTTTCACAGCCGGTTTATGGGCATTTTCTATAAAATCCCCCTCTACTGCTTTGGCAAAGGGCTCCACACGAGGTTTCTGGTTATTGGATACAAAACAGTATCGAAACCCGAGAGTCCTCAGCTTTTCAAACAGTTTCTTTGCCCGGTCATCTGCCGGTGCCCCGTGGGGAACAATGGTATTATCGATATCAAAGAGCAGCCCTCTGTATCCTTCTCTGTAAAGCTTCTCATAATCGATCCCATACGCAGAATCCAGATATTCATCCGGAAAAAAGCATCTGAACATCTATTCCACCTCAGTCCTTTCCTATCGCTCGCAAAGAGGAATATACTCTGCTTCCGGAAGGACATTCTTATATGCGGGACGGATGATCTTATCCACATTGATAAGCTCTTCCATACGATGTGCGCTCCAGCCTACGATACGTGCAATAGCAAACATCGGTGTGTAAAGCTCCAGCGGCAGATCCAGCATGCTGTAAACAAATCCGCTGTAAAAATCCACATTGGCACTGACACCCTTATAGATCTTACGCTCCTCTGCGATAACCTTTGGTGCAAGACGCTCTACTGCAGCATACAGCTGATAATCCTTCATTCTGCCCTTTTCTCTTGCAAGCTGTTCCACATAGCCTTTAAAGACTTCTGCACGTGGATCTGAAACAGAATAGATCGCATGTCCCATACCATAGATCAGTCCACGTTTATCAAAGGCCTCTTTATGAAGAAGCTTCTTAAGGTATGCACTGATCTCCTCTTCATCACTGTAGTCATGTACGTGTTTACGCATATCGTTAAACATTTTTACGACTTTGATGTTGGCACCGCCGTGTTTCGGGCCTTTCAGAGAACCTAGTGCTGCCGCGATCGCAGAATACGTATCTGTCCCGGAAGAGGAAACCACATGTGTAGTAAAAGTAGAGTTATTACCACCGCCATGCTCCATATGAAGGATCAGAGCAATATCAAGGATCTCTGCCTCCAGTGCCGTATACTTCTTATCCGGTCTTAACAGACGCAGGATATTCTCAGCTGTGGAAAGCTCCTTTTTAGGCTGATGGATATAAAGACTCTCGCCTCTCTCATAGTGGTTATAGGCTGATATGCATAAACAGATAACAGCGGGAAAACACTGATCAGGTTGATACACTGACGGAGCACATTCTCCAGTTCAATATTATCCGGGTCTTTGTCGTAGGAATAAAGTGTCAGCACGCTTCTTGACAGAGCGTTCATAATATCTCTGGATGGTGCCTTCATAATGACATCCCTTACAAAATTCCGCGGAAGCATACGCTGGTTCGCAAGAATCCCGGAAAATCCATTCAGTTCTTCCTGATCCGGAAGCTTTCCGAAAAGAAGCAGATAGGTTACTTCCTCAAAGCCGAAGCGCCGGTCATTGATAAAACCATTTGTCAGATCCTTAATGTCATACCCGCGATAAGAAAGCTTACCTGCGCAGGGAACCTCTTTTCCGTCCACGATCTTCGTTGCCTGGACATTGGAGATCTGGGTCAGTCCTGCAAGGACACCCTTTCCATTCAGGTCACGCAAGCCTCGCTTGACATCGTATTTACCATATAAAGACAGATCCAGTTTGTCATTCTCACGACAGATCTGGGTAAGTTTCTCAATCTCAGGTGTCACTTTCATGTTGAATTTGCTCATCAGTTATTTCCCCTTTCGATTTCTGTTTTATTGCTGTTCGATAACGGTCCCTCCTCATTCCCCTCTCAAGCAATTCTGGTCTTATTTGTATATCCCGCGTAGCTGGCCGGGATATTTCAGATATATTATAACATTTTTTTCGGTTCCGGTCTATGCCGAAAATATAACCGAATACCTGCTTTACAGTTTATCGGTTATGAGCAGGCAGCGAATGCGGATCGCAAATCTCTTCTTGTCTATCTGCGATCAGCCTGCTTATATGTAGCAAAGAACTCTTTCATCTTCTTCATTGCCTTGTCAAGCTGGCGGATATCCGGCAGATAAACAATACGGAAGTGATCCGGCTGGTTCCAGTTGAATCCCTTGCCCGGAACAACAAGCACCTGTTTCTCATGAAGAAAATCCAAAGCAAACTGTTCATCATTGAAAATATTGAATTTCTCAGTATCGATCTTCGGGAATATATAAAATGCCGCATGTGGTTTTACAACGGAAATTCCCGGAATATCATTCAGTGCCTTGTAAATAAAGTCTCTCTGCTCATAAACACGTCCGCCCGGCTGCGTATATTCATTGACACTCTGATATCCGCCAAGTGCAGTCTGTACAATGGACTGTGCCGGAACATTTGAACAGAGACGCATGGAAGAGAGCATATTGATTCCCTCTATATAACCCTTCGCCTTACTTTTTGCACCACTTAAAATCATCCATCCGATGCGGAAACCTGCGATCATATGAGACTTGGACAATCCTGAAAATGTTACACAGAACACATCGGGTGCAAGGGATGCAATCGATGTATGTTTATATCCATCCATAACAAGACGGTCATAGATCTCATCAGAAAAGATGATCAGCTCATTTTCTCTTGCAATGTCTGCAATCTGTTCCAGGATCTCCTTCGGATATACTGCACCTGTAGGGTTATTGGGATTGATGATAACGATCGCCTTGGTCCTTGGTGTGATCTTGCTCTTGATATCCTCAATATCCGGATACCAGTCAGACTGTTCGTCACAGATATAATGAACTACATTTCCGCCTGCCAGTGTTGCAGTAGCTGTCCACAGCGGATAATCCGGAGCCGGGATCAGGATCTCATCCCCGTTATCAAGCAGCGCCTGCATACAGAGGTTGATCAGTTCACTGACACCATTTCCCGTATAAATATCATTAATGGTAACTCCCGGGATCCCGCGAAGCTGTGCATACTGCATGATCGCTTTTCTTGCAGAAAAAATGCCCTTGGAATCGGAATATCCCTGGGAAGTACGAACATTACTCAGCATATCCAGGATCACTTCCTGAGGTGCTGAAAACCCAAATGGATACGGATTACCAATATTCAGCTTCAGAATCTCCATTCCATCTTCTTCCATTCTGGCAGCCTCATCCACAACCGGTCCGCGCACATCGTACAGCACGTTGTCAAGCTTTGATGATTTCCCGAATGTTCTCATAAAAACCACTCCTCTTCTAATTTTCACTATTATTTAACCATTTTAATTTCATAGTCAAAAAAATATTTATTCTATATCATCTCACATTTAGGCTTTCAACGCAAAGAAATTAAAAATTTAAAAAAATCAAATTTATGCACTTCCCTTTTTTAGCATGTTAATGTATAATAGCACTCGAATTTAGTTTTCAACGCAATTTAATATGTGATGAGGAGGAAACAACAATGTCTTACACAGAAGAAGTTTATGAAAGAGTTGTAGCACAGAATCCTGGCGAGCCAGAATTCCATCAGGCAGTTAAGGAAGTTCTCGATTCCCTTAAAGTCGTAATTGACAAAAATGAGGAAGAGTATCGTAAACTTTCCATCCTTGAGCGTCTTGTAGAGCCAGAGAGGATCATCTCCTTCAAAGTACCGTGGATCGATGATAACGGAACTGTACAGGTTAACAAGGGATATCGTGTTCAGTTCAACAGCGCCATCGGACCATACAAAGGCGGCTTAAGATTCCATCCTTCTGTAAATCAGGGTATCCTGAAATTCCTTGGTTTTGAGCAGACCTTTAAAAACTCTCTTACAGGCCTTCCGATCGGCGGTGGAAAAGGTGGCTCCAACTTCGATCCTAAGGGTAAATCTGACAGAGAGGTTATGGCATTCTGCCAGAGCTTTATGACAGAGCTTTGCAAATATATCGGCGCAGATACAGATGTTCCGGCTGGTGACATCGGTGTCGGCGGACGTGAGATCGGTTATCTCTTCGGACAGTATAAGAGAATCCGTGGCCTTTATGAGGGTGTCCTTACAGGAAAGGGTCTTTCCTTCGGAGGTTCCCTGATCCGTACAGAGGCTACCGGTTACGGTGTTGTATACATGCTCAACGAGATCGCCAAAGCTCACAATGATTCTGTAGAAGGAAAAACAATCGTTGTAACAGGTTCCGGTAATGTAGCTATTTACGCTGTTGAGAAAGCTACTCAGCTTGGTGCCAAGGTTGTTGCAATGAACGACTCCAACGGATATGTCTACGATCCGAACGGAATCAACCTTGACGTCGTAAAGGATATCAAAGAAGTAAAACGTGGACGTATCAAAGAATATGCAGACCGTGTTGAGGGTGCTACCTACACTGAGGGACTTGGCATCTGGAATATCAAATGTGATATCTACCTTCCATGCGCTACTCAGAACGAGCTTGGTCTTGACGGAGCTAAAACACTGGTTGCAAATGGCTGCAAATACGTCGTTGAAGGTGCAAACATGCCTACTACTCTTGATGCAACAACATACCTTCAGGAGAACGGTGTTCTCTTCATGCCTGGTAAAGCCGCAAACGCTGGCGGTGTTGCCACATCTGCACTTGAGATGAGCCAGAACTCCATGAGACTTTCCTGGACAAGAGAAGAGGTTGATGAGAAACTCCACAACATCATGATCGATATCTTCCACAAAGCTGATGACGCTGCTAAACGTTACGGTATGGAAGACAACTATGTTGTAGGTGCAAACATCGCCGGCTTCGAAAAAGTTGTTGACGCTATGAAAGCTCAGGGTATTGTTTAATTAAGTTTCCTGAATCATTAATGTATATTTATAGCAGGGACCGCAGAGGATTTTTCCCAGGCGGTTCCTGTTTTTTTGTATCCACTTTTACGATCTCTGAAAAATCGAACATTCATGTTTCAAAAAAGGCCGGTTGTCTTTTGACAATCGGCCTGAAATCTCCTGCATTTGCGGTCTATTCATTTAATCTCTTAATTGATCAGCTTCTTCAGCTCATCCATAAAGGTACTGACATCTTTAAACTCTCTGTATACAGACGCAAAGCGTACATACGCCACCGCATCCAGATCCTTCAGATGCTCCATAACGATCTCTCCGATCTTGGTACTGCTGATCTCACGGTCTTCTGACCGGAAAATATCTCCTTCTATGGAATCGATCATCTCTTCCACTCTCTCAATGGGAATGGGGCGCTTATAGCAGGCACGAAGAACACCATCCTGGATCTTGGAACGTTTATAGCTTTCCCGGTTCTGATCCTTCTTGATCACAGTCAGCGGAATCGTTTCCACCTTCTCATAAGTTGTAAAACGCTTTCCGCAGGCATCACAGAGACGGCGGCGGCGGATGGAATTGGTATCCTCTACAGGTCTGGAATCTACAACTCTTGTATTATCCTGGTTACAGAACGGACATCTCACGGAACTCTCCCCCTTTCCGGATCAGTAAATCATTACTAAATTCGTTTTTATTATAAAATAAATGCACATAATGTGTCAATAATCGGACTTGCATAAATTTTACAGATTTTCCATAAAATCATACCAGGTGATGAATTTATGCGCATCTGTGAGCTGAAACAAAAAGAAGTGATCAATATCCATACCTGCCGCAGTCTTGGCTGCCCTCTTGATGTGGAATTCTGCTGTGAAACCGCACGTCTGAAAGCCCTGATCATGCCGGAACCGGGAAAATTTTGCTGGTGTTTTTCCAAAGAAAATGAATATTCCATTCCATGGGACTGCATCCGCCAGATCGGCGAAGATATCATCCTTGTTGATTTCCGTAATGAAAAACTGCTGTCCGGAGAATAAATACCTCCTTATTGTCAAGGCCCTTTATTTTTTATATTTTCCCTGAAAAAGTATATTTCAACCGCCCTCTGAGAATCATCTTAATGTACTGACAAGACAAGGAGGATTCTAAGATGGCACTGAATAAAGTTGAAATCTGCGGAGTAAATACCTCAACCCTTCCCGTTCTCGATCAGGAAGAAAAGGCGGAGCTCTTTAAAAGAATCAAAGCTGGCGATGAAGAAGCAGGGAATTGTACATCAAAGGCAATCTGCGGCTTGTTTTAAGCGTGATCCGGCGTTTTCAGAACAGCAGTGAAAATCCGGATGACCTTTTTCAGATCGGCTGCATCGGCCTGATCAAAGCGATCGATAATTTCGACACCACTCTTCAGGTAAAATTTTCCACCTATGCAGTTCCCATGATCATCGGAGAGATCCGAAGATATCTCCGTGATAACAACAGCATACGGGTCAGCCGTTCTCTGCGGGATATCGCTTACAAAACCATCTATACCCGGGAAAACTATATGCGGCAGCATCTCAAAGAGCCTACCATTGCAGAAATCGCTGATGAGATCGGTATCGACAAGGAAATGATCGTCTATGCCATGGATGCGATCCAGAGCCCGGTAAGCCTTTTTGAGCCCGTGTATTCCGAAGGCGGAGATACCCTATATGTTATGGATCAGATCAGTGATAAAAAGAACCTGGAAGAAAACTGGGTGGAGGATATTTCTCTTCGAGATGCCATGAACCGGCTTGGAGAGCGTGAACGTCACATTATCGATCTCCGCTTCTACGAGGGAAAAACCCAAATGGAGGTAGCTGATGAGATTGGTATCTCCCAGGCTCAGGTCAGCCGACTGGAAAAACATGCTCTTCGCAGTATGCGAAACTATCTCCGGAATTGATTCATCTCTCTTCAGACAAAAAGCTGCAGCAGAATATCTGTTATCCTGCCGCAGCTTTTATCTCTTATTTCAGCGCTTTCTCAATTTCTTCGATCACGATCCGAAGCGCCTTCAGCCTTGCATATTTCTTATCTACGGATTCCAGAATGTGCCATGGTGCATAAGCAGTACTGGTTTTCTGAAGCATCTCATCTACTGCTGTTTCATACTGATCCCATTTTTCACGGTTTCTCCAGTCCTCATCCGTGATCTTCCACTGTTTTTCCGGATTGCTCTGGCGGTCGTTGAACCTGGCAAGCTGGGTGTCCTTATCAATGTGGACCCAGAATTTCACGATCACAGCGCCCCAGTCAGAAAGCTCCTTCTCAAATTCATTGATCTCATTGTAGGCACGTCTCCAGTCATTCTCGCTGCAGAAGCCCTCCAGACGTTCTACCATCACTCTTCCGTACCACGTCCGGTCAAAGATGGCAATGTGACCATCCTTGGGAAGCCTTGTCCAGAAACGCCACAGATAATGACGGGCTTTTTCATGAGGCTCCGGACTTGCGATAGGATATGCCTCAAATCCACGGGGATCAAGAGCCTCCGTGATCCTCTTGATATTTCCTCCCTTTCCGGCAGCATCCCAGCCTTCATAGGTGATGATCACAGGCACTCTTTTTCGGTAAAGACGGTTATGCAGGCTTCCAAGCTTTGCCTGCAGTTCCTTAAGCTCAGCCTTGTACTCTTCATCCCCCACTTCTTTTCCATCCAGAGGAATCTCGCTTAATCTGGGCATCTCCACCAGAGGAAAAACATTCTGCAGGATCGGCACTGCATGTTTGCTGTTTTCCATGGCAACCTCTATATTGCTGATCATGGTTTCCAGTACCTGCAGTTCTGCCCACTTCCGGTCACCGGCATCGACAATATACCATGGAGCCGCAGATGTATTGGTATCCTGCATATACTGGTCGAAAATCTTTCTGCACTTCTTATAATGATCATTCTGCCAGAGATCATATTCATTGACTCTCCATCTGGTATCCTTGCTTTCCAGAAGGATGCCCATACGTTTTTCCTGTTCTTTCCGGTCGATCTGCATAAAAAATTTCAGGAGTACATATCCATTATCCGTCAGCTGACGTTCAAATCTCCGGATACTGTCAATCCGTTTTGAATAATTGTCACCCTTCAGCTTTTTATCCATACGTTCACGACAGGTCTGATCCATCCATCCTGAATCCAGGAATGTAAACTTGCCCGCTTCCGGGATTTCCCTGAAATATCGGTAAAGAAATGGTTTCCGAAGTTCTTCCTCTGTAGGTGCTGACATAGTCGCAACTTTGAAGAAACGAGATCGATATTCTTGATCACCTTACTTATGGTACTTCCTTTTCCGGAAGCTCCCCAGCCTTCAAACAGCACGATCACCGGAATCTTATGCTCTTTCAGAGCCATCTGCAATTCATATAATCTGGTTCTTGCAGCACTTAAACGCACTTTGATATCCTCTTTTTCCGGAATCTGTTCCGGGTTCCAGTTTTTCAACATCTGCATCGTCCTTCCTTGAATTTTTTGAATATTCATATTATACCACAGAAGATCTTATTTTACGATAATTTTTACATAATTTTAACCTTTAGCCTCACAAAAGCAAACAAATTGCACAACAAAAATCATTCATAAGCATCGAAAATCTTTTTAACCTCTTGACATTTTTGTCGCCGCTTCATACAATAGACGCTGATTGTTATTTTTTTAACTTCATAAAAAAGCAGTGCCTGAAAACTGTTGAAATAATAAAGATCAAGGAGCCGATCATGAAACTCACAGAAAAACTTCTGCAGAAAATGGAACAGAAAAAAGAACTCTATGGCGATGGCATCATCATGCCGGACGGGGATTACCGTCTGATCCAGGATGGACACTTAAAAACTCTCATGTCCCTTCTTCCATATACAGAAAACGAAATCTGGAAAATGATCCCCGATGATGATTCCGCACTTTTCTGGCTGGTAGAAAAAACAAGCTGCGTACTGACCGATGTCAATTCCACAATCGGAATGAAGATGACCCCCGCACAGCAGAAAACCTACGAAGCACTTTCCAGTCGCGGGATCATCTCTGATGAATATTATGATCTTACCAAACAGCGGGAAAAAGTAAAAGCTGCCCGGGCTAACGCCTGAGCAGCTTTTATTTATATCTGTCAGTCCTCATACCCTTCCAGAAAAGAATGTTTCACTCCATCTTTTTTGTATGCGATAACTGTATGAAGATTAACATTTTCCACACTTCGGAAAAATATTACTTTCTACATGTGGATTTACCTTCTTAAAGTTCTGCGATCAGATTCTTGATCTCCATTCTCTTGGAAACACTGGTACCATCTGTACGGCAGGTAGTACAGGTATCGGTAAATTTACATGCACACTGG
>ENA-OQBT01000084-OQBT01000084.1-human-gut-metagenome-genome-assembly--contig:-NODE-84-length-60648-cov-3.211893_pt1 | contig 60648 bp, 69 predicted proteins | sample MGYA00242749_ERZ504557 | MGnify/ENA primary metagenome ERZ504557 (study PRJEB26092, sample SAMD00036243) | human gut metagenome | host: Homo sapiens | study: EMG produced TPA metagenomics assembly of...
AACCTTTTCATGTTACTGGTTACTGTTCACTCCGTTCACAGTAACGTAGCCAAATTCATTCCAGATTGCCTGCGGCAATGGAATTTTGGCTTGTATGTCTCGGGATTTTGGCATATTCATGCCAAAAACACCTCGCGAGATAATGGTGTGTAAACAGTAACAACATAACAGTAAAAGCAGGGAATGTGCTTTTTTACATTCCCTGCTCTTTCGTAGTTTTTAATATTTCTCTCTGTTTCTATTTATCACCAATCAGCCAGTTGTACATTTCTTCATACTGACGTGCGGAATTACCCCATGAAAAATCAGCTGCCATAGCACGATCAACCATTTTATTCCATTCACGTTTCTTATCATAATAGATTCTTTCCGCATTGCGCACTGTTGCAAGCATCTCATGCGCATTGTAGTTTCTGAAAGAAAATCCGTTTCCAGTTCCCTCATATTCATTATAAGGTACGACCGTATCCTTCAGTCCACCTGTTTCTCTGACGATCGGAAGTGTTCCGTAACGGAGACTCATCAGCTGACTCAAACCACATGGCTCAAATAAGGACGGCATCAGGAACGCATCTGCTGATGCATAGATACGGTGAGACATTTTCTCATCATAATAGATCTGAGCAGATACCTTTCCATGATATTTCCAGTCAAAGTGACGGAACATATTCTCATAACGTTCATCACCGGTTCCAAGAATTACAAGCTGGATAGCATCCTGGCAAAGCTCATCCATCACATATGCGATCAGATCAAACCCTTTCTGATCTGTCAGTCGTGATACAATACCTATCATCATCGTCTTCGGATCTTCCTGCAATCCAAGATCTCTCTGAAGCTGAAGTTTGTTCTTAACTTTCTCTTTTCTGAAAGTTGTTGCATTATAAGTCTTTGTGATATATGGATCTGTTTCAGGATTGAATTCATTGTAATCAATACCATTTACAATTCCACGCAGCTATTTGCACGCGCACACATCAGACCGTCCAGTTTTTCTCCATAGAACGGTGTCTTGATTTCCTCTGCATAAGTATTGCTTACAGTAGTGACTGCATCTGCAAACACAATACCGCCCTTCAGATAGTTGGCATCTTTATATGCTTCCAGTTTGTCTGCTGTAAAATAATAATCGGACAGTCCTGTGATATTCTTGATTGTCTGTACATCCCATACACCCTGGAATTTAAGGTTATGTATTGTCATGATCGTCTTGATATTCCAGAAAAATTCATTCTGCTGGAAGCTGTCGTGCAGATATACGGGAACAAGTCCGGTCTGCCAGTCATGACAGTGTATAATATCCGGTCTGAATCCGATAACCGGAAGAACTGACAGTACAGCTTTGGAGAAGAATGCAAATTTCTCCAGATCCCATGTTCCTCCATCATACGGTTTGGGTCCGCTGAAGTAGTATTCATTGTCAATAAAATAAAACTGAATTCCTTCGTACTCCATGTGCATGATTCCTACATAGCAGTTCTTATATCCAAGATCCATGTAGAAATGTGTGATATAGTTCATTTTATCTTTCCATTCCTGTTTCATACAGGCATATTTCGGTAAGATCACACGAATATCAAAATATCGTTTATCAAAATATTTCGGCAATGAGCAGCTACATCTGCCAGACCTCCTGTTTTGATAAATGGTACAGCTTCAGATGTTGCAAATAAAATATTTTTCATGCGAAAAAACCCTCCTTGGTAGCCTTTATTGAATAATTATACTCCAAACTATGACTATTGGAAAGAGCGATTTTTATATTTCAGTCTGATCTTATCTGCAATCAGAGCAATAAATTCTGAATTTGTGGGTTTCCCTTTTCCTGTACTGACTGTGTAACCGAATAATTCATCTATTGTGTCCATTTTTCCTCTGCTCCAGGCAACTTCAATGGCGTGTCTGATAGCCCGTTCCACTCTGCTGGCTGTTGTCTGATGCTTCTTTGCAATCGTAGGATACAGTATCTTGGTAATGGAATTGAGCATCTCCATGTCATTAACTGACAGGATGATGGCGTCACGCAGATACTGATATCCTTTAATATGTGCAGGCACTCCAATCTCATGAATGATATTTGTCACGTCTGTTTCCAGATTTCTCACAGGTACCGGATTGTCTTCTGTCCTTTCAGGCTGCCGCCCGATCTGACGTATTCTTCTCTCGCCGGCTCTGCGCACATGTTTGATACGATTAAGCAGCATCTGATTATCGAAAGGCTTCAGGATATAATAATCTGCCCCTAAGTTAAATGCATTTTCTGTAATACGTTCCTGACCGACTGCCGAAACTACGATAAATGATGGGATCTTTTTGAGACTTTTGTCATTGGCAAATTTCTCCATTACTGCCAGTCCGTCCATTTTCGGCATAATAATATCCAGAACCACAACGTCCGGTTCCTTTTCACGTATAATATTACAGATTTCTTCTCCGTTATGCGCTTTTCCCACAAGTTCCAGATCTTTGTCTTCTTCTATTATCTGACCAAGTACTTCCACCATTTTCTCATTATCATCTGCAATTGCCACATTTAATTTTTCCATAAATTTCACTCCTCCCCCATTTTTCAATAAATCTCTTTTCTTTTTCGGTTCATCACATATTATAGAGGAATGCTTACGGAAAAATCAAGACACAGAGGGAAATTTGTCCTATTTTATGTCGACAGCTTTGGTGATTCTTTTTTCTTTATTTTCATTTTTCACAGGCATCTGATATATTTCGACAATAATCAGATTTTTGTTTCATAATCCTGATCATCCATTAAAAGAGTCTTTCTGTATTTTTCAGCATATTTTCAATAAAGATTCCATATCCGCTGGAAGCATCCTGAACAAATACATGAGTTACCGCACCAATGATTTTTCCATTCTGGATAACCGGGCTTCCGCTGAGCCCCTGTACAATCCCTCCTGTAGCTTCCAGAAGTTCTTTATCTGTCACCTTTATCACAAAACTTTTGTTGGTATCTTCATGATTCAAATCTATTTTTCTGATCTCTGCATCATATTCTTTTACCTCGCCATCTGTACTGCAGAGAATTGTGGCTGTTCCAATCTTCACTTCCTGCTTATACGCAGCCGGCATTTTCTTTAAAGTGATCGCATCATCTGCAATCCCTGTGAACTGACCATAAATTCCGTTTCTGCTGTTTGCTTCGATAGTTCCAAGAATATTTCTGTCATCATAGCAGATGTATCCTGCAAGTTCGCCGGGATTGCCTTTACTTCCTTTGTTAATCGCAAGAATCCGGGCTTTATACAAAGCTCCGTTTCGGATATTCAGAAGCTGGGCAGTGTCTATATCACTGATTCCATGGCCAAGGGCACCATAATTACCATTCTGATCTACGTAGGTAAGCGTTCCTATCCCCTGCGTGTCATCTCTTACCCAGATTCCAAGTTTATAGTCTCCTTTTTTGTCTTTTACAGGAGTTACAGATACAGGAATACTCTCTCCTTTGCGGCTTATCCCCAGTGTAACTTCGCTGCCATCAAGTTCTGAGATGTCATCTATCAGTTCTCTTTTTGTAGAGATTTTTTCTCCGTTAAATGAGATAATGTAATCTCCCTGTCTGATAATATTTCTCGCAGGCTCCTCTGTCTCACCATTCCGATTCTGAATTTCACCGGTGTCAATCACCAGAACACCTTCTGTTTGCATATAAATTCCTATGGTGCTTCCGCTGACATAAATTTCCTGATCATCTGCAGGTGTCACTTTTATTTCTTTAAATGGAATATAACCCAAAAGTTACAGGGCAGAATATAGCTCCATCCTGCGAAACAGTAACTGCTTCTTCAAATGTAACAAATGGTGTTGACAAAACTTCTGTGACATCTTCTGTTTTTTTGCCTCTGGAAATCTGAATTTCGTCAGGTATCTTTCTGTCCAGATATCTGTAACCTGATATCAGCATCACCAACAGATCCAGCACAAGACAACAGATGACAAAAAGTCTGTATTTTCTTTTGTTCATTGTTATGCACATCCTTTCATTCTGTATTTATGAAATTCTGTAACTGTGAAATTGCCATAAAACACTTCCCATCACATCAAATCCGAAAGGTACAAAAATAAGAGAGAACAATCCGTCACAAAGATTATCCTCTCTTAGTATGTGGTCAATTATTTTATTTAAATCTTGTATTTTTTTGTTTCTGTGCCAATTCTTTCATCTCTTTCGCATTCTCAAGAACTGCAGGTGTAATTTCTGCACCACCTAACAGTCTTGCCAGTTCGCGGATGGAATCATGTTCTTTAAGCACATGGATCTGGGTAATAGTCTCAGTTCCCTGCAGATGTTTTTCAATTTCAAAATGACTGTCTGCCATAGCTGCAATCTGCGGCAGATGCGTGATGCAGAGTACCTGATGATGCTGTCCGATCACTGCCATCTTTTCAGAGACTTTCTGTGCAGTTCTTCCACTGATACCAGTATCGATCTCATCGAAGATCAATGTCTCAATCTCATCTCTGTCTGCAAGGATTGCCTTTAATGCAAGCATAATTCGAGACAACTCACCGCCGGATACGATCTGTCCCAGTGGCTTCAGAGTTTCTCCGGGATTTGTAGAAATGAGATACTGGATATCATCGGTTCCATTATCTGTGTAGTTTTTCTTTTTCCGGAAATCAATGGCAAAATTCACATCCAGGAAGTTTAAATCCTTCAATCCCTGAATAATCTTCTGCTCAAGCTGTTTACTGTATTCTTTACGGATTTCTGCTAATTCATCCGACTTTTTCTCAAGAATATTTTCCAGTTCTCTGAGACGCTCCTTTAATTCCTGTAAATTTTCTTCATATTTATGTAATTTTTCCAGTTTTTCTTCCTGAAGTTTGCGATATGTGAAAATTTCCTCAATGGTACGTCCATATTTTGCCTTCAGTCCATTGATCAGATCCAGTCTTCTCTCTGTCTCATAAAACTCTCCTTCATCAAAGGTCAGCTCGTCCAGATAAGCGGATACTTCTCTGTTAAAATCATTCAGAAGACCGTCTACAGAAGTAAGTGTCTCTGCAAGAGGTGTAAGCTCCGGATCATACTGTGTTACATGAGAGAATTCCTTTAATGCCTCTCCGACAGTCTCTCCGGCGCCTTCCTTGCTTTCATAGCCTGTGAGATTATGTACAAGCTGCAGGGAGTCAACGATGAGTTTTGCATTGCTCATTTTTCTGTACCGGGCTTCCAGTTCCTCATCCTCTCCCAGCTGCAGATTTGCTTTCTCGATTTCTTTGATCTCAAACTCCAGAAAAGCAGCTCACGATTCCTCTGCTCCTCATTCATATTCATGGAACCAAGTTCTGTTTTGCATTTGCTGTATTCTTTATATGCCAGAGATACTTCTCCTTTGCAGGAAGGATTTTTTCTTTTCCATATGCATCCAGGATTGCAAGCTGCTTATCCTGATACAGAAGTGACTGATGCTCGTGCTGTCCATGGATATCCAAAAGGCATGCAGCAGCGGCCTTCATCTGACCTACAGTACTTGTCTCTCCATTAATCTTGTTGATGCTTCTTCCATCCATGATTTTTCTGGACAGAAGTACCTGTCCATCTTCCGGACAGATATCCAGTGCTTTCAGTGTCTCCAGCGCTTTCTCGTTTTCTACCTGAAAAAGCAGCTCCACAAGTGCATAGGATGCATTTTCCCTTATCATATTTTTAGAAGTTTTTGCACCCAGGATCAGCTGCATAGACCCCAGAAGGATAGATTTACCTGCTCCGGTCTCACCGGTCAGGATATTCAGTCCGGGACCAAATTCCACTTCTATTTCTTCTATCAGTGCAAGATTTTTCACATGCAGATGAGCTAACATTTATTGCCTCCATAATCAAGTCATTTGTAATGTTAAAAGTTCAGGATCGTAACTGCAAAGGTATTGAGCAGTTACTCGTGGGATCACTTATTCAATCTGACAAAACTTCTCAGTTTCTCCGCTGCTCCCAGTGCCATGTCTGCAGTCTTTGCAGCACACATAATAGTGTCATCACCTGCAATACATCCCAGTATTTCCGGCCATTTCAACGCATCCAGGGCTGCTGCCACGCCCATGGCCATTCCGGAAACGGTTTTGATCACAATGATATTCTGTCCCACATCAATAGAAAGCAGGGTATCTTCCAGTACTCTTGTATATTTTTCTCCAAGACTTCCTGATTCATTATTAATAATTGCATAACGAGACTTTCCGTCCTTTCCTGCCACTTTTGTCAGCTTGAGAGCACGAATATCTCTGGATACAGTCGCCTGTGTCACCTTAAATCCTGCCTCATTAAGTCTGGAGGCCAGCTCTTCCTGTGTATCAATATCATACTGATGAATCAGTTCAATAATTTTCTCATGTCTCGCAACTTTCACCTTATTTCCTCCTGCTGATCAGCTGTCTCTCATCTTCCGGCGCAATACCTCAACAAAACTTAAATGGTTCAGCTTCAGAATCTTTGTCTTTACATCTGCCTGCCGGATCTGAATGCAGTCACCGGTGACCATGGGGATAAATGTATCTCCGTCAAAAGATGCGATTCCCTTTTCACAGTCACAGTGTCTTCCTTTTCCTATCTCTACAGTGATCACATCCTGCGCAGGAAAAATAATGCTTCTTGTATTCAGCGTGTGTGGTGCTATGGGAGTCATGATCGTCATGGCGGCATTGGGCGATACAATAGGTCCTCCCGCTGACAGACTGTATCCAGTAGATCCGGTAGGTGTTGAAATAATAATTCCATCAGCATTATAAGAGTTAAGATAAACATCATTTACATAATTCTTAAACCGGACCACGCGGAGATGACCGTCTCTGCCGATCACAATGTCATTCAATGCAATATCCTGTCCGATCAGTTTTCTGCCGCGGTACACTCTTCCTTCCAGCATCATGCGTTCTTCTACCTCGTAATCATCCGCCATCAGCTGATCCAGAGCACTGTACAGAGAGGTCTGATTCACTTCTGCAAGAAAACCCAGATTTCCCAGATTGATTCCAAGAAGAGGAATTTCCTTATGCACCACATCCCTTGCTGCCTGAAGAAGTGTGCCATCTCCTCCCAGAACAATAATACACTGTGTATCGTCCGGAACCTTATCAGGATCTGTATAATGAAAGGAACCCTCATGTTTCCTTTCTGCCTGCTGTACTTCACAGTTTTTGTGATGTGTTTTCAGATAATCTGCGATTTTTTCTGTGATTTCAAGTTTTTTATCCTTGTCACTGTTTGTAATAATATAAAACCTGTCCATAGTTTCTTCCTGACTCAGCCTTTTTAATCCAACTGTCCATGAGCCTCTGCCACAACAGCTTCTACAGATACCTTCAGGCTGTCGGTAACCCCGGTACCTTCCGGATGTTTTTTCAGATGAAGAAGATATTCGATATTTCCTTCCGGTCCTTTAATTGGCGAAAAAGAAAGATGACATGGCTCCATAAAAATACTCATGGCATAATCGCGCACTTTTTCGATCACTTCCTGATGAACAGCAGGATCTCTTACAACCCCCTTCTTTCCGACTTTCTCTCTCCCCGCCTCAAACTGCGGCTTGATCAGACATACGATCTCACCCTCATCTGTAAGGAGATTTCTTACAGGAAGCAGTACTTTTGTAAGAGAAATAAAGGACACATCAATTGATGAAAAATCTGCCGGTTCTCCCAAATCCTCCGGTACCACATAGCGGATATTGGTTTTCTCCATACAGACTACACGCGGATCGTTACGAAGCTTCCAGTCAAGCTGTCCATATCCTACATCAATGGAATAAACTTTTACTGCCCCGTTCTGTAACATACAATCTGTAAACCCTCCAGTGGACGCACCTACATCCATACAGACCTTACTATCCAATGTGACATCAAAGTTTTTCATAGCTTTTTCAAGTTTCAGCCACCGCGGCTTACATACGGAAGAGTGTTTCCTCTGACCTCAATCTTTACAGTCTCCGGGAACATGGTTCCCGCCTTATCTTCTTTCTGACCATCAACATATACATCGCCTGCCATGATGAATGCCTTTGCTTTCTCGCGGGATGGTGCAAGGGCACGTTCCATCATAAGCATATCCAAACGTTTCTTCATTGCTCTCTTAATTCCTCACTATCTTCTATTGCCTGTCTGATGTCTTCCACTCCAAGTCCAATCCGGCTGCGCAGGCTTTCTACATTTCCCTGGGGTACGAAACGATCCCAGACAGCTGCCGACAACACTCTTATTTCCGGATGACAGGCTTCCATATAAGCAGACACATGCTCTCCGTATCCGCCGCTTTTCACATTCTCTTCTACTGTCACAAACAGACTGTGATCCTTTGCCAGTTCATCAAGAAGATCCACATCCAGTGGTTTCACAAATCTGGCATTTACAAAAGTAGGATCATAGCCGTCATCTTTCAGTCCTTTACAGATTTCCATGCAGGACGGGATCATACTCCCCACTCCCAGCACAGCGATTTTTTTTCCTTTGCGGATAATCTCACTTCTGCATATTCCACAGGTGCCTGATATTCCTGAAGCCCCTGATGCGCACTGCCTCTCGGATAGCGGATTGCAATCGGTCCGTCAAAGCTTACCGCAAATGCAAGCATCTCTTCCAGTTCTCTGTCATTCTTCGGTGCCAGAACAGTCATATTCGGCATCATGGACAAATAAGACAGATCAAAGCAGCCCTGATGCGTCTCCCCGTCTGCGCCTACAAGCCCTGCCCTGTCAACAGCAAAAATCACATGAAGCTTCTGCATACATACATCATGCAGGATCTGATCTACAGCACGCTGCAGAAAAGATGAATAGATGGCAACAACAGGAACCAGGCCGCCAAGAGCCAGACCCGCCGCAAAACTCACCGCATGTTCCTCTGCGATTCCCACATCAAAAAATCTGTCCGGAAATCTCCTGGAAAATTCCACAAGTCCGGTTCCATCCGGCATGGCTGCGGTAATAGCTGTCAGTTTTTTATTTTTCTCACCAAGAGAGACCAGTGCTTTGGAAAAAACATCTGTATAACCCGGCACTGTTTTCTTCTGAAGTACCCGGCCTGTTTTAATATCAAAAGGACCTGTTCCATGAAACCTGTCCGGATGGGCACTTGCAGGTTCGTATCCTCTGCCTTTCTTTGTCAGGACATGAACAACTACCGGTCCCTCTACCCGTTTTGCTTCATTAAAGAGTTTCATCATCTGACGCATATTATGACCGTCAACAGGTCCCAGATATGTCAGCCCATATTTTCAAACAGCATTCCCGGAATAAAAAGCTGCTTGACACTGCTTTTGGTTTTTCTCATAGTATCTACCAGAGCAGTCCCTACCTTCGGAACCTTCTTCAGTGCCTTTGTCACACCCATCTTCATTCCTGTATAAGCTTCTGCAGTTCTCAGTGCACTCAGATAAGTGGACATGCCTCCTACATTTCTGGAAATGGACATATTATTGTCATTTATGATAATAATAAAATTTGTCTTTAACTCTGCAGCATTATTTAATGCCTCATACGCCATTCCTCCGGTAAGAGCACCATCTCCGATCACAGAAACCACATGATGCTTCTGTCCCAGAATATCTCTGGCATGCACATATCCCAGTCCTGCCGAAATTGAATTGGAACTGTGTCCTGCATCATATGCATCACAGGGGCTCTCACTTCTCTTAGGAAAACCGCTTAATCCACCTTCCTGTCGCAGATTCTTAAATTCATCTTTTCTTCCGGTAAGAATCTTATGTGTATATGCCTGATGTCCTACATCCCAGATTAGTTTGTCTTCCGGAAAATCCAGCACATTATGAAGAGCCAGAGTCAGTTCCACTACTCCCAGATTTGAAGCAAGATGTCCGCCTGTCTGACTTACTGACCGGATTAAAAAGTCCCTGATCTCCGCTGCCAGAGGCTCGAAATCTTCCAATGGTATCTTATGGATATCATTGGGTTTCTTAATCTTTTCCAGAATCATTTGTATCCTTCCTTTATTTTCTGCGGTTTATTAATTTTTCAATTAACAAATACAGAACTCGTTATTTTTATTCAGACTCTTCAGCAGATCGATTGCCTTCTCTGAGAGTTCTTCCACCTGTTCAGCAGCCTTCTCTGTTCCAAAAAGAGTCACATAAGTAACTTTATTATTCTTCTCATCACTGTGTACAGGTTTTCCCAGTTCTTCTGCAGTGCTGGTCACATCCAGAATATCATCCTGAATCTGGAAAGCCAGTCCTATATTTCCGGCAGCTTTCTCCACTGCAGATACTTCCTGCTCATTTGCTCCTGCAAGAATTGCGCCTGTCATCATGGAGGCTTCGATCAATGCTGACGTCTTATTTCTGTAAATATAGTCAAGCATCTCTTTTTCAAGGGGCTTTCCGTCATTTTCCACATCAACACTTTGTCCTCCAAGCATTCCATGAATGCCTGTTTTCTGTGAGACCACTCTCAACGCATGGATTACCCGATCCTGCTCTTTTGTCAGGGCAAATGCCTGAAACATGGTTTCGTATGCGTAATTAAGCAGCGCAACACCGCTTAACACCCCCATGGCTTCCCCATATACCTTATGTGTAGTCAGTCTGCCGCGCCTGTAATCATCATCATCAAGTGCAGGAAGATCGTCATGAATCAGGGAATGAGTATGGATCATCTCCATTCCTGCCATAAACGGTTTTACAACTTCTTCCTTACCATCAAACAGGCGATATGTCTCCCGGATCAACATTGGCCGAAGGCGCTTGCCTCCTGCCAGCATACTGTAATTCATAGCCTGAGCCATTGTTCCGGCGAATCCCGCCTCTGCAGGCAGAAAGCTTCTGATCACTTTCTCTGTTTCTTCCGTTCTCTTTGCTAATTCATCTTGAAAATTCACTAAATGTACCATCCTCATTAAGCTGCAGCATTTTCTTCTCCACTGTATCCAGCTTCCCGCTGCAAAGTTTCAAAAGTTCCATGCCCTGTCTGTACAGTATAAAAGAGTCCTCCAGCGATATGTCTCTGTTTTCCAGTTTTTCAGCCAGCAGATCCAGTTCTGCAAACATCTCTTCCAAAGGTTTCTCCTCCTGTAACTGCTCACAGTTTTCTTTCTTCGCCATAGATTCTCTCCTCCTTCACCGTACCTGTAACATCTGCTTCTATCGTACCGTCTGTCACAGATATATAAATGGTATCCCCATTTTGTACCTGTTCTACACTTGTCAATGTCTTTTTATATTTATCTGCCACATAAGAATATCCCTGATTCAGTTTCTTTAAAGGGGAAAGTCCTGCAAAACGTTCCAGATAAACAGACAATCTGTGTCTCTCATCCTGAAGTTTCCTGTTCATTCCATTTTGTACAGCATTCTCCAGATCTGCCAGACGCTGTCTCTGCTCCCGCAGCCTGTTCTCCGGACTCAGATAAGCAAATTTTGTCTGAAAATGCTCCAGTCTGCTGCGGTACAGATCCGTTTTACCACTCATTGCACGATATAACCGCTGCCTGTAAATACTTACTGCTTCAATCACACTTCTGTAATCATCCACCGCAAGCTCTGCCGCAGCAGAAGGAGTAGGAGCTCGCAGATCAGCAACGAAATCAGCAATCGTAAAATCCGTTTCATGACCTACTGCGGAAATAATGGGTGTACTGCACTCAAAAATAGCTCTGGCCACGATTTCTTCATTAAACGCCCAGAGATCTTCAATAGAGCCGCCGCCTCTTCCCACAATGATCACATCCACATCTGTCTTATCAAGCATCTGTATTCCTTTTACAATACTTTCTGCCGCACCCGCCCCCTGTACAAGAGCCGGATATAAAATAATCTGTAAATAGGGATTTCTTCGATAGGAAATATTGCGGATATCCTGAACAGCCGCACCTGTCGGTGCAGTTACCACACCCAGACGTCTGATAAATCTCGGAATGGGCTGCTTGTACTCCTGCGCAAACATTCCCATATCTTCAAGTTCCTGTTTCAGCGCAAGATATCTCTCATACAAAGCACCTGCACCTTCCAGAGTAATTTCCTTTGCATACATCTGATAGCGGCCGTCGCGTTCATATACATCCACACTCCCGCCAACGATCACCTTATCGCCATTTTTCATGGCAAATGCAAGTCCCCGTCTGTGTCCGGCAAACATCACACAATTCAATGTTCCTGTCTCATCTTTCAGGGAAAAATAGATGTGTCCGCTTGTATGATATTTACAATTGGACACCTCGCCTTTTACATAAATCTTCTGCAGTAAATAATCCTGGGTAAACATATTTTTGATATAACGGTTTACCTGACCTACAGAATATGTGTTTTTCATTCTGATTTTTCTTCGCTTTCACTGTTGGCAATCTTGCCAAGGATACCGTTTACAAAGGAACCGGAAGTCTCACCGCCAAAACGTTTGGCAAGCTCTACCGCCTCATTGATAGCTACACCTGTAGGTACATCTTTGTCATATTTCAGTTCATACACTGCCAGACGCAGGGCAGTCAGGTCAACGCGGCTCATTCTCTTTGTCTTCCAGCCATTGCTTGTCTCATTTAACAGTGCATCGATCTCGTCTAATTTTTCAAGTACATGGCGGTATTTCCGGCTCATATACTCCTGATCTTTCTCTGAAAGTTCCTCCAGAGTATCAAAATAAAGTGAAAGCTGCTCACTCATCTCTTCCTCTGAATTAAATTCTGTCATGAACAGTAATTTAAAAATATGTTCTCTCTGCTCTCTTCTTCGCATAATTTTTGCTGTATAAACAGCTTTCCTTTCTAAATATCTCTTAAGTACACAAAAAAGGAAAGGGTTACTTTCCTTTTTCGTTCTCCATATCTACACTGGCAATATGAATATTAACATCTGCAACCTCAAGACCTGTCATATTCTCTATGGATGATTTTACTTTCTCCTGAACTTTCTTGCTTGTCTCAAGAATGTTCTTACCATATTCGATATTCAGGTTCAGGTCTACTGTTACAACTCCTTCGAGTACAGTAACCTTAACACCTCTGGAAAGATTCTTCATTCCAAGTTTGCTTACCAGTTCGTTTGTGATATTGCCTGCCATGGAAGCAACTCCGTTTACTTCCGTAGCAGCAAGTCCGGCAATGATAGCGACCACTTCATCTGCGATCTGGACCTCACCAATGCCTCCTAAATCCTGTATTTTATATGTTATTCTTTTCTCTGCCATCTGAAAACCTCCTGAGGGATTCTTTAATCTTTGTTCATTATACCAAATCGACAGATAAATGAAAAGGGTTATTTACTGAATTCCGTTAATATTAAGCCAGGATTTCTGTCCTCTGTCATACCCACACTCCAGGAATTTACAAAGAGGAGCAGCGGATTTCCCTTAAGATCAGTAACTTTTTTCATATCAGAGGTTCCAATGATCTTATCCACTTTTACTTCTTCTTTATTTGCAATCCAGCGAATATGTTCATATGGAAGTGTTTCCAGACGGATATCTACATTATATTCATTTTCCAGACGATATTTCAGAACATCAAACTGCAGGACACCTACAACACCTACAATAATTTCTTCCATACCGGTATTAAACTCCTGAAAAATCTGAATAGCACCTTCCTGCGCGATCTGATTGATACCTTTAACAAACTGTTTTCTCTTCATAGTATCAATCTGACGGACTCTCGCAAAATGTTCCGGTGCAAATGTAGGAATACCTTCGAATGCAAACTTTTTACCGGGTGCACAGATTGTATCTCCGATGGAAAAGATACCCGGGTCAAAAACACCGATAATATCTCCGGCATATGCCTCATCTACCACATGGCGGGATTCTGCCATCATCTGCTGCGGCTGAAGCAGACGCATCTTTTTATCACCCTGCACATGATATACTTCCTGGGAAGCGTCAAATTTACCGGAACAGATTCTCATAAATGCGATTCTGTCTCTGTGTGCCTTGTTCATGTTTGCCTGGATTTTAAATACAAACGCTGAGAAATCATCATCCATGGGGTCAATTTCCCCAATATCAGACACTCTCGGAAGCGGTGATGTTGTCATCTTCAGGAAATGTTCCAGAAATGTTTCCACACCGAAGTTTGTCAGCGCAGATCCGAAGAATACAGGTGTCAGCTTACCTTTGCTTACCAGCTCCTGGTCAAAATCTGCACTTGCGCCGTCCAGAAGCTCAATCTCATCCAGAAGCTGTGCTTTCTGCTCCGGATCCATAATCTCATCTGCGGCTGTCACTTAACGGGATTTCCTCGATCACACCTTCTTTGGTACCTTTCTGTGTATCAGAAAAGGTAAGTATTTTCTCTGTATCACGGTCATAAACACCGCGGAATTTCTTACCGGAACCGATTGGCCAGTTGATCGGGCAGGTTGCGATGCCAAGTTCTTTCTCAATCTCATCAAGAAGGTCAAATGTGTCGTTTGCATCGCGGTCCATCTTATTGATAAATGTAAAAATCGGGATATGGCGCATTACGCAGACCTTGAACAGTTTTCTGGTCTGTGCCTCCACACCCTTGGAACCGTCGATTACCATGACTGCAGAATCTGCTGCCATCAGTGTACGGTAAGTATCCTCCGAGAAATCCTGATGTCCCGGTGTATCCAGAATATTAATGCAGTAACCATCATAATGAAACTGCAGAACAGAGGAAGTAACGGAAATACCTCTCTCTTTTTCGATCTCCATCCAGTCTGACACTGCATGGCGGGCTGTTGCCTTACCTTTAACACTTCCGGCAAGATTGATTGCTCCGCCATACAGCAGGAATTTCTCAGTCAGTGTAGTTTTACCTGCATCCGGATGGGAAATAATGGCAAATGTTCTTCTTTTTTCTATTTCATTCGTATACTTAGACACGTTCAGCCTCCTGTTGCGCTTTCTTATAATTGTTTGCATAAAACACCGGCAACAGCCGGTATCAGTTACGTTTTCTATTTTTTTACAGCATTCCTATTCTAGTATATGCACCTCTTTTCTGTCAAGATATATGTTCGCATATTCATATCAAAATATCAGTCATAAATATCAGTTGTATCGATTGCGGTATCCTCATATGGCTGTGCTGATGTTTCGCTGTCTTCCTCATACGAAGTATCTGCTGATGTTTCATCTGTCTGTGTTGTATCTTCTGCATCTTCACTCTCCTTCAGTGGGGTGATCACAATATTTTCTGGCGCAATTCCTGTTTTCCTTTTTACAATTATCTTCAATCTGTGCTCTCTGTGCATCAGAAAGTTCTGCTTCAGGGATCACAACATCCGCAGTTTCTCCGGTAAGATTTACAACTACATTCTTAAAGCCCTTCGCCTCCAGCAAAAGCTCTGCTGCCGCTTCTTTTTCTGAAAGGTCTGTCATCGAGACCATCGTATGTATTGCCTCCTGCTTCTCTTCATCATCAATTTCTTCATTATTGATAATGTCCTGCAGATCTGCCTTGTTCTGTGAGCGCACCTGTTCTCTGCTGATCTTTGCCTGTGCGGCAAATCCTGTAGAACCCGTAAACACAGCCTCCCCGGGAGTATCCGTTTCCTGACTGTCTGTAAGACTGTTATCAGTCAGACCTCCATCTGCCTGATTTTCATCCAGAAGAGCAGTTTCATCTGTAAGATCATATCCTGCATCTTCAAGGATACTGCTGCTGTCCGTACTTGCCTCCTTATCCCTGAATCCAAGATCTACATCTGCAAAGTTCAGATATCCTGCCACTGCAATCAGAATTGCCAGCGATGTAATAATGACCTGATTTTTTCCGATGACTTTTTTCACATTTATCTCCTCATTTCATTTTCATTATTCTAATTCTATGAGCATCCACCTGAAATAATGCCATGACCGCCTCCTGAATATTTTGGGCCACTACAGGATTTCCTCCACCTTCCGCAGAAATCAGAACACCGGTCACCTGTATGGTTTCTGAATTATAGAAGCTCTGCCTGTCTTTCTTCTCATCTGTCATCAGGATAACCTGTACCTTTCCCACCCCTTCCGTATTTTCAAGAAATGCTTCAAGTTTCTCTTCCAGAACATTTTTTTGCATATCTTCACTCTGCTCTCCTGCCGTATTTTTCTTTTGCTGCTTACTGGATACAGGCATCGCCGCTACTGCCAGAAGTACTCCGATGAGCAACAGGATTCCCCATTTTGCCGGATTCATTTCGGACAATCTGGATACAAATTCTGTTTTCTTTAAGTCCCCACTCTTCCACCAGCGCATCTTTAAGCTCCTTTCTCTCCTCCTGAGAAATTTCTGTCTTCAGTACAAGGTTTGCCTGCGTCTCCTCCCCTTCTATATTTACTTTCACCTTATATACTTCTATGCCTCTTTTTTCCAGAGTTTCCCGGATTTTCTGTTCCAGTTCCAGTTCGTAACCTTTTTCCAGATAGACTTTCTGAATATTCTGAAATTCCCGGAGTTCTTTCTCTCTGTTTTCTTCAGAAAAATTATCCAGAAAACTTTCCGTCAGTTCCGAACCTTTTCCAAGAATGGAAAATATCGGGGTACTCATCATAAAAATCAGCAGCAGGCCCATAAAAAAGCGTACATATTTCTCATACTTCTGGTCAGGTATCAGATTCAGAACCGCAGTGAAAAAGATATAAAATACTGCCAGATTCCGAATCCATAAATACAGCTCTTCTTTCATATGTTTCCTCCGGCAATCTTTCTGTCAGTTCATCAGGATACAGAAACTACAACTATCAGGAATGTCAGCATGCAAAGTACTTCTGCTGTCAGCAAAAGCTTTAAAAGCATTGCACATCCCTCCCCCATTGTACTCAGGCTCCCACAACTCTTTTGTCAGAAATTGGCTGTGCAATCGCAGCCAGAAAACGATAAACCAGAGAAAGACTTCCATAATGGATAATCGGTCCTGCTCCAATCAGCAACAGAAGGATCACGATTACTGCGCCAAAACTGTTTCGCACCATCACTGCACTGGTCAGCACTAATTCTGTTACAGCGGTCACTGCATTTCCAATGCCGGGAATCGCACTCGCTGCCTTGCCAACAGCAGAACGCTTCATGGCATCCATCACCGGGCTCACCATATTCCGCACAATCTGCAGACCAACAATAGCTCCCAGAAGAGTTTTCAACCCCCAGTTTACAGCTACATCCAAAAGTTCTGCCATTTTTGTAAGCATCTCCTCTTTTGACAAATAATTAACCATTTTCAGAAGCAAACTCAGGTTTACAGCAGGCAGAAACAGATTTGCAAGAAGCCACTGAACCGCCCAGATCATCAGCAAAATCCCTTCATAAAATGCAGCAGCCGTTGATGATCCGGTTGATGCAGCCACTGTCATAAAATAAGCCGGAGACAGAACTTTCATGAAATCCGTCAGTCCAAGAAGCCAGTTTGTAAGCGTACTTCCAAGCCTTGAGAAATTCTCCATAAGCATTGTAAACAGCGCAAGATAGACAATATAAAAGCTGATACTGCCAGCCTGTCCGTTTCCGAAAACATCAGCAAACTCCGCCAGCACCGCTGCAATAAAAATCACAAGTAAAAGTTTCAGTATTAATCCTTTTTCATTCTCTATATCCGAAAAAAGAGACTATACAAAAAGCTCCGTACAGTCTCTTTTGAAACAGGCTCCTCCCCGTTTATGATATTCATCAGTGCTTTCCTGACAGAAAAAACATGGTCATCCATAATCTCATCCAACATTTTCTGCACATCATCAATCTGTATCTCTTCCATTAGATTCTCCTGCAGGATCTGTACTGAAGAATCTTCTTTCTGTTCTGTCTGCGCAGCGGCATATACGGATACTATATGATTCTGAAAGAATGTAAGATATGACACTCTTCCTACCAAGAGTATACATGCCAGTATACACCAGTAACCTTTCCACAGATCTGCCTGTTCCCTGATACTTCTCTCTTTATCCTGCCTCATATCATAAACTCCGAAATCGTATCCAGAATTGCCAGCAGTACCGGCATACTCAGAACCATCACAGACAGTTTACAGAACAGGTCGATCTGTGTTCCGATCATCTGATATCCGGCATCTTTGCAGATTGCAGATGAAAACTGTCCGATATATGTAATCCCGATAATCTTAACCAGAACTGTGAGATAACTGCTGTCTATGGGGAAGCTTTCTCTCAGCCTGTTCATGGTTTCAAACAGATAAGAAACTTTTCCTGCTGCAAGACCAAGAATCAGAAAACCCGTCATCATGGTCACAAGTGCAGCAAATTCCGGTCTGGTTTCTTTTAGAATAAAACCAAGCATCATTCCGCAGATACCCATGATTGAAACTTTCACAATATCCATGCCATTCAAACCTCTTTCTGTTCTGTCAACTGCCATAACAGTTGATTTGAAATCACAGCACAAACAACTGCTGAATACTTTCAAACAGTTCATAAATATATGGAACAATCCAGAACAGCACCATCAGAAGCCCCGCCAGGCTTACCAGAAATGCCTGTTCATCCCTTCCACTGTGTTTTAGGATCTGGCAGAGAACAGAAACCAGAATCCCTACTGCAGCGATTTTAAAAATAAGACTTACCTCCACAGTCTCTCCTTTCCGGCTTCTGCTGCCAGATATAGCAAAACAGTAATCTACACAGTAAAGAAACAGATTATAAATACATGCTCACCAAAAAAACACAGCCACAAATATTCCTCCCAGTATTCCCATACTGCGGTATAATTTTCTTTTTTCACAAAAATCTTTCCTGAGTTCCCTGATCGCATATTCTGTTTCCTTTTCCATCAGATCCATCTGTTTTAGCTGCATATCCAGTCCAAGATAACCAAGCTGATCTCCCAGTGAATAAAATCTGTCTCTCTCTTCCTGCGAAAGACAATCCAGATCCAGACACTTTCCGGCCGATTCTCTGAAGATTGTCCCAAAGGAATCCCCTGTTTTTTCTTTCATTTTCTGTGCCGTAAGTATAAAAAATTCTCTGTACTTCCCTTCCAGTTTCCCGGAAGCACCTGTAAAGGCATCGTACAGAGATTTATTTCCATAACGTATTTCTCCTCTTAGGAGGATGATCATCCGTAAGATCATTTCCATCATCTTTTTGCGTCTGCCAAGTTCATTGCTCATGGCAAAACCGCAACCGATACCGGAAATTACAATTACACATAATCCTACTGTTCTAAGCATACTTTTCCATTTTCATCTAATACAGCTTTCAGACATCCTGCCTGAGCATTTTTGTCCAGGATAATATAACGTTCAAATACTTTCTCACCCATAAGCTTATAAAAAAATGGCTGATCCAGAACATCCTCCAGACAGCTTCCATGTGCAGTTGCGATCAGCTTACATCCACAGTGGATCACTGAGTCAACTGCCTTGAAATCCTCTTCACAGCCTAACTCATCCACTGCAACCACATCCGGTGACATGGAACGGACCAGCATCTGCATACCTTCTGATTTCGGACAGCAGTCCAGCACATCTGTACGCATTCCCAGATCATTCTGAGGAATTCCCTGATAACAGCCTGCCAGCTCACTTCTCTCGTCCACCACACCTATTGTAAGACCCTGAGTATTTGCCCATCCATTACTGAGCTGCCTGATAATATCTCTGAGCAGCGTAGTCTTTCCACACCTTGGCGGTGAAATGATCAATGTATTTGCAACCCATTTCTCTGTACGGATATAAGACATCACCTTATCCGCACATCCCTGAATCTCATGTGCCAGACGGACATTGATGCAGGAAATATATTTCATTCCCATGATCCTGCCCCGATCCAGCACTACCTTTCCGGTCACACCTACTCTGTGACCACCCTGAACACTGATAAATCCCTGTCTGATCTCATCCTCATAAGCATACAGGGAATATCCTGTGACATATTCCAGTGTTTCTTTCAGATCTTCCGTTGTCACCAGATACTGTTCCTGACCCGGTTTTCGCAGAAAACACTCTCCTCCGTCATAAGTTAAAAACAACGGACGCCCTACACGAAGGCGTATCTCATATAATTTATCATAATCCAGCTTCGCATCCATTAAAAGATTCCGGATATTTCCGGCAAACAGGTTTTCAATCTGCTGCGCTTCTATATGTCTCACCTCTTTACACTTAATATATGTGGACAAACCGATTTTAGTACTCTTCCTGATAAGACTCTTCCATTTTTATCAGATTCAGCTTCAGAACCCGGTCTACCACATTTCCTGCATACCCCCTGTACGCATAAGCTCCTGATTCAAAGAGCACGTAAAGTTCATCCCCTTCTACAACAATCTGCTCGATCATCTCAGGCATTCTGTATGATCTTGCAGAATTTTCATTGACATACAGACGTTTGTCCGACTGTTCATAAAAAACAATCCTGGATGGCAGAATACCAAAAGAATGAGACAACAACAGCTTATCGTTATAAAAAGCCATTCCCTGTGCCTGTTCTGATATTGTAGAATAATCCAGCGGAACCGCCATTTCAAACATCATGCCAAGTTCCTCATTAAAAGTATTCACCAGATCACCTTTTGAATCCACCGCATATCTCGCAATGGTGCTCTCTGTATATTTGTTAAAACATCCTACATACAGGCATCCCTTATAGAAAGTCATAAAAGAATCTCTCACGATTCCATAAAGACTACATGTCTGATTTACCTGCACAGGCATATGGTTATCCGCATAATTATAGTCACGCAGCACATCCATCTTAATGCTGATCGCCTGTGCGATTCCATTGGTATTTGAAGAATACCACAGCATATCATGTTCCTGATCATAGGCAAGTCCGCCTACATGAGGCAGACCTGGCAGGACTACTTCTTTGATAAATCTGTGAGTTTCTTTGTTGATCACATAAATAACAGAGTTATGTTTTTCCGTATGACAATAGGCACTTACAAGTACATACTCATCGGTCACTGCAAGTCCCTGAGGAGTCATGGAAGTACATACCGCCTGTTTTGTACCCTCTGCATTCAGGAATGTTCTTGTATATCTCAGTCCGGGAATAATATAAGTTCCGTACTCTTTTTCTTTTTTTCTGCCCTCAAAGGCAAAGGTATTTAACTCCTCCTGCTGCGACAGCATCTGTATCTGTCCGCGTAATGAATACACTGCAGCATCCTGGTTGGTTACCGGATATTTTGCAGGAGGTTCCGTCTTACCCCTGTATACGAAAGCATATCCCCAGAAAGCCAGTCCAAGTGCCAGTACTGCTACAAGAATCTTCACTGCCAGTCTCCGGATTTCTTTCTTCGTTTGTCTGTTCATGTCTTACCCAAGTATGATGTCTTCATATTTCCAGTTGATTTCCATGGGATTCATTGCCCATACTGCTCCACTGTAACCGTCTTCCATATCAAGCAGCATATGACTGCCTTCATCCATGGATATAGTCCTCATGTCTCTGGAAAGCCCTCACCGGTCCATTTGATATAAGCTTCCCTCAGTACCCACTGTTCAAAAAAATTTCTTTTCCACATTTATATCTGAGAGAATTTCGAGATACTGTTCCCGGGGCACCATACGTCTGAGCATTCTTTCATAATTGGCTCTGCAATGAATCTGCACATCAATTCCAACCTCCTGATCAGCCAGAATACATACCACATATTTTCCGGAATGACTGATATTATAATGCAGGGACGGACGATAGGAAAGGAATGGTTTTCCATGTTCTCCCTCTGCTCTGGGTTCATTGTACAGATTGATTCCATATTCTTTTTTCAGTGCGATTTCCAGAAGTTTCTCTGCGATCATATGCTCCATATGTGCGCCTTCATATTCTTCCCGTATTTTTGTACAGTAAATAATTCCTTTATTCATAGGCCTGTCTCCTCAAGAAACCGGGAAGGCTCCCGTTCCTTCTCATACTGGCGTTTCACATAGGCAAGCACCAGCTTCTTTTTCGCCCTGGTCATCCCTACATAAAACAATCTTCGTTCTTCTTCCACTGCTTCTGCCAAAACCGCCTTGCGATATGGAATGCTTCCTTCATTAACATTCAGAATATACACAATATCATATTCCAGACCTTTTACCGCATGGAGTGTGGATATAGTCACTCCTTCTTTTTTATCCTGCTGTTTCCTTGCCTGTTCATTCAGGCGCTTCGTATATTCTTCTATGTAAGCCTGCCACTTCGCCAGGGTTTTCATGCCTTTTGCACTCTCATGGATCCGGTCCAGGGTCTCAAGCAGTTCCTCTGGTTTTATTTTACGATACTGTGCATATTCACGCAAGTATTCTTCGAATCCCATTCCTTTTCTGATAAAATTAATCGCAGCAAAAGGGGAAAGAGTACCAAGAATCCTCAGATGCGTTTCCAGTGTGGTAATCCTGTCGCACATCCAGTCTTTGTCTTTATAATATTCCCGAAGTTCATTAAAATTAATCTGCGAACTGTTCAACGCTTCTCTGGAAATATAGCGATTTGGCCGGTTCATGATCTCCAGAAAATTCTTCCTGCTCCTGTCTCCTGCTGCCATTTCAAGATAAGCCAGAAGCGCCCGGCAGATCCAGTGACGGAAAAGATTGGGAAGCTGTTCTTTCATTGTAAAAGGAACCTGATATTCCATCAGCACATTGATCAGACCTTCCGATTCCTGATTTGTACGAAGCAGGATTGCCGTATTCAGCAGATCCTCGCCGCGCTCCATTCTTTTTTTCAGTGCTGCCACCACGCACATATACTCTTCTCTTGGATTATCAAATTCCTTGCACGTCACAGGCATCCCTTCTTCATTTGGAGTATCCAGCTGCTTTTTGAAACGTCTGGTATTACATCCGATCACTTCCATGGCTGTACGCAGGATATTCTTACTGCACCGGTAATTCACATTCAGAAGGACTGTCTCTGCCTTCGGATAATCCTTTGTAAAATTTAACATAATCTCTGGTCTTGCGCCCCGGAAATGATAGATGGACTGGTCATCATCCCTACAATAAACAGGTTATTGACAGGTGCCACCAGCATCTGCAAAATCTTGTATTGTAAGCTGTTGATATCCTGAAATTCGTCCACCAGAATGTAGACAAATTTTCTTCTCCATGCATTCAGGATATCCTGTCTCTGAGAAAAAAGTTCATAACAACAGAGGATCATATCATCAAAATCCAGCTTGCGTTTCGCCTTCAGAGCCTGCTTATAGCCATGAAAAATGTCCCTGAATATCTCATCCGAGCAACAGGATGCATAATAATGCTCCGGAGAAATACAGTTCCCCTTTACAACACTGATTTCCCTGGCAACTTCTTCAATGAAATCTCCCTCCTGAGCCATTTCCTGTCCATATTTCTCAGTCATCTCACGTAGAATACTGAATTTCTCTTCCTCAGAAAGAATATTGGCCGCACTCAGATGATAGGCGCTTTCAAAATCCCATAAAAAATTCCGTGGAAAGTTCCAAAAGTCACTTCGCTTCTGTTCTGTCCCACGAATTTCAAAAACCGTTCTTTCATCTCTGTTGCCGCTGCTCTGGAAAAAGTTACAACCAAAATAGAAGAAGCCGGTATCTTCCCCTCATTGATCATGTATGCAGTTCTCTCCACAATAACGGAAGTTTTCCCCGAGCCGGGACCTGCCAGGACCATCATAGGTCCTGACAGGTGAGTGATTGCCCGAAGTTGAGATGGATTTCTCTTCATATTTATTTGCTTAATTTCTCAATAGCTGCCTTTACTCGTTTGATTGTCTCGTCTTTACCAATGATCTCCATGATCTCAGTAGCACCGGCCGGCGTCATCTGCTTGCCGGAAACAGCAGTACGCAGAGGCCACATTACATATCCGTTCTTATAACCATGCTCTTTTACAAATGCACTTAATGTTTCAAATAACGGATCATTTGTATAATCTTCCTGTTCTTCCAGAACCGGAAGTACTTCTTTTAATACTGTAAGAGAAGTCTCTTCATTTGTCTTCATTTTCTTATGGCAGTACATGGCGGAATCATATTCCGGTACTTCCTCAAAGAAGTCAATCAGAGCCGGAATGTCAGGGAATGTTTCGATTCTGGTCTGTACCATTCCTGCAATCTTCTTGAAGTTGTAGTCTTTCTTCAGAACTTCTTTCATATACGGAAGTGCTCTCTCATAGAATTCATCCGCATCCATTTTCTTGATATACTCACCATTCATCCAACGAAGTTTCGCAATATCAAATACTGCCGGAGATTTATTGATATGATGATAATCAAATGCCTGTACCAGTTCATCCAGTGTAAAGATCTCTCTGTTGTCAGAAGGACTCCATCCGAGAAGTGCCACATAGTTGATGATCGCTTCTGAAACAAATCCCTGATCAAGCAGGTCTTCATAAGAGGAATGTCCACAACGTTTGGAAAGCTTCTGGTGTGTCTCATCTGTGATCAGCGGACAATGTACATAAACCGGGATATCCCATCCGAAAGCTTCGTAGATACGGTTGTATTTCGGAGCTGAGGAAAGATACTCGTTACCTCTTACTACGTGTGTGATCTCCATTAAATGGTCATCGATTACGTTTGCAAAGTTATAAGTTGGGTATCCGTCAGATTTAATCAGGATCAGATCTTCCAGTTCCTCATTGTTTACTGTGATATCTCCGTAGATTACATCATGGAATGTTGTAGTTCCCTCTGTTGGCATATTGAAACGGATTACGTGTGGTTCTCCTGCATCAAGACGACGCTGTACTTCTTCTTTGGAAAGTTTAAGGCAGCGTTTGTCATAAATGGAAATCTCTTTTCCTGCCACAACACGTTTCATACCTTCCAGTTCTTCCTTCTTACAGAAACAGTAGTATGCATCACCCTGTTCTACTAACTGCTGTGCATATTTCAGATAGATTCCCTGTGCCTGACGCTCACTCTGAACATACGGTCCAAAGCCTTTGTCCTTGTCCGGACCTTCATCATGGAGAAGTCCTGTTTTTGCAAGAGTACGGTAGATAATATCTACAGCGCCTTCTACGTAACGTTCCTGATCTGTATCTTCAATACGGAGGATGAAATCTCCGCCTTCATGTTTTGTAATAAGGTATGCATATAATGCTGTTCTTAAATTTCCAACATGCATTCTGCCTGTAGGGCTTGGTGCAAATCTTGTTCTGATCTTGGTCATAACTTTTTTCACTCCTGAATTTTTTATATATTCAAAATCTGTAAAAAAAGACCCTGCTTAAAAGCAGCGCCTTTCTACTTTCGGGTTTATTATACGTCAGAGGCTTTCTTATTTCAAGTCGGGATAGGGGAAATTTTTAAAAAAGTTTGTTATGGAAAGGGACGCATGGGAAGCAATTATGTTTGGGGGCTCAGTTTCGGAACCATTGTATTTCTAAGCATTCGGGAAGCCGCTAAAATCATGAGCCGCTCTCTCAAACTCGCTCCGTTGCAAACTCCGCTCAAACAGTGAAACGATCGGCTCATAACGCGGCTTCCCAAATACCAAGAACTACAATGAACCCTCAAATTCGCTCCCAAACATAATTGCTTCCCATGCTGACTATCGGCTATATAACATATTTAGTGTACAACAATAAAGAATATTCCACTCCTGACTTTACAGAACAATTAGCTAAATAACATATCTGCTACACAACATAACTATAGTAATCCTCATAAATAATGCATATTGATTCAGCCCATCAGGCGTGAAATCCTGCGTCAGATATCCTTGACGTGCGTCAGCACGCCTGCAGATATCTTCCTTGTCTTTCGCACTCTGCTGAACTGTCTCAAATACATCAATTAAGAGACTTACTATAAATATAAACCCTAAGAAAGTGCATGACAACCTGCAACAAAACAGCGCAGAAAAATATTTTATTTGGAGTGCATTTGCAGGGGTCTTAGATATTCTTAGTTCTCAGAAATCTGCGTTATGAGCCGGCTGCATCACTGTCTGAGCGAAGTTTGCAACGGAGCGAGTTTGACAAGACGGCTCATGCCTTTAGCAGATTTCTGAGAGCTTAGAATATCTTAGACCCCGAAACCGCACTCCAAATAAAATATTTTTCTGCGCGTCCCTTTTAACATCGTGCTACATCTTACGAAACCTCTCATACCGTTCCTGTGCAATCTGCAGTCCACTTTTACCAGTCTGTTTCTCCAGAAACTGCTTCATTCTGATCTTCATATACTCTGCAATTTCCGGCAAATTCTCCTCACTTGCAGGATATTCCTCCGGTATGATCCGTTCAATGATTCCCAGTTCTTTCAGATGAGCCGCCGTTACTTTCATGATCTCCGCAGCTTCCGGTGCCTTTCTGCTGTCTTTCCAGAGAATGGATGCAAAGCCTTCCGGTGAAAGGATGGTGTAGGTTGCATTTTCCATCATCCAGACTTCATTGCCGACTGCAAGTGCAAGTGCACCGCCACTGCCGCCTTCACCAATTACAACCGAAAGAACCGGCACCTTCAAATCGGACATTTCCAGAAGATTCCTTGCAATGGCTTCGCCCTGTCCCCGTTCTTCTGCTTCCAGTCCACAGAATGCCCCCGGAGTGTCTACAAATGCAATGACTGCACGTCCGAATTTCTCTGCCTGTTTCATCAGTCGAAGAGCCTTTTTGTACCCTTCCGGTGATGGCATTCCGAAGTTACATCTGATGTTTTCTTTTGTAGTATGCCCTTTACGGATTCCGATTACTGTAACGGGCTGTCCGTCCAGTGTAGCAATGCCGCCGATGATGGCATTGTCGTCTCTGACACCTCTGTCACCATGAAATTCCATGAAATCATCAAAAATGGCATCAATATATTCCGCTGCTGACGGACGGTCACTGCTTCTGGCAATCTGGACTCTGTCCCAGGCTGTGAGATTTTTTTGTTTCTTCTGCTTTTTCTTTTTGCCAAAAGTATCGAAAGATCTGGCAGATGTTTCCTGTGGAAATTCTCCGTAACATTTTCTGGTATCATGCAGTTTCAGGATCAGCGAAAGAACATCCCGCATAGAGCCTCGTTCAACAATTCCGTCGAGAAATCCATGTTCCAGAAGAAATTCCGGTCTCTGGAAGCCCTCCGGCAGTTTCTGACCTATAGTCTGTTCAATGACTCTCGGGCCGGCAAATCCGATCAGTGAGCCTGGCTCTGCAAGGATAATATCTCCAAGCATGGCAAAGCTTGCTGTAACGCCACCGGTAGTCGGGTCTGTCAGCACAGATGTGTAGAGAAGCCCTGCCTGGGAGTGACGTTTAATGGCTGCGGAGGTTTTTGCCATCTGCATCAGTGATACAATTCCTTCCTGCATTCTGGCACCGCCGGAGCAACAGAACAGAATGACCGGAAGTCCCTGTTTTGTTGCTTCTTCAAATGAGCGGGTGATCTTTTCTCCCACCACATATCCCATGGAAGCCATGAGAAATCTGGTATCCATGGCTCCGATCACTGTACGGATTCCTCCGATGGTGGCTTCTCCGATGAGAATTGCCTCATCAAGGTGTGTTTTTTCTCTCAGATCCTCAATTTTCTGCGGATAATCCGGATAGTCCAGTGGATTGCTGTTGTCAATTCCTGTGAACCACTCTTTAAAACTTCCTTTATCTGCAATCATTTTGATCCGGCGTTTCGCACTGATTCTGAAATATCCTCCGCATTTCGGGCACACATAGGCGTTGGATATTACGTCTTCTCTGTAAACCATTTCTCCGCACTTTGGACATTTGATCCATAAGCCTTCAGGTACGGAAACAGATGCGGCCTGTTTATGCCGGTCTTCTGAAACTGTTTTCTTAAAAAATCTCTTCAAGTCTGCCATTAAAATCCTGCTCCTTTATGTAACCCAATTTGATGTTCTTTCAGACAACAAAATAACGTTAATAACTATTAATCAAACTAATTCTGTCAAAAATTATTTTATCGATTTGCTTATCAATTACCTTTCAATAATAAATATGTAATTTCTGCTGAACTATAAAATATATTTGCACCAGTTTTCTTTTACAGATCCGGATAATGCTGCGGAATGAAATCTGTGGTGATATTTCCTTCCTGAAAATCCGGCTGATTGAGAAGTTCATACAGAAAATCCACGTTAGTTTTTACTCCTTCGATGGCAACTTCTCCAAGTGCACTGATCATCTTTCGAATGCACTGCGGCGGTCTTTGTCATAAACAATGATCTTGGCAATCATAGAATCATAGTAGGGCGGGATTGCGTAGTCATTATAAACTGCTGTATCCACGCGGATTCCGTTTCCACCTGGAAGATGTAAGTCAGTGATCTTACCAGGGCATGGCATGAAATGTCTCTCAGGATCCTCGGCATTGATTCTGCATTCCATGGCATGACCGCGGATTTCTATGTCTTTCTGCTGAACGCTTAACGGTTCACCTGCCGCAATGCAGATCTGCTCTTTGATCAGGTCTACACCAGACACAAATTCTGTTACCGGATGTTCTACCTGGATTCTGGTGTTCATTTCCATGAAATAAAATTCTCCGGACTGATCCAGAAGAAATTCTATGGTTCCTGCACTTTCATAGCCAGCTGCCTTTGCTGCCCGTACTGCTGTCTCACCCATTTTCTTTCTCAGATCATCAGAGATTGCGATACATGGAGACTCTTCGATCATTTTCTGGTGACGTCTCTGAACAGAGCAGTCTCGTTCTCCCAGATGAACTACATTTCCGTATTTATCCGCAAGAATCTGCACTTCAACATGTCTGGGATTCTCCACAAACCGTTCCAGATACATGGTATTATCGGAGAAGGAATGGACCGACTCTTGCTGTGCTGTCTCAAACAATTTGGCAAATTCCTGTTCATTTCCGGCTACACGCATTCCTTTTCCACCGCCGCCTGCTGATGCTTTGATCATGACCGGAAAACCTATTTCCTTTACAGCTTCCAAAGCCTGCTCTACTGTGTAGACCGGTTCCTTTGTGCCGGGCACTACCGGGACTTTAGCTTTCCGCATTGTGTTTTTCGCCTCAGATTTATTTCCCATTCTGGAAATTACTTCTGCGGAAGGGCCAATAAATGCCACATTACATTTCTCGCACATTTCCACAAAACGGCTGTTCTCTGAGAGAAATCCGAATCCCGGGTGGATTGCTTCTGCTTTTGTGGCAATGGTAGCACTTAAGATTCGCTCCATGTTCAGATAGCTGTCTGATGACTGTGCCTTTCCGATGCATACTGCTTCATCTGCAAGCTGGGTATGCAGGGCATCTCTGTCTGCTTCTGAGTATACGGCTACTGTGCGGATTCCCATCTCACGACATGCCCGGATGATCCTCACTGCAATCTCACCACGATTGGCGATCAAAATTTTATTAAACATCTGTTATGCTCCTACTGCAAAAGTCAGCTCTGCGATCACTGCTACCTTACCGTCCTGGTTTGTTGCCTTTGCTTTTCCCACTCCCATGGGACCTTTTTCCTTAATGATCTCTACTTCGAGAGTAAGGGTATCTCCGGGAACTACCTTGTTCTTGAATTTTGCATTGTTGATTGATGCAAAATATGCGATCTTTCCTTTATTTTCCGGTTTACTCAGAATTGCAACTGCACCTGTCTGCGCAAGCGCTTCAACGATCAGAACTCCCGGCATAACCGGTTCCTGTGGGAAGTGTCCTGCAAAATGCGGCTCATTATAGGTAACACATTTCTTTCCTGTTGCCTTCACACCCGGCACCAGTTCTTCAATAGTATCAATCAGGAGGAACGGGTGTCTGTGGGGAATGATCTCCATGATTTCTTTTGTTGTAAGTTTCATAGTTTTTTACCTCCTTCTTCTATTCTATCACAAACATCGGCTGTCCGAACTCTACCATCTGCTCGTTTTCTACAAGGATTTCTTTTACTGTACCATCAAATTCTGATTCAATCTCGTTCATCAGCTTCATTGCTTCCACAATGCCAAGGACCTGACCTTTGCTTACTTTATCTCCTACTTTTACAAAGGGGGGATTTTCCGGAGAAGATGCTGCATAATAGGTACCTACAAGAGGAGATTTTACCACACTTCCTGTCTGTACTTCATCGTTAACAGCATTGACGGATTCTACATGTACAGCCTGCTGCACTACCGGCTGATACTGCTGAGCATCTGCCGGATCAGTATTGACTGCCATCTGCTGTACAATTGTTTTCTCTTTTGACATGGAAATATTTAAGGTATCGTCCTGCAGGTTAAATTCTGTGAGATCTGAATCGCTGACTGCGTGGATCAGTTCTAATATATTTGCCAGTTCCATTTATTTCCTCCTGCTGAAATAGCTATATTATAAGATCACTGTCGTATATTGTTTTCAAAATCACCATACCATTTATTATCTACGTGATCAGTCTTCGTACTTTTTAATAAGTAAGGATGCGTTATGTCCGCCAAAGCCAAGAGATTGGTAAGTGCATATTTGATATCCATCTTTACATTACCGTTTCCTACATAATCCAGGTCACACTGTTCATCCGGCACCTTATAACCAACAGTCTGATGGATCAGACCTTCCTGAAGTTCTTTTACACAGGTGATCACTTCCACTGCACCGGCAGCTCCCAGAAGATGTCCTGTAATAGATTTTGTAGAATTTATTTTCATTTCTTTTGCGTGTTCACCAAATGTTTTCTTAATGGCAATTGTTTCAAATAAGTCATTATGATGTGTGCTTGTGCCATGTGCGTTTACATACCATACATCATCTGTGGAAATTCCTGCTTCTTTTACAGCCCATTCCATAGCTTTGGCAGCACCGGAACCGTCCTCTGCAGGGGATGTAATGTGATAAGCATCTCCTGTTGCACCATATCCGACAACCTCGCCAAGGATTTTCGCTCCACGTGCTTTGGCATGCTCCAGTTCTTCCAGAACTACCACGCCGGCACCCTCACCCATTACAAAACCGCTTCTTTCTTTGTCAAAAGGGATGGAACATCTCTCAGGATCTGTGGATGAGGTCAATGCTGTCAGTGCCGCAAAACCACCAAAGCCTGTTGGTGTGATAGCTGCTTCCGTTCCACCTGCAACCATAACATCTGCATCAGAGCACTGAATAGTACGGTATGCTTCTCCAATGCTGTGGGTTCCTGTTGCACAGGCAGTTACAACATTAATGTTCTTTCCGCGGAGTCCAAACTGAATGGAAACATTTCCGGATGCCATATTGGAGATCAGAAGAGGAATCATCAGAGGATTCAGTCTTCCTGGTCCCTTTGTGTTGAGAATTTCGCAGGATTTCTCTACCACCTGCATACTTCCGATACCGCTTCCCACGCTACAGCCTACACGGAAGGGATCTTCTTTTGTCATATCCAGTCCGGACTGCTCAATAGCTTCTTTTGCTGCTGCTACCGCATACTGGCTGAAAAGCTCCATACGTTTTGCAGATTTGAAATCCATATAATCCTTTGGATTAAAATTGTTGATCTCTGCTGCCATATGCGCTCTGTAATTTGTGGAATCAAAACGTGTTACTTCTGCAAAGTTTGTTTTTCCTTCTTTTACGCTGTTCCAGAATTCTTCTACACTAAGGCCTACCGGAGTGATTGCTCCCATACCTGTAATTACAACTCTTCTCATTTTGTTCTCCTTATTTATACGTTCATACCGCCATCTACGCTGATGACCTGTCCTGTAATATAGTCTGCTTTGTCTGATGCCAGAAATACCGCTGTATTTGCAATATCCTCCGGTTTTCCGAAACGTCCCAGGATAATCTGCTTACATGCATTTTCCCTGATTTCTTCTGAGAGTACTTCTGTCATCTCTGTGTCTACAAATCCGGGTGCAATGGCATTTACCGTAATTCCCCGGCTACCCAGCTCTCTTGCCATTGTTTTTGTCAGACCGATCACACCTGCTTTGGATGCAGCATAATTTGCCTGGCCCACATTTCCGAGGATTCCGGAAACAGAAGAAATATTGATGATCTTTCCACTTCTCTGTTTCAGCATCTGACGGGCACTGTGACGGATTGTATTGAATGTGCCTTTCAGGTTTACATTAAGTACAGAATCGAAATCCTCTTCTTTCATTTTCATAATCAGACCATCTTTGGTAATTCCTGCATTATTAACCAGAATATCAAGGTGTCCGTATTCTTTAATTATATCTTTAATCATTGCTTCACAGGCTGCGAAATCACTGACATTGCATTTATACATGGAAGCTTTTCCACCGTTTTCTTCGATGGTCTGTTTTACTTCCTTCGCTCTCTCTTCAGAACCATTGTAATTGATAACCACCTCTGCACCTTCCTTTGCAAGAGCAATAGCAATGGCTCGTCCGATTCCACGTCCTGCACCTGTAATCAGGGCAATTTTATTTTTCAGCATTTTACAGACACTCCTTTCTCACTTCATCCAGATCTTCTGTTTTCTCAACATGTAATGCTTTTACATTTCTGTTGATCTTTTTGAGAAATCCTGTCAGAGTTTTTCCCGGTCCAATCTCAATAAAAGTATCTACACCATCATCAATCATCTGTTCTACACACTGCTGCCAGCGCACAGAGGATGAAACCTGGCTGACAAGCAATTTCTTTACCTGCTCCGGTCCTGTCACATACTGTGCAGTTACATTTGTCACATAAGGTACTGTAAATGACTGGATTTCTACCTTCTCAAGTTCCTGTCCCAGTTTTTCCCCTGCGCCTTTGAGAAGCTCACAGTGAAATGGACCACTGACTTTAAGAGGAATCACACGTCTGGCGCCTGCTGCCTTTAATGCCTCCCCTGCTGCTGCAACTGCTGTCTCCTCGCCTGTGATCACAATCTGTCCCGGACAGTTATAATTTGCAATGGATACAATTCCCTGTGTCTCATCGCAGATTTTTTCAATCAGCTCTGCATCTGTTCCAAGAACAGCGGACATTGCACCACCTGTAGGATATGCCTCCTGCATAAAAATTCCTCTTTTTCGCACTACAGTAAATGCATCCTCTTCCTTCATAACACCGGAGGCCACCAGTGCTCCGTATTCTCCAAGGCTCAGTCCAGCATTTACCTGAGACCTGATTCCGGCTTCCTCTACAGCTCTTAAGATTGCGATTTCTGCTGTCAGTATGGCAATCTGTGTATATTCTGTAATATTTAATCTGTCATTTTCTTCAAAGCATAAAGCTTTCACATCAAGTCCGGATGCTTTTGATGCGCTTTCAAATACTTCGCGACTTACAGCATATTTTTCATAAAAATCTTTCGCCATTCCTGTATACTGTGCACCCTGTCCCGGAAATACAAATGCAATTTTAGACATATCATTTTCCTTTCCTTTATTTTTATGTTTATATCAGATGATAACAATTTGTTTCTGATTGCAAATTATTTTAGCTTAAAATATTTTGATATTCAAATTATAATGTCAAAAAATTCTCCCCGAAGCCATCTCTGGCTCCAAGGAGTTATTTGTCATTTCTATATGATTAAGCCTCTACGCCTTTGTTTTTCAGATAATCCATAACAGCTCCGACTGTTGTTAAATCTGTAAGATCTTCAGCCGGGATCTCAATATTGTATTCATCTTCCAGAGCCATAACCAGCTCAAACAGGTCAAGTGAATCTGCGCCAAGATCATCCTTGAAAGAAGTTTCAGCAGTAATTCCTGCTGCATCACAATTTAACTGCTCTGCGATCATTTCACTCATTTTTTCTAACATAATTTTCTCTTCTCCTTTAATTCAAGCCCCGGAATGTTTCTCTTTTTCCTGCTCCGGTTATCACTTGTTTTTTATTATTTTTGTTAAGCAGATGATGATTCTGCTTTTTCTTGTTTTCAACCTTATCATCCGTCAGACCAGTAAATACGTCTCATTTATTCAGATTTGGTTTTATCGGGATTGATTACTTTGATGTTCAAAGTATATATTCTTCCCTCCTGTTTGTCAAGCACTATTTTATTACATTTTTTATTCCTCAAATTTAATCTGCCTTGCCACACTCAGCGCAAGTCCCATCTCTGCCATAAGGAATACGATCGACGTACCTCCATAACTGATAAACGGAAGAGTGACACCTGTATTCGGCATAAGGTTTACAACAACCGCAATATTAAGAATAACCTGCAATGCTATGTGAATAAAAATCCCACTGACCATAAGTGAGCCAAACATATCCGGTGCATTCTGTGCAATAACAAACAGCCTGTATAACAGATATGCATAAAGCATCAGCACGATAAGACCTCCAAAAATCCCCAGTTCTTCACAGATAATTGAAAAAATCATGTCATTCTGTGCCTCAGGTACACTTCCCAGCTTCTGAATACTGTTTCCAAGTCCTCTGCCAAAAAATCCTCCCGAGCCAATCGCATACAATGCCTGAATTGTCTGATACCCCCAACTGTCCGCATATTCTTCCGGATGAAGCCATACCATGATTCGTCTCAGACGAAAGCTTCCACTTCCATCAACACTCACTGTTGCATTCAGAAAAATGACTCCGATCACTGCCAGCGCAATAACAACACCTGCAATAATAATAAAAATCTTGATATCCGGGTGAGCCACAAAAATCAGTCCTGCAGTAATACAGAAAATAATAATTGCTGTACTCAGATTGTCCGTAAATACATATGCAGCCAGTGCCAGTCCGCCTCCCACAACAGCAAGAACCATACAGCCCTTTAAGGTATGGACTTTCTTTCCCATATGCACGATCATATATGGGAGGCAGACAATAACTGCTATCTTGGCAAGCTCTGCCGGCTGGAACTGAACCGGTCCAAGATTCAGCCATCTCTGGGCACCATGAGAAGACTGCCCCAGCGGTGTTTTTACCAGTGCCATCAACACCAGTGCCGCTACATACAAAGCTGTGCTAAAACGGTTCAGTATCCGATAATTGAGCCTGGAAATGATCAGTGCCATGATAATACATGCCACGCTGATGATGGCCTGTTTTTTAAAAAAATACATGTCGCTTCCGTAATTTATCTGAGCCATATAGGAGCTTGTACTGTACAGCATGATAAGCCCAAAACAGGTCAGTAGTACAATAACTGCTACCAGACTGTAATCATAATAATCTGTTTTTGTTTTTCGACGCGCCCTGCTCTTGGAAGATGCTGTTGAATACGACTTTTTTTGTGATTTTGTATTTTCCATTTAATCACTGATGCTTTCTTGTTTTCTAAAATTCCCATCTGACTTTTTTATTATAACAGAAAGCTTTTTCATAAGCAATGGGGCAGTTGCCTGATTGCATCTGCCCCATTTTAGTTACTATTCACTGGTAATATCCCGCGAGGTGTTTTTGTGAGCGAAGGTCACAGAAAACCCGAGACATACTGCGCAAATTTATGCGATTAGCATAAATTCTGTTCATCTTTCCCTTATTCTGTATGTCTCAGGTTTATGATATCTATTTCTCATCATCACTGATTTCAATCGGGTCAGATTCGAAAATAAATTTAACATTTCCGTCCATATCGCCGGATCTGTCTGTGAATGTTGTGTACATTACATCGTCAGACTGGATTACCTCAAATCTGTCAAGAATATCCTTAAGATCTCCGTTTACTGTATCATCCAGTTTCTTAATACCTTCTTTATAGAATTTCTTCTGTCCTTTGTTCAGTTCTTTTGCTCCGTCATTCAGATCGCTGATACCATCTTTAAGCTGATCACTGCCATCAGAAAGCTTATCTGCACCATCCATTAACGTCTGAGTGCCGGATACAAGGCTGCCTGTTCCTGATGCAAGCTGAGATGCTCCGGATACAAGTGTCTGGGTTCCTGATGCAAGCTGAGATGCTCCGCTGTTTAATGTAGAACTGTTCGAAGAAAGCTGATCTGCTCCGCTGTACAGTGTTCCACTGTTAGATGCCAGAGTTTCCACACCACTTGTAATCTGACCTGTTGCAGAATTGATCTGAGACATACCACTGGTCAGGCTCTTTCTTGCGCTCTTAAGAGTCTTGGCTCCTTTTAACAGTGTCTGTGCATTAACATTATTTTCGCCCTGAAGCTGTGCAATTCCATCTGTCAGTGTCTTTCCGGAACTAAGCAGTGTATCTGCGCCGGAAATCATCTGTTCTGTGCTTGCTTTTGCAAGGCTTTCATATCCACTCTGGAGAGATTTATTTGCAGTAGTCAGCTGATCAGAGCCTGCTTTCAGCTGATCGATTCCCTGCAGCATTTCCGGAAGCTGCTGTCCAAGTCCGGTAAATAATGTACTCATCTGATTTACTGCTGTAGCAATCTGGGTTCCTGACTGAGCAAGCTGGGTTCCACTTGCTTTTAATGTGCCATCATTAGAAGTAAGCTCTTTTGCACCTGCATTTAACTGTGATACAGTCTCCTGCACTGTCTGCATTCCCTGAGTTAATGCCTGTAATTGCTGTTTCATCTGTTCAACACTGCTGTTGACTGCCTCTTCCTGTGCATCTGCTGTTGATTCCGCACTGGACGCAGATGCCCTTAAAGCGTCTGCTGCTGACTGCAATGCTGACGTATCAGGTGCGGAGGCTGTAATTGTGGATGTATCAATATTAGATGCACTGTCCTCAGCTGCCTGAATAGAACCTAACGCACCATCAATCGCAGCTTCTACAGCAGCTGCTGTTTCATCATCCATATTGCTGGTATCAATATTATACAAAGCAGATTCTGCTGCTTCCAGTTGACTGCTGACTGCTGCAACTCCTGCATCTACAGAAGATGCATCTACAGAAGCCTCTGCGGAATCACTGATCCAGGATTCAATTGCATCTGCCTGACTGTTCATGGTTTCAGCACTGTCATTTAACTGTCCGGACATTGCATTTGCACTTTCTTCTATTTCTGAAGCTGTGGAAGCTCCCATGTTTTCAAGTGAGCTCTCAAGCTGGCTCAGTCCTGATGCAAGCTGTTCTACACTTTCAATATACTGGCCAACTGCAGAAGTGTAATCAGAAACGCCTGTTGTATAAGCGTCATGCTGTCACTGAAATTAGCAATCTGATTTGCATCGATTTTAGATGAAAGAGCTGTCATTTTTTCTACAGCAGTCTGGATTCCATTTACAGCAGTATCAATTCCCGGAACAACCTGACCAATTCCATTCACTAAGCTCTTGATACCACCAGCATACTGACCCACACCGCCTGCAAGCTGATTAACTCCTGCAATATACTGCTGCATTCCGTCTGTCAGAGTAGTTGTTCCTGTTACATAGCTCTGCACACCGCCTGCAAGCTGATTGCCGCCTGCAACATATGCATTTACACCATCGGAAAGAGATTTCATCCCTGCCTCATAGTCCGCCATCTTGCTGTCCAGCGTATCTACTCCTGCTGTATATTGTTTGATTCCATCTGAAAGTGTGTCTGCCCCTGCTGTATAAGAGGAAACACCACTGTTTAAAGTCTGTGCCCCTGTATTCAGTGTCTGTGCTCCGCTGCTTAATTCCTTTGCTCCGTCATCCAGTTCTTTTGCTCCGTCATTCAGATCACTGACACCACTTTTCAGAGTTCCGATTCCATCATAAAATTCTTTATATTTGTCATTGAGTTTATTAGTTCCATCATAAAGATCTTTGGTTCCGTCTACCAGTTTTACTGCTGCATCCGTCAGATCTTTCATTGAATCCTTCAGCTCATCCAGTCCATCCACATCATCCAGATCAATATCTTTGAAAATATCTGTAAGTGCTACGGTAAATGTAGAATTCATCTCACAGTCTGTAACATCTGCTTCCACTGTAAATCCTTCAGGGATATTCACTTCATCTGCAATATCAGAAGACATATCCAGACTTTCTTTCATTCCCGGCATACCAAAACCGACAACAACATTTCTGCTTCCGTCAGAAATAACCTTACCGTTATCTACTGTAATATTGGAGAAATTATCTGTAGAAAGGATCATTCCTGTCACCATAACAAAGGGTGAATAAATATCAGTCTTTTTGCCATTCACTGTTTTGGTTGTTTTAGAAGTATTTGCATATGTCACTTCCATTTTCAGATGTCCTGTCTTTCCTGCCAGAGCTTCCGGAGAAACCTCAGTTCCATCCATATAATATTTAATTCCTACGGAAACCGGGAGATTTTTCTCTGTCTTTCCCTGATAATAAATATCCTTTCCATCAGTACTCCAGGTCAGATCATTTCCGTTCTGAGTAAATGTTTCATCACCTTTTACGTTTTTTATATCCTGAAGATCAGAGGCATCTTTCACCTCAGAATTGGAACTGTCTCCGGAATTTTTCAGCCAGTCAGATACTGTGACATCCGTTACTTCTCCTCCGGCAGTTGTATTTACATAAACGGTTTCTTCTTTCTGCAATCCATTATCACCTGTTGAAGCAGCTGCCATTACAGTACCTGCTCCGAGAACTACAGCCATTCCTGCTGCAAGCGTTGCTGCAGCTGCTTTCTTTCTGTTTCTGTTCATAATAACTTACTCCTTTATTCTATCTCTTTACAATAAGCTTCTTTTTAAAAATCCTGAATCACTGTTTCTTCTCTTTTGCCGGTTTCTTCTTGGCAAATCCAATAGATGTGTGGCAGATGAGAGAATCAAATATCATAAACATAGCCGGAAGTATAAACAATACCACCAGTGTACTGATCACAGCTCCACGTGAAAGCAGGTTTGTGATACTTCCAATCATATCTACCTGTGTATAAAGACCAACTCCGAAAGTTGCCGCAAAGAAGCTGCAGCCACTGATCACAATTGACTTCATGGAAGTTTTATGTGCGATGGCAATGGATTCTTTCTTACTCTTTCCAAGACCACGTTCTTTCTGGTATCTGCTGGTCATAAGGATTGCATAGTCAACAGTAGCTCCCAGCTGGATACAACCGATAACAATGCTTGCTACGAACACCACTTCCTTTCCCTGATAATAAGGAACGGACATATTGACAAAAATCGCAAACTCAATAACTGCAACCAGAATAAACGGAAGCGAAATGGATTTAAACACAACCATGATAATAATGAAAATTGCCAGGATAGAGATAGTATTTACAGTCTTTAAATCCACATCCGTAACATCCTGAAGATCCTTGGTCAGAGGTGCTTCTCCGATTACCATAGATTCCGGACTGTATCCTTTTACAATCTTCTGGATCTCATCAATCTGATTGTTTACCTCGTCTGTGGCTGTTTTATATTTGGAGCAGATAAATTCCATCTCGTACTCATCGCTTTCCAGCATCTTCTTCAGATTACTTGGGATCATGGTATCCGGGAATGCCGCACCTACGAAAGAGTCCATTCCAAGTGCCCATTTTACACCATCAACATCCTTGATCTGGTCAAGCATTTCTGTTTTTTCTTTTGATGTCAGACCTTTCTTTAATAACACCATATGAACATTATTCATATCAAAGGTTTCCTGAAGTTTGGCATTTGCCACATTACTGTCCAGCGTGGAAGGAAGTGACTTGTCAATATTGTAGTAATTCTTCAGATTGTTATTTCCATGAATTGCCGGGAAAAGCATTACCAGAAAAATGATCAGCCATACTTTATAATGCTTTGTAATAAAAGCAGATGCCTTATCAAAGCTTGGAAGCAGCGGCTTATGTGTTGTTTTTTCAATGGCTCCGTCAAAAGTAAGCACCAGAGCAGGGAGCAAAGTAACACAACACAGAACACCGATAACAACTCCCTTGGCCATTACGATACCCATATCACGTCCAAGTGAGAAGGTCATAAAGCAAAGTGCGATAAATCCGGCTACTGTTGTAATAGAACTTCCGATTACAGATTTGAAGGTTGCATTGATGGCATGTGCCATAGCCCTCTCTTTATCACCCTCAAACCGCTTCTTATTCTCCTCATAACTGTTCAGCAGGAAAATGGAATAATCCATGGTAACACCAAGCTGCAGGACTGCTGTCAGTGCCTGAGTGATGTATGAAATCTGACCAAGAAAAATATTACTTCCAAGATTATACAAGACTGCAACACCAATGCAGAGCAAAAACAAAACCGGAACTACCAGAGAATCCATTGCAAGGAGCAACACTATCAGAGAAAGGCAGGAAGCAATCACAACGTAAATCGGCATTTCCTTAAGTGCGATCTGTTTGATATCAGTAACAATGCCTGTCATTCCACTGACAAAACAATTCTTTGAAGTAATCTTACGAATCTGCGTCACAGCTTCCATGGAAGTTTCTGATGATGTTGTATTATCAAACAACGCGATCATCATAGTTGCATCTCCGTTAAAAAATGCCTCTCTCAAATCCTTCGGAAGCATTTCTACAGGAACGGAAACATCCAGGACACTGTCATACCACAGTACTTTTTTCACGTGATCAACTGCTTCGATTTTCTCTTTCAGAGCAGCTACATCCTTCAGTTCCATATCCTCCACCACTATCATGGAAAAGGCTCCCATCCCAAACTGATCTACATAATGTCCTGTCCATCAACTGTCTCAAGGGTATCCGGCAGATAACTCAGTACATCGTAGTTGATTCTGTCGCCGCCATACCGAGATATGAAGGGATCAGCAATGCAATTCCGATGATAATGATCAGTATCTTGTGTTTTGCAATCCACTTTCCTACCTTAATCATCTTTTTCTCCTCTTCTTTCTTTATTATTGATACTGTTTGATCATTCTATGACTAACAGTCATTTTTTATTTCATGGAATGTTATATAACAAAAATGACTTTCAGTCAATAATCATTCTTCACAATTTGTCTAAATTTTTCCAGAACAAAAATGTAATATTGACTTTCAGTCATTTTTGTTTAAAATAGTAATTATATATGATCACAATATAATTACAAAGTAAGCTTATGTTGCTGTGAACAGTAAGACGCTTATTGCTTTTCGCAAACTCCGCAGCGGGACTTACCTGATTCGGTTAAAATGTTATGTATACAGTAGAGGAAGGAATGAATCTGAAATGGGAAAACTGGAGCTAAATAAAAAGAAGAAAAAAGATGCTCTTTTCAACACTGCCTTTGAACTTTTTACGACGAAGGGACTTACCAAAACTACAATTTCAGATATTGTAGATCAGGCCGGGGTTGCCAAGGGGACTTTTTACCTCTATTTTAAGGATAAATATGATATCCGGAATAAACTGGTTTCCCACAAGACCGGAGAATTATTTTTCCGGGCCCATGAGGCTGTGCAGAATGCACATATCAGCGAATTTGACAGGCAGGTACATTTTATTATAGATTACATTCTTACTGAGTTGAATAAAGACCGTACTCTCCTGCTGTTTATTTCAAAGAATCTTGCCTGGGGTGTCTTCAAGGGTGCTTTTGAGGAAAAAATGCCTGACGACGAATATAATTTTTATCAGTCCTATCTGGATATGCTTGCTCAAAGCGGACTACATTATAAAAATCCGGAACTGATGCTCTTTACGATCATTGAGCTGGTAGGTTCCACCTGCTACAGCTGCATTCTGTATCAGCAGCCTGTGTCTCTGGCTGAGTACCGTCCTTATCTGCACAGGACTATTTCAGGAATTATGGAAACTTTTTCACAGGATCATACTACATGTGAAGTTTTGTCTTCCGACACTAAAACACATGTGGACCATACAGCATAATCACTATGGCAACCCTCATAAATGATACATTTAAAAAGATTGCTGTAAAAAAGGCAAGCCTCCGGAGCCAGATTTTTCATTCTGTATCCCGGAGCGTGTCTGAAAAATCATTCCCGCAATCTGCACGCCCCACTTTGCGGGATATTTCACCCGAATTCAGTTGCCGTAGCCCGCTACGCGCCCTCATCCGGGCAAAATATCCCACAAAATTGTGACGCACATCTTGCAGAAAGCCTTTTTCAGACACGCTCTAAGATACCTGCAAATGCACCGGAAATAAAATAAATTTCTGCGCTGTGTATTGGCAGTAACTATGAAGAAATCAACTTGCTGGCATACTATAGCAAGCCTCTTATAATGTATATTGATTCAGTCATCAGAGCGTAAAATCCTGCGTCAGATATCCTTGACGTGCGTCAGCACGCCTGTAGGTATCTTCCTTGTCTTTCGCACTCGGCTGAACTGTCTTAAATGCATTAGTTAATAGACTTGCTATAGCCATCATAATCTTCCATATTGTGAGAACCAGCTCGGAAACATATTGTATTTGAGGTGCATTTGCAGGTGTCTTAGAGATTCTTAGTTTTCAGGAAATCTGCGTTATGAGAAGAAAGCCCCTTGTCTGAGCGACAGCGAGTAATTCCGGGCTTTTCTTCTCATGGTTTTAGCAGATTTTCTGAAGACTTAGAAGCTCTTAGGCACCGAAACCGCACATCAAATACAATATGTTTCTGAGCGTCCCTCTAAACACACATAACGAATAGACAAAAACAACAATACAATAACATTAACTGTACTTGACATTTATTTGAAAACCTATTATAATTCTATCTAGTTACACATTGCTTTGGTAGCACGTTACCACACTAAAGCAAAATATAAAATAATAACAAAAAGAATTACAACATAACCAAGAGGAGGACCACCCATGCAGCGTATTTTCCACACCCCTGAAGGTGTAAGAGACATCTACAACGGCGAATGCAGCCAGAAAAGAAAGGTACAGGAGAAAATCCATCGCGTCTTCCACCAGTATGGCTATGAAGACATAGAAACCCCGACATTCGAATACTTTGAAGTATTCAGCCGCGAAGTAGGAACCATCCCATCCAAAGAACTTTATAAATTCTTTGACAGAGAAGGCAACACCCTGGTACTCAGACCTGACTTCACCCCGTCTGTATCCAGAGCCTGTGCAACCTACTTTTCCCCGGACAAAGAACCTGTAAGCCTCTGCTACACAGGAAACACATTTATTAATAACACCAGCTACAGAGGACATCTCAAAGAAACCACACAGATGGGAGTAGAACGGATCGGTGATGAATCCGCAGATGCAGATGCAGAACTTCTTGCCATGACAGTGGAATGCCTTCTGGCAGCAGGTCTTACAGAATTTCAGGTCAGTGTCGGACAGGTAGATTACTTCAAATCCTTATTAAAAGAAGCCGAACTCGGTCCGGAAGCAGAAGAACGTCTTCGTGTTTTGATCTCGCAGAAAAATTCTTTCGGAGTAGAAGAGTTTGTAGAAGAACAGAAACTCAAAGACAGTATGCAGAAAGCCTTTACTGAAATCCCACAGATGTTTGGTTCAGAAGAAGTCTTAAAGAAAGCCAGAAGTCTGACAAACAACGCCTGCGCACTGGAGGCAGTTTCCAGACTGGAAGAAATCTATGAGATTATGAAAAACTACGGATATGAAAAGTATATCTCTTTCGATTTTGGAATGCTTAGTAAATATCAGTACTATACAGGTATCATTTTCCAGGCATATACTTACGGAACCGGTGAACCTATGATCAAGGGAGGCCGTTACAATGGCCTGATGAAACACTTTGGCAAACCTGCGGCATCTATCGGATTTGCCCTTGAAGTAGATAACCTTCTTCTTGCACTTTCCAGCCAGAAACTGATCTCTGAGAAAGAGGAGAAGCCGGAAGTAATCGAATACGAGCCACAGAACCGTACAGAAGCCATTAAAGAGGCACAGAAACTTCGTGCAGAGCAGATGTGTGGCATTACGTTTGAAAAAGGAGGTCAGATAAGCCATGAGATACCTGACAGTTGCCCTGACAAAAGGCAGACTTGCCAACAAAACAATGGAGATGTTTGAGAAAGCAGGAATCACCTGCGAAGAGATGAAAGATAAAGATTCCCGTAAACTGATCTTTACTAATGAAGAACTGAAGATGAAATTCTTCCTTGCAAAAGGGCCGGATGTTCCTACCTATGTAGAGTATGGTGCGGCAGATATCGGAATTGTGGGAAAGGATACGATCCTGGAGGAAGGCCGTAAGCTTTATGAAGTGATGGATCTTGGATTTGGAAAATGTAAGATGTGTGTCTGCGGACCGGAGAGTGCCAGAGAAGTTCTGGAGAACAACCAGCTGATCCGTGTGGCGACTAAATATCCAAATATTGCCAAGGATTACTTCTTTAACAGAAAACACCAGACAGTAGATTTGATCAAATTAAACGGTTCCATTGAACTGGCACCCATCGTTGGTCTGTCTGAAGTGATCGTAGATATTGTGGAGACCGGAAGTACACTGAAGGAAAACGGACTGAAGGTGCTGGAAGAGGTCTGCCCGTTGTCTGCCAGAATGGTAGTCAATCAGGTGAGCATGAAGATGGAAAATGAGAGAATCCGTAAACTTATTGAAGACTTAAGAAGAGTTCTTCAGGAGGAGATGTAAAGATGCGTACAGTAAAATTAACAAAAGAATCAACAAAGGATATTCTTGAGAATCTGCTGAAAAGAAGCCCGAATAACTATGGGAAATTTGAATCCACAGTAGCTCAGATCCTTGATAAAGTAAAAAATGAAGGGGACGCAGCCCTTTTTGCCTATACAAAAGAATTTGACAAAGCTGATGTGACAAAAGAGACTATCCGCGTCACAGATGCAGAAATTGAAGAGGCTTATGCGCAGATTGATCCTGCACTTCTTGGAGTGATCCGCAAAGCTCTGGTCAATATCCGTCAGTATCATGAAAAACAGATCCAGAACAGCTGGTTTACAAGCACAACAGATGGAACTATGCTTGGACAGAAAGTAACACCGTTAAATCGTGTGGGTGTCTATGTACCCGGTGGAAAAGCAGTTTATCCGTCTTCTGTACTGATGAATATTGTACCTGCGAAAGTGGCAGGAGTCCCGCATATTGTTATGACAACACCGCCCGGAAAGGATGGCAAAGTATGCGCTTCCACACTGGTAGCAGCCAAAGAAGCAGGAGCAGATGAGATTTATAAGGTGGGTGGTGCACAGGCGATCGGTGCCCTTGCTTTCGGAACAGAGAGTATTCCGAAGGTAGACAAGATCGTAGGTCCCGGAAACATTTTCGTAGCTCTTGCAAAGAAAGCAGTATATGGCTATGTAAGCATTGACTCCATTGCAGGACCGAGTGAGATCCTTGTTCTTGCAGATGAGACAGCTAATCCGCATTTTGTGGCAGCTGACCTTCTTTCCCAGGCAGAGCATGATGAACTGGCATGTGCTATCCTGATCACTACAAGTGAGGAATTTGCGAAGAAAGTAGATGAAGAAGTAAAAGGTTTCGTGGAGGTTCTTTCCAGAAAAGAAATCATTCAGAAGTCTCTTGATAACTTTGGATACATTCTGATCGCAGAGGATATGGACGAGGCGATTGAGGCAGCCAATGAAATCGCTCCGGAACATATGGAGATCGTGACAGCCAATCCCTTTGAAGATATGATGAAAGTGAAGAATGCAGGTGCGATCTTTATCGGAGAGTACAGTTCCGAGCCACTGGGAGATTATTTTGCAGGTCCGAACCATGTACTTCCTACAAACGGAACAGCCAAATTTTTCTCAGCCCTTTCCGTAGATGATTTCATCAAGAAATCAAGTATTGTATATTACTCAAAATCCGCACTGCGTAATATACACAAAGATATCATTCAGTTTGCAACTTCTGAGCAGCTTACTGCACATGCAAATTCTATTGCAGTTCGTTTTGAGGATGAAGATAAAGAATAATGGTAAGGCTTTGAATTTGAAATCTGCTATAATGTAAACTGTAGTTTGCGCATTAAAACAATGGATTCAGAGTGTTTGAAAATAAGTAAGACAGAGAGGACTTAACCATGGCAAGAGAAGCCTCAGCAGAAAGAAATACAAAAGAAACAGAAATCAAATTAAAAATAAATCTGGATGGAACCGGATATTCTGATATTGAGACAGGTGTGGGATTTTTTAACCATATGCTGGATGGATTTACCCGTCATGGGCTCTTTGATCTCAGTGTCAGAGTCCATGGTGATCTTCAGGTGGATGACCATCACACCATCGAGGATACAGGAATTGTTCTGGGAACTGCATTAAAAGAAGCAATTGGTGACAAAAAGGGGATTAAGCGCTATGGAAGCTGCATCCTTCCCATGGATGAATCCCTGGTGCTCTGTGCGATTGATCTGTCCGGAAGACCTTACTTTGTATGGGATGCAGAGTTTACCACAGACAGGATCGGTGACATGTCCACGGAAATGGTAAAAGAGTTCTTCTATGCCATTTCCTATGCCTGTGGCATGAATCTTCATATCAGGGTTCTGGCAGGTGGGAATAATCACCATGTAGCAGAAGCAATGTTCAAAAGTTTTGCCAAAGCACTGGACGCAGCCACATCCTATGATCCAAGGATCACAGATGTTCTGTCTACCAAGGGCAGTTTGTAAAATTTGAAAATTTACGAAATGATTTATGGCAATCAATAAATTAGATGGAGACAGAAAATGGAAAATACAGTGAATTTAAAAAGCAGCATCGCATGGTCTGATTTTAAATTAAACAGTGATGGAATGGTACCTGTTATAGCCCAGGATTATCAGACAAACGAAGTGCTGATGCTGGCGTATATGAATGAAGAAGCATTTAATACCACTCTTGAAACAGGTAAAATGACTTACTGGAGCAGAAGCCGCAATGAACTCTGGACGAAGGGACTCACATCCGGACATCTCCAGTTTGTAAAATCCCTTACACTGGATTGTGACAATGATACGATCCTTGCTAAAGTAGAGCAGATCGGTGCAGCCTGCCATACCGGAAACAGAACCTGTTTTTTCAAAGCCCTGACAGAAGTGTAATGAATAACGCGATAATATACATACAAGCCAAAATTCCATTGCCGCAGGCAATCTGGAATGAATTTTGGCTACGTTACTGTGAACGGAGTGAACAGTAACATTAATGCCAAACATTAAAGGAAAATATACACGAATTGTATTGACATTTTTGTTAAAATGTGATAAAAAAAGAATATCCGAATTGAATATGTGCAATGTTATAACGCAAAGGTTGCATCGTACTTGATGTGCAAAAGAGAATCCGGTGAGAATCCGGAGCGATACCGTCACTGTGTATGGGAGCTGCTTTTCAGAAACCACTGGGAAACCGGGAAGGGAGAAACAGCGATGATCGAAGTCAGGAGAACTGCCTTGGCGTAGAATTTAAGGTCTGCGGTATACAGAACCTGTATTCTCATAACGATACATAGCTCTTTTATTAAATGAATCAGACAGAATCGAAATTACAGATATATCTGGTACATATAAACCATGTATTTATGGGAAAGCGGTAGCTGCAGAATATGCAGTTGCCTTTTTTGTGCATACAATTGTCCGGAAATACGAGAAATAAAAGAGGAAAAACGAAATGAAAAGAAAATCCATGTTAGCCTTATTACTGGCAGTATCCATGACCTGTTCCATGACAGCAGCAACAGGTACAGTTGCTTTTGCATCTGATGATGCAGCAACAGAAGAGGCTGCAGATGACACAGAAGCAGCTGCAGACGATGCAGATGCAGCAGATACAGAGGAAGCATCTGATGATACAACAGAAGCTTCTGATGATGATCAGAAAGCCGCAGACGAAGTTGGTGCCCTGATCGATAAGATTTATGTTCAGGAAAGAACAGACACAACTGACGAAGACTGCAAAGCAGCAAAAGAAGCATGGGACAAACTTACAGATGCTCAGAAAGAACTGGTAACAGGTGAAGAAGCAAGCCCTGAATACTTTGGACGTGACACAGGTGATGCTTCCAAAGATGATCCTCGTAACCAGGATGAGATTGGTGAGAATGAACTTCTTGTAGTAAGTTTTGGTACATCCTTCAACGACAGCCGTGCAGAGGATATCAAAGGAATCGAGGATGCCCTTGCAAAAGCATATCCGGACTGGTCAGTAAGACGTGCATTTACAGCACAGATTATCATCAACCATGTACAGGCAAGAGATGATGAAGTAATCGATAATATGCAGCAGGCTCTTGACCGTGCAGTAGCTAACGGTGTTAAGAATCTTGTTGTACAGCCGACACATCTGATGCATGGTGCAGAATATGATGAAATGACAGAGGCAATTGATGGATACAAAGACAAATTTGAATCTGTTGCAATTGCAGAGCCAATGCTCGGTGAAGTTGGTGATGACGCTACAGTAATCAATGATGACAAGAAAGCAGTTGCTCAGGCGATCACAGATGAAGCTTGCAAGGAAGCTGGATTTGATGATATGAAAGCAGCAGCAGATGCAGGCACAGCATTTGTATTCATGGGACATGGTACATCCCATACAGCTAACGTAACCTATGACCAGATGCAGACACAGATGGATGATCTTGGATTCACAAACGCTTTCATCGGAACTGTAGAGGGAGAACCGGAAGACACAGCATGTGACAAGGTTATCGAGAAAGTAAAAGAAGCAGGATTCAAGAATGTAATCCTTCGTCCTCTGATGGTTGTTGCCGGAGACCACGCTAACAATGATATGGCTGGTGATGATGCAGATTCCTGGAAATCTCAGTTTGAGGCATCCGGTGATTTCGACAGTGTTGACTGTCAGATCGCAGGTCTTGGAAGAATCGCAGCAGTAGAAGATCTGTATGTGGCTCATACAAAAGCAGCAATTGATTCTCTTGGAGCATCTGACGATGCAGCAGCAGAAGATACTGATGCCAAAGCAACAGATGACAGTGCAGACGATGCACAGGCAGATGACGCAGCTGAGACAACAGCTGATACTGCAGAGGCTGACGCTGAATAAAAAATATTGTTCAAACAAGATAAACTGCCCGGAGAACTTGCAAAAGTTTCCGGGCAGATATATTATATGATAAGAAAAAAAGAAGTCATAGCAATTCCATAAAATACTGCAAACAGTTCGCACGTTTCTGTTCATTCCGTTCACAGTAACGTGCGCACATCTGAGAAAGATCCAGAGGAACTGTCTTAATTGCATTATTTTCTGGAATTACTATAATATATTTGCCATCACCTGTTCAAAAGCCTGTTGCTCTGCAGCAGATGGGTTGAACAGCACGATAGAAAAAACTATAAAAAATATGAAGATAAGGGAGAAGAAATAATCATGAAGAAACGTTCATTTACATTATTAATGTCAGCACTTACTATTTCAGCTACTCTGATCGGTACAAGCCCGGTTGCTGCAAAGACAGATACTGATACGGCAACAGAAGAAACCACTGATAAAGAAGAAACAACTGCAAAAGATGCTGATTCAGAAAACACAGATAATAAAGAAACAGATGCATCCAAGAGTGATACATTAGAGGATGGCACCTACACAGCAGAATTTGATACAGACAGCGGAATGTTCCATGTAAATGAAGCAAACGATGGAAAAGGAACCCTTACAGTAAAGGAGGGCAAGATGACTATCCATGTAAGCCTTGCTTCTAAGAAAATTGTAAACCTTTTCGTCGGAAAGGCAGAAGATGCACAGAAAGACGGGGCAGAGGTTCTTGAGCCAACCACAGATACTGTTACATACAGCGATGGAATGAGTGAGGAAGTATATGGATTTGATATCCCGGTACCCGCAATTGATGAAGAATTCGATGTAGCTTTGATCGGAACAAAAGGAAAATGGTATGACCATAAGGTAAGTGTCAAAAATCCTGTAAAATCTGATGATACAGATGCAAAAAAAGATGATAAAGAAAATAAAGATGCAGATTCCAAAGCAGATGACACAGACAAAGATGCGAAAGACAGTAAGACAAGTGAAGGTAAGACTCTGGCAGATCTGAATCTTGAAGACGGCGACTATACCATGGATGTAACTCTTACAGGCGGTTCAGGAAGAGCAACCATTGATTCTCCTGCAGCCATTAATGTAGAAGCGATAAAGCTACAGCAACTATCGTATGGAGCAGTCCGAACTATGATTATATGCTTGTGGATGGTGAGAAATATGAGCCGGTTAATAAAGACGGAAACTCCACTTTTGAAATCCCTGTCAGCGTATTTGATGCAGAGATGGAGGTAACAGCAGATACAGTAGCAATGAGATGAGCCTCACGAGATTGACTACACCTTAAATTTTGATTCCACAACTGCCAAAGAAGCAGAAAAAACAAGCAAAATAATCACATACAAACAAAGAAACAATTATGAAGATGAAAAACATAATAAAGAAACAGCAAAAAACAATATTTATCGGTTTTATGTCAGTTGCATTATTTATTATCTGTATATGCACTGTCTGTACAGCATACGCAGCAGATAAAGACAATGCAAAAACTCCTGTGGATATCCCGGGACTTACCTATGACCACAGTATGGAACTTTCCTACGCAGAAGAATTCAGCGTAGACTATTACAATGATGGCTATGCTCTGATTACTATCGATCAGGAAGGACAGTTTCTTGTAGTTCCAGAGGGAAAAAAGGCTCCAAAGGGGCTTGAAAAAGATATCACAGTTATTCAACAACCGCTGAACAACATCTATCTGGTAGCAACCTCTGCCATGGATCTTTTCCGCGCAATTGACGGTATTGACAGCATTCGTCTTTCAGGAACTCAGGAGAATGGATGGTATATCCAGGAAGCAAAAGATGCCATGGAATCCGGAAAAATGATTTATGCAGGCAAGTACAATGCACCGGATTATGAACTGATCCTGGATGAAGGCTGTGGTCTTGCCATTGAATCAACTATGATCCATCATAATCCGGAGGTGGAAGAGAAACTGGAACAGTTTGGTATCCCGGTAATGGTAGAACGTTCCAGTTATGAGAGCCATCCTCTGGGAAGAACTGAATGGATGAAACTCTATGCTGTGCTTCTCGGAAAGGAAGATGTAGCTGAGAAGGCATTTAAGGAGCAGACAGACAAGCTTGACAAAGTTCTGACCTCTGATGATAAAGATACAGGTAAAACAGTAGCATTCTTTTACATTAATTCCACAGGTGCTGTCAATGTGCGAAAGAATGGTGATTATGTTTCAAACATGATCGAGCTGGCAGGCGGCAAATATGTTCCCGAAGATACAGGAGAAAGTGATAACGCTTTGTCTACCATGAATATGCAGATGGAAGAATTTTATGCCAAAGCAAAAGATGCGGACTATATCATCTATAACAGTACTATCGACGGTGAACTTTCTACTATTGATGAATTGTTGGCAAAAAGTAATCTTCTGGCAGATTTTAAGGCAGTGAAGGATGGAAATGTGTGGTGTACGGGTAAAAATCTTTTCCAGGAAACCACCGAACTTGGAACCATGATCGAAGATATTCATACAATCCTTACTACAGATGATGATTCGCTGGATGAACTTGCATATATGCATAAGTTAAAATGATATTTATAACTTTTCGGCACACTCGAATCCGCATCCTATGCGATTGGTATAGTTATTTACGAACGGCACTGAAATATGTTTGCGGGATTCTGCATAACTGCCAAAAGCAGGAAATATAAAAACAAAAGGAACAAAAAATATGGATGACAAAAAACGTACAGCCAGATACTGGATGGCATTTCTTATACTGGCGGTGTTTCTGATGATTTTATTTGTCTGGAATGTAAATGCCGGAAGCATTCATCTTTCAGTGAGTGAGATTCTGAATATTATTTTCAGACATCAGGGAGATGCGACTGCTTACAATATAATATGGGAAATCCGTCTTCCCAGGATTCTGTCAGTGATCATTCTTGGAGGAGCACTTTCTGTATCCGGATTTCTTCTTCAGACATTTTTTAATAACCCTATTGCAGGTCCCTTTGTACTTGGAATTTCTTCAGGAGCCAAGCTGGTAGTTGCACTTCTGATGATTTATTTTCTGAGCAGATCTATTTCCATGGGTTCTGCAGCCATGATCATTGCAGCATTTATCGGTTCTATGATTTCCATGGGATTCGTCCTGCTGGTTGCAAAAAAAGTCCACAACATGTCCATGTTGGTTATCAGCGGTGTCATGATCGGTTACATCTGTTCTGCAGTTACAGATTTCGTAGTTACCTTTGCGGATGACTCCAATATCGTCAATCTTCACAACTGGTCACTGGGAAGTTTTTCAGGAATGTCCTGGGGTAATGTGAAAGTAATGGCAATAGTAGTTCTGCTCACAATGGTGATCGTGTTCTTTATGTCTAAGCCTATCGGTGCCTATCAGCTGGGTGAAGTTTATGCCCAGAATATGGGAGTGAATATCAAGCTGTTCCGCATAGGACTGATTCTCTTATCCAGTATTCTGTCTGCCTGTGTGACAGCTTTTGCAGGACCAATTTCTTTTGTTGGCATTGCAGTGCCTCACATTGTAAAAAGCCTGCTGAAAACAGCCAGACCGCTCCTTGTGATCCCGGCCTGTTTTCTGGGAGGGGCAGTATTCTGTCTTTTCTGTGATCTGATCGCCAGAACCGTATTTGCACCTACAGAACTCAGTATCAGTTCCGTAACAGCAGTGTTTGGCGCACCGGTTGTAATCTATATCATGATCCGCAGACAGAAGAGAAATTGATATAAAAAGCAGGAGCAGAATACGTTATCCGGGCAGATTACTATAAGATGCAGCATAAAAAAGGAAAACAGGAAAAAATATGTCAGAGAAAATAGCAGATGTAATAAAGGAAACAGAAAATAACAAAGCAGACCGGCAGGAACAGTATTTTTCCGTACGGATCAGCTGACTGTGGGATATGACGGAAAACCTCTTATCAGAGAAATCAATATTCAGCTGAAAAAGGGAGAAATCCTCACTCTCATCGGTCCTAACGGTGCCGGAAAATCCACTATTCTTAAAAGCATCACCAGACAGCTTGCCACGATCAGCGGTACTGTTTATCTGGATAAAGAGAAAATGGCAAAGATGACCAATAAAGAGGTTTCTCAGAAACTGGCAGTCGTGCTCACAGAGCGTATGCGTCCGGAACTGATGACCTGCGAAGACATTGTAGCCACAGGGCGTTATCCTTATACAGGAACTTTGGGAATACTCTCCGCAGAGGATAAGACAAAGGTAAAGAAATCAATGGAAACCGTCCATGCATGGGATTTAAAAGACAGGGATTTTACAGCCATCAGTGATGGTCAGAGACAACGAATCCTTCTTGCCCGGGCTATCTGTCAGGAGCCGGAGATCATTGTACTGGATGAGCCGACTTCTTTTCTGGATATCGTCATAAGCTGGAACTTCTTACCATTTTGAAACAGATGGTGCTGGATCATCAGCTTACAGTGATCATGTCGCTGCATGAGTTGGATCTTGCACAGAAAATATCTGATAAAGTTATCTGTGTACATGGAGAATATATAGAAAAATATGGTGCTCCGGAAGAAATCTTTACTTCTGAGTATATTCGGAAGTTGTATGGAATTACCAGAGGAAGCTATAATGCTGCTTTTGGATGTGTGGAGATGGATCCGCCCAGAGGTGAACCTCAGGTGTTTGTAATTGGCGGTAATGGAAGCGGAATTCCGTATTATCGAAAACTGCAGAGACAGGGAATTCCATTTGCGGCAGGAGTGCTTCACACGAATGATGTAGACTGTCAGGTAGCCGGTGCACTTGCAGACCAGGTGATTACAGAGAAACCTTTCGAAAGTATTTCACAGGAATCTTATGATAAGGCTGTGGAATTGATGAAAAAATGTCAGAAAGTGATCTGTCCTCTGAAAGACTTCGGAACAGTGAATGCCGCAAACAGGGAACTGCTTCGCCTTGCGCGGGAGCTGGGAATACTGGCAGAGCTATAGGTTACTGTTCACTCCGTTCCCAGCAACACGCTTCGCGATGCACAGAATTATGCTAATCGCATAAATTCGCGCAGTATGTCTCGGGTTTCTGTGACCTTCGCTCACAAAAAACACCTCGCGGGATATTAGCAGTGAACAGTGACAGCTATAGTACATCGTTTTCGAAATAATATTATTATTTCATGTATATGTATGCTATAATGGATACCATCAATCATCCAAAGGAGAGAAATATGGATAAGTTATACATTGTTATCCCGGCATACAATGAGCAGGATAACATTGAACAGGTCATTAATGACTGGTATCCTGTTATAGAGAAGCATAACGGAAACGGTCAGTCACGTCTGATTGTCATTGATGACGGGAGCAAAGATTCTACATATGAAAAACTGAAACAGTGTACAAAGACACGCCCTCTGCTGATTCCGATAACAAAACCAAACGGCGGTCATGGTGCAACTGTGCTTTATGGCTATAAGTATGCACTCAAAAATGGTGCAGATTACATTTTCCAGACAGATTCAGACGGCCAGACACTGCCGGAAGAATTTGAACCGTTCTGGAAACGAAGACAGAAATATGATATGGTCATCGGTTGGAGAAAAGACAGACAGGATGGAATATCACGTGTTTTTGTAACAAAAACTCTGAAACTAGTTATCCGTATCTGTTTTGGGGTAAATCTGACAGATGCCAACACTCCGTACCGTTTGATGAAAGCAGAGACGATGGCCAGGTACATACATCTGATTCCGAAGGACTTTAATCTTTCCAATGTACTTCTGGCTGTTATTTATAAGAAGAAGGGATGCAGCATCAAATTTCTTCCTGTCACATTCAGACCTCGTCAGGGCGGGGTGAATTCCATTAACATGAAGAAAATCTGTAAGATCGGAAAACAGGCGGTAATAGATTTTGTGAAATTGAACAGGATTATCCGCCGAACATAAAAAATGATGAAAAAAACTGTTGTTCCTACAGTGATCGTGAGGAACAGCAGTTTTTTTGTTGTTATATTTTCAGATAAATGTCGAATCATATCATAAGATGTCGGACGAAATAAATTGACATTTTCTTTAAACAAAATTACAATTATAGTTGTAATAAAACAGAAAACGGTATGTACGATCTGCACACATCGGGTACATAACACACATAACACAACAAATCAACATATAACAAAACAACACACACAGGTAACAAGGTTGCCACAAATGTAAAAATAATAATAGGGAGAAAAGAATAAGATGAACAAAATGAATGAATTGTGCGAAATGGAATTAACAGGTCGTTACGAGGAGAAACTTTCTGCTCTGAAAGCGGAAATCAGTGCAGCAGATGAGTATATCAGGCAGGATAACAGTGACCTGACGGAATTTGAGAACCGATATGAGCGCTTAGATATCCCGTATCGTGTAAAAAGATTTCTGGATGACTATATTGCGTGTATGCAGACAAAATATGAACGTCTTGCAGACCTGTGCTATCTGGCAGGAGAACAAGGATTATAAAAAAAATCTTGTTTTATCTGTCGAAATAAAGTATTGTAGTAATATACTATATTTACGACAGATAAGGAGAAAATGCGTTATGTACAGAAAGAAAAATTTTATAAGTCTGGGAATGAGCCTGGTTCTGGCAGCAGGAATTACGGTAACACCTGTAACAGCAGCAGATTTCACAGATGGTACAGTTTCTGAATTTAATTCAGATGATGCAACAGAATTTGATGTACAACAGGAAACTGCGGATAATGCGGAGTTTGCATCAGATACAGAGGATAGCATTTCGGACAAAGAAGGTTCAAATGAAGCAGATTCAGACGAAGAAGTCTTTGCAGAGGCTGTAATTCCGGACGAAAACGGTGCTGTGGATAACAGACAGCTTCTGGAGAAATATCTGAATGACATTCTGTACGGACAGGATCCGGACACACAGCCAGCAGCTTCTCTGGGTGAGGATGTACTGAATGGACAGCAGCAGACCTTATATGAGGAACTTAAGAGTAAAATCAGCGCAGTGGCATCGAAAGGTGGTTCTACCAGGTTTAAAGTCAGTTCAGATCTGGGACTGACCTGGCAGACAACAGCAAGCGGTAATGCGCTCAAAAGAGAAGTAGCCGCACACCTTAATGAACTGGATATTTCAAAGATTATCGATTGCCTGGCTGTAGATTGTCCATATGAATTGTACTGGTACGAAAAGACTGCAGCTACTACCTGGCAGTATGGTTACAGCACAAAGGCAGCAGGAAACAAAACAACTGTAAAAATTGAAAATCTTTCCATATCTATGCCGGTGATCAGCAGTTATGCTTCCGGTAAATATAAAGTAAATGCAGGGATTGTACAGCTTGCAAAAAGTGCAGCAGAAAATGCCAGAATGATCGTAAAAGAATTTCAGGGTTATACAGAGACAGAAAAGCTGTACGGATATAAAGAAATGATCTGCTACCTGACTTCCTACAATGATGATGTGACGGAGGATGATGAATACGGAGATCCATGGCAGTTAATCTATGTTTTTGACGGAGATGACAGTACTAATGTGGTCTGTGAAGGTTATTCCAAGGCATTTCAGTATCTGTGCGATCTCAGTGACATTACCTGCTATACAGTGACCGGTATAATGAATGGCGGTACAGGTGAAGGTCCTCATATGTGGAATATTGTGGCAAATAACGGTAAATATTATATGGCAGATATCACAAACAGCGATGAAGGAACAGTTGGAGAAGACGGAGGTCTGTTTCTGGATACTCCGATTTCAGGAAGTATTTCCCGGGGCTATACATATGCGACAGACAGTGCGAATATATATTTTGCATATGACAAAGAAGCAAAGAGCTTATATGGAACCGGAAAAAATTCCATTCTTTATATGACGCAGGAAACGTATTCTGCTGATGATCTGACTGCAAACCAGGCAAAAACATTCAATTACAGGTATATCAAACAGGACTGCCGGGAAACTTGTGATTACATGGAAAAAGGCAAAGAGTGCAGACGGATATGAGATCTATCGCCGGGCAGGAACCACTAATCCATACGTAAGAGCAGCGGTAATTAAATCCGGTTCAACTACAAAATACACAAATGCAAAACTGAAAAAAGGACATACATATTATTACAGAATCCGTTCATACAGATATGATGAGAATGGAAGAAAGATATACAGCGGCTGGTCAACAGTAAAGAAGCAGAAAGTAAAATGAAATCGGTAATCAGAAAAAGACACAAAGGATAACGTGGATAAAACAATGATGAAAGTACTTTCGTAAAAACAGAGTACACAGTTTCAGGGGATTTTCTTGCCATATGTGGAACATCATGATACAATGAGACACGATATGACAGAGAGAACCCCTGAAATTTTATTATATTATAAGAAATTACTCCATAATGCTCTTATAATATAATAAAGCAGTATTTTTATAATGCTGTAAATATCTGGAAAATATGGGAGGAATAAATATAAATGTGTGGAATTGTTGGATTTACAGGTAATCATCAGGCAGCACCTATATTATTATATGGTCTGTCCAGACTTGAATACAGAGGTTATGATTCAGCGGGACTTGCAGTTCGCGACGGCGAAGGTGATACAGAGGTTATTAAAGCGAAAGGCAGACTGAAAGTTCTTGCAGATAAAACTAATAATGGAGAATCTGTACCTGGAACATGTGGTATCGGACATACCCGTTGGGCGACACATGGAGAACCATCTGAGACAAATGCGCATCCCCATATGAGTGATGACGGTAACGTAGTAGCAGTTCATAATGGAATCATTGAGAATTATCAGGAACTGAAAGACAAACTGATCCGCAATGGCTATGAGTTTTATTCATCTACAGACACTGAAGTAGCAGTTAAACTTGTGGATTATTATTATAAGAAATATCTCGGAACACCGGTAGATGCCATTAACCATGCAATGGTCCGTATCCGCGGTTCCTATGCTCTTGCGATCATGTTTAAAGACTACCCGGGAGAGATTTATGTGGCAAGAAAAGACAGCCCGATGATCCTTGGGGTGGAGAACGGTGAATCTTACATTGCATCCGATGTTCCTGCAATTTTAAAATACACCAGAAATGTATATTATATTGGAAATCTGGAGATGGCTCGTATCAGAAAAGGGGAGATCACGTTCTACAATCTGGATGGTGATGAGATCCAGAAAGAGCCGAAAACAATTGAATGGGATGCAGAAGCGGCGGAGAAAGCGGGATTTGAACATTTCATGATAAAAGAAATTCATGAACAGCCGAAAGCAGTTCGGGATACTTTGAATTCTGTACTCAAAGATGATCGTATTGATCTCTCAGAAGTAGGTCTTACAGATGAGGAGATCAAAAAGATCAGCCAGATCTATATTGTAGCCTGTGGCTCTGCTTACCATGTGGGAATGGCAGCCCAGTATGTGATCGAAGATCTGACAAGGATTCCGGTACGTGTGGAACTGGCATCGGAATTCCGATACAGAAATCCGATTTTAGATCCGGAAGGTCTTGTGGTCATTGTCAGCCAGTCAGGGGAAACAGCAGACAGCCTTGCGGCACTTCGTGAGGCGAAACAGAGAGGTATCCGTACACTGGGAATTGTCAATGTGGTAGGTTCTTCCATTGCCAGAGAAGCGGATAATGTTTTTTACACTCTGGCGGGACCGGAAATTTCTGTAGCAACTACCAAGGCATACAGTACTCAGTTGATTGCCTCCTATGCACTGGCAGTGCAGTTTGGAAAAGTCAGAGAACAGATTACAGAAGAAAAATATCAGGAGCTGATCGCAGAGCTGAAAACACTTCCGGATAAGATTGCCAAGATCATTGAAGATGACAAAGAGCGTATCCAGTGGTTTGCGGCTAAGCAGGCAAATGCCAGGGATGCTTTCTTTATCGGGCGTGGTATTGACTATGCCATCAGTATGGAAGGCAGCCTTAAGATGAAAGAAGTCAGTTATGTACACACAGAAGCTTATGCGGCCGGAGAACTGAAACATGGCACAATCTCTCTGATTGAGGACGGAACTCTTGTGATCGGTATTCTCACGCAGAATCATCTCTATGAGAAAACAGTCTCCAATATGGTAGAATGTAAGAGTCGCGGTGCATACCTGATGGGACTCACCACATATGGACATTATAATATAGAAGATACTGCAGATTTCACAGTTTATATTCCGAAAACAGATCCACACTTTGCAACTTCACTGGCAGTTATTCCTTTGCAGCTGCTTGGCTACTATGTCAGCGTAGCCAAAGGCCTGGATGTAGATAAGCCGAGAAATCTGGCTAAGAGTGTAACTGTAGAATAGTGCCGGGAAAACAATACAATATGTAGCGTAATGCCACAGACTGTAAAGGATTAATACGGTCTGTGGCATTTTTTTCAAAATCCCAGAATCTCATGAAAATAGATCTGATTTTGAATAACAGAAGGATGTTCCGGTTTCAGTGTTCTGGCTTTCCGGTGAAATTCAAAAGCTTCTTTGTGCATTCCGGATTTGTCCAGACATACACATAATTGCAGAAATGGTATGAAATTATGGCAGTCCGGAATATAGAATCCTCCGTTTTGGCTGTTGTCCGGTGCAAGAAGTGCCTGATGATACCAGTGAGCTGCCATGGAAAAGTTCTGTTTCATAAAAAATATTTTCCCAATCTCACAGCATATTTCGGCTCTTGGAATATCTGACATGAAACTGTGAAATAGTATCTCAAGAGCATGCTGGTCATTGCCTGATGCCTGATAACAATAGGAGAGAACCAGACAACTGTCCAGTCTGTTTTCAATCCAGCCGTCCGGCTCTTTCAGAAATTTTTTCAGAACACAGATGGCATACTCGTATTGCTTATGATAAAAAAGTTCCCGGCCATAATAAAATAAGTCTCTGGGTTCCAGAGGCTCTCCTTCTTCGATCATCTGTTGATAGATGTGCAGATTTCGAAAGGAAGAGCAGGGTTTTATTTTGCGATGTTCAATCTGTATGGGAGAATAAAGGATGTTCCCGGTGGGAATGATGGATTCATGAACTCTTCCCCGCCATCTGAAATTTCGGGAAGTTTTTAAGATGCGTTCTCTGTAACAGGAGAATGCAGCATGATTCCATTCATCGAAATCTGTGACATAATCCATCATAACCATATCTGTGTTCGGACTCAGTGTTTCTTTTAATTGTTTTAGTCTGTACAGATTTTCCTGAGTGATCATGTCGTCTGCATCCAGCCACATCCAGTAATCAGTACTGACTTTTTCCGAAATAAAATTCCGGGCAGCAGAAAAATCATTTTCCATGGAAAATCATAAACTTCTGCTGTAAATTCTCTGATAATTTCTTTGGTCCTGTCTGTAGAACCGGTATCACAGATAAGAATTTTGTCTACAATTTCTTTCATGGGTTTCAGGATACGTGGCAATACTTTTTCTTCATTTTTTACAATCATACAAAGGCTGAGAGAAATCATGGAAGATAATTTAAAGCACCTTTTGAGAAAATCAGGAGGAGCATTTGCCCCTCCTGAGGTTTAAGCTGCAAGAAGTCCGGCTGCGCGGAGATTTGCGAGAAGCTGATTAAACTGGGTTACAATATCTGTCTGACCTGTGGCATCTGCTACGGCCGCTGCCGGAGCTACAGTACCGGCAGGTCCGGTAGCACCAGTGGCTCCAGTAGGTCCGGCAGGCCCGGCAGCACCAGTAGGTCCGATAGGCCCGGCAGGGCCAGTAGGTCCGATAGCTCCGGAGGTCCGGCAGGCCAGTGGCTCCGGTAGCTCCGACAGGTCCGGTAGCGCCAGTGGCTCCAACAGGTCCGACAGGACCTGGGTAGCCTTGAAGTCCGGGTTCACCCTGGGGGCCCTGAGGTCCCATTGGACCAACGGGACCGGGACAGCCTCTGGGTCCGGTAGGACCAGGACAACCGCGCGGCCCCTGAGGTCCCTGACAGTCACAGCTACAGCGATTGTTATTGTTACAACAGGATGTACCGGATAATTCCGGATCATCTGAGGTATGACGACTAAACAGCATAGAAAAGTATCACCTCTGGAAAAATCTTATATCGTCAGACTAGACAGTCTGCCCGGCAGACTGTAATTTTACAGGACATTCCGGCAGTTGTCGTGGAATCTGACAATAATAGATTGCAGTTCTCGATATTAGTATATGTTTCATATGTGAGTTTGTGACTTACTATTGTATAACTGTCAACTACCCATTACCTAAAGGCAATGGGCTTGTAACTGCCCAGTCGTAGTAACGGTTTACGCCTTCGACCTTTTA